>ERZ773014.4-NODE-4-length-308526-cov-7.059986_pt1 | contig 308526 bp, 298 predicted proteins | sample MGYA00580841_ERZ773014 | MGnify/ENA primary metagenome ERZ773014 (study PRJEB29015, sample SAMEA2737989) | human oral metagenome | biome: human oral; feature: human-associated habitat; material: dental | place: China | collected 2067 ... | reverse complement strand
ATTAATTAATCTATTTAATTAAAATATCTTTTTAAAATCTAATATTCTTTTAGTTTAATATTTCTTTAATTTAATATCTTTTTTAATCTCTATACTCTAAGACGCCAGGTAAAAGCCTAGGCGATTAATAACTAACCGGTCGAAAGGCCAATCGCCTAAGGAGGGCAGTATGGAAAAAATATTTGTTGTAGACGTTAACTCATTTGAGTTGAAGATGGTCGCAAGGATGCTGAAAAGAAACAATAAAAATCTAATAATAATGAAAAGAGATGGTTTTGGGTTGAGTGATCAGATTAGTAAAAAAATAGAAAATGCAATAAAAAAACAGAAACAAATAATTTTTATCGGGTGTGAGCCCGAGGCAGGAGAATGGGTTGAGCGTTTTGGCGAGGATGCTCCAAAATATAAAACTATAGAATATAGATACGAATATGGGCGAGAGAAATCGATCCTAAGGAGGACGGCAGAAATCGTTGCCCAGGATGTTTTAGATGACTTTGAAAAAGTCGTCGTAGACGGTGTTGAAGATCATATTTCCAGCATGGGATTAATGGCGGGACACCTAGGCTATCCTGAAAAAGCAGGAGCAAAAATGGCAAAGAACATTTTGAAGGGTAAGGCTTTGTATAATGGAACAACAAAGAAGGCATGGAAAGATGCCGAAATAGCCGTTCAAAATAAAAAGAAAATAGGAGATTTGACTGTGGTCGAATACGACCATGAGGATTATGATCCTATTGCAGATTTGGCTTATGGCCAATATAACAATTTATTAATTGTAAATAGGAAAAAGGAAGGAGGATTATTATTAACATATAATCACGATCTGGTCCAGGTCGTTCAAGCCTCTGCAGAAGAGACTTGGACATATCGCCGGGATGGTCGCTCGAAGTACCGAGTGACTATCTCGGGTCACCTCAGCGAGGTGGAGGAGGCGGTAAAACGCTACTTCGCCACTTGCTAGGGGGTAGGAGCTCGAAAGGGCTCCTTTTTCTTTTGTTCTATTTTTATCTTTTTTATTTTTTAGTAATTATTCATTTCTTTATTTTTCTTTGCTTAATTTTTACTTTATTACCTTATTTTTATCCTTAGGATCTATTCTTTTTAGTTTATGGTTTATAATTAACTTGATATGTCATTTAAGACCATAGTTACAATATTTACTTCCGTCCTGATCGCTATAATTATTTTTATTTCAAGAGATCAGCTAGTGGAAGCTTGGAATTTATTAGGTAAATTAGATCCTTGGATATTAGGATTATTAATCCCTGTGCAGTTTATCTCTTATTATGCAGTAGGGGAGATGGTCTTTTCTTATTTAAGGGCAAAGAAACTAATAGAGCATCTTTCGCCTTTTACTCTAGCGCGAATGTCACTTGAGATGAATTTTGTAAATCACGTATTACCTAGTGGTGGTATTAGTGGCGTTTCGTATCTTACTTGGAGGCTTTCTAAATATGGTGTTAATCCAGCTAAATCTACTTTGGCACAACTTGTGCGTTTTGCAATGGGATTTGTGGCTTTTTCGGTAATTTTAGCAGTTGCTGTAATAGTAGTTACTCTAGATAACAACTTAAATAGATGGATTATCCTTTTATCTGCATCGATTATTTTCTTAATTATTGGACTAGTTGGAATTTGTATGTATGCCTTTGAAAAAGAGGCTAGATTAAGAGGTCTTGCAAGATGGATTACTAAAGTTACAAATAGAGTAGTCTATGAGCTGACATTTAGGCATAAAAAAGAGGTTATAAAGTCTGAACCAATTGAAACATTCTTCGTTGAAATGCAAGACGATTATTTAGCCTTAAAGAAGGATAAAAAACTACTAATAAAACCATTCATTTGGGGCATTGTGGCAGTTTCTGCTGATATATCGTTATTTTTAGTATCGTTTTACGCTTTAGGAGCTCCAATTAATCCAGCAGCTGTAGCAATAGCCTATGGCTTTGCTATTACGGTAGGTAATGTTATCGTGACACCTGGTGGGGCTGGTGCATATGAGACTATTATGATCGCTATTTTAGCTATGGCAGCCGCTGAAGCGGATGCCAAGACTGTAATTGCCGGTATTTTAATTACTAGAGTTGCAACTTTGCTTGGTACTATTGTCTTTGGTTATGTTTTTTATCAGCATGCGATATTTAAACTAGGAAAACCAAGTCATGGAAAGCACCCCGATTTTAAAGGTTAGTGAATTACTAGAGGTTTTAAATCAGACTTTAGACTATGCTTATCCTTTTGTAATCGTAGAAGGAGAAGTTTCTTCTTTTAAGACTAATCATGGTAAATATGTTTTCTTTGACCTAAAGGAATCGAACGCGGTAATTAATTGTTTCATGATGCTTTATCAGCTAAGAACGCCAATTAAAGATGGGATGAAAATTAGGATTGTCGCAAAGCCTAAAGTTACTACTTGGGGAAGACTAAGTTTTACAGTTTCTCGTGTTGAAATTGTTGGTGAAGGGGATAAGAAAAAGAGTTTTGATCTTTTAGTTGCTAAATTAAAGAAGGAAGGTCTTTTCTTAGAATCGAAAAAAAGACAATTACCTTATATGCCACAACATATCGCAGTGATTAGCTCAATCGAAGCTGCAGGATATGCTGATTTTATAAAGATTGTAAATGCAAGAGCTGTTGGCATGAAACTTGATGTTTATAATGTTATGGTTCAGGGAGAAGGGGCTAGTGACCAAATTATAGATGTTTTAAAGAAGATCAACCAGAGTGAAGCCTTGCCTGAACTAATTGTTATGATTCGTGGTGGTGGTTCTCGAGACGATCTTAGTGCTTATGACGATGAACTTCTCGTAAGGCAAATGGCAATGAGCCGTGTGCCAATTATTACAGGTATTGGTCATGAGATAGATCTTACAATTGCTGACATGGTTGCAGATAAAGTAGGGTCAACGCCGTCTAATGTAGCTGAATTAATAACTACTTCTAAAGAAGAAATTAAAACTTTAATTTCAGGATATAAGAGATCTGCGATATCTAAAATGTTAGGGTCGATAGATTTTAAACTAAATGAATTAAAGTCTGGTAGAGAACAGATGCTAAACAGTATTCAAAGTGTAATAGATAGAGACGATTATCTACTTAGATCTTTAAGAGAGCGGTTGTTTGAATTAAATCCAGAAAAAGTTTTAAAAAGAGGTTACGCACTTATTAGAGGAGAACTACAAAAAGGTAGTATAGTAGAAGTAGAAACCATAAGTAAAATAGCAACAGTTAGAGTGGAAAATGTTAGAAAAAAAGAATAGTAAAAATAATTTATCCGTTAAAGAGAAGTTAGAAAAATTACGTGATCTAATGTCTTGGTTTGATAGCGATGACTTTAAGCTTGAAGAAGCTATAGAACATTTTAAGAAAGCAGATGAGCTAGCTTGTGAGATTGAAAAAGACTTACTTACTTTAAAAAATGAGATAAATATTTTAAAAGATAAAGTCTCTAATTAATGTTTTTAATACTAGCTATTTTAGTCTTATTTGTTATTTTCTTTTTATTTATAGTTTTTCGTGGTCCAGTTTTTGTGCCAAGTATTAATTGTGATTTAGATAAGCTGTTTACAAATTTAGTTGATCCTAAAAAGGAAGAATTTTTAGTAGATCTTGGTTCTGGGGATGGTAGGGTTTTAAGACGATTTATTGACTTTGGTGGAAAATCGGCTTTAGGTATTGAAGCTAATCCATTTTTAGTTTTATTTTCTTTTTTAAAATCTTTAAAGTATGGTGGAAAAGTTAAACATAAACTAGCGGACTACATGATCGCTAAAATACCCAAAAACACCAAAGTTTTTTATTTATTTATTGCAAAACCTTATGTTAAAAGTTTTGAAAAGAAAATTATAAAATTTGTTAATGAAAATAATCATCCGGTAAAGGTTATAAGCTATGGTATAGTCCTAAAGCAGGCAAAGCTTATAAATAGTTATGGTGCGCATTATCTTTATGAAATTACACCTCAAAGAAATACCAAATAAGTATTAAAAGTTTAAGTTTACAATTTAAGTAAGCATAAGTAGTATATAAATATGAACAGAGTGCAAAAAGAGAGTGGTGAAGTAGATAAGTGGTTAATCGTATCTATTCTAGCGATTTTGACGTTAGTCGGTGTAAGTGTCGTTGCTTTTTTGAATTATCGGCAATATTCAGAGCTTAAAACTACTTTTGATTCTCAAGTAGAACTTGAAACAGAAAAGGCTAAAAAAGTACAGCTTGATGCTGATGAAAAGAATTTTTCAGAACGAGAAAAGAATCCAAATCGACAATTCGTTGCACCGTCTGATCTTGGACGTTTAACTTTTTCGTATCCTAAAACTTGGAGTGTCTATGTAAATTCTGAAACTGGTAAGGTTGGACAGACTTATTATGCGTATTTGCATCCTTCTGTAGTGCCACCAGTTGGCTCAGAAAAGAGTCGTTTTGCAGTTAGGGTTTCAATAGCAACAGTTAATTATGATGAAGCAATTAAAGAATATTCAGATAAGATTAACGATGGTTTACTTACAGTATCTACTTTGCAAGTAAATGGTGTAACAGCTACGAGAATGGATGGAATGATTCGTGACCAGGTAAGAGGTTCGGTGGTAGTCTTTAAAGTTAGAGATAAAGTTGTACAGCTATATACCGATGCTGATACTTTTAAACCTGATTTTGATAAGATTTTATCGACAGTTTCTTTCGATCGCTAGTCTAAAAATATAACTCTTAAACTTTTTGTCTATTTTAAATATTGTAAAATTAAGACATGAAGCATGGGGAGCATAATAATGATTTAGGCTTTAAAAACTTAAATCTTAGTAAAGACTTAGTTATTGCTGCCCATGAACTTAAAACGCCACTTGTTTTAATTAGACAACTATCTTTATTTTTAGAAAATGAACTAGATGGTGATAATAAACAGTTGATTCAACAGATTGGACTAACTGCGGAGAGGTCACTTAATTTAACAACTAATTTGACGCAGGCTTCTAATTTTCAACCTGAATTATTTCCGCTTGAAACGGTCAATTTAAGATCGGTAATAACCGAGCTTGATTATGATTTAAGTCCTCTATGTAAAATGTATGGTAAAAAGATCTGTTTAAGAAGAAAACAAAACTTACCACTTGTTATTGCTAATAGAGAACTCTTAAGAAGAGTTTTAACTTCTTATGTGGACAATGCTTTGAAGTATTCAAAAAATAAGGCACCAAGAATCGATCTTGATATAACAGTTCTAGCATCCAAAAAAGTTCGGATTGCTGTGAGAAATTATTGTAAAAGAATAAGTACTAAGTCGGGTGAGAACCATAATTTAGCGTCTTCTGGTATTGGACTAAAGATAGTGGATTATTTTGCTAATTATTTTGGTGCCGATACTGGCCACATAAGGCATAAAGATGGTAATAGCTACTATATAGATTTAGAGATTTCGTCACAGATGAGGTTAATATGAGAATTTTAATAATTGAAGATGATAGGTTTTTTTCTAATTATTTATCTAAACTAATAAAGAAACATTTTGACGCCGCTGTCGATATTGAAGCGGATGCAGTGGACGCTTATGAGGCACTAACTAAGAAAGCATATGATTTAGTATTTTTAGATGTAGCTTTATGTGATACGAATGGACTAGCTTTGCTTAGTCAGATAGCGTCTAGTGATGTATACGGTATTTTGCCAATTATAGTGACTAGCACAATGGCGGACATTGTGCCAGATAAGTTATTAAAGAGATATGGGGTGAAGGGTGTGCTAAATAAAGTTACAATGCATCCTGATGACGTTATTAAGATAGTAAGAAAATATAAGAATGAAGAACGAAAAACTTAAAGCGATAGTTTTAAGGCGTACTAATTACCAAGAAGCGGATCGGATTTTGGATTTAGTTACTCCTTTGGGTAAACGCTCTGTGATTGCAAGGGGTGTGAGAAAAGAAAAATCTCGTCTTGCTGGAAGTGTTGAACTTTTATGTGAGAGTGAAATAGTTCTTACAAAAAGTAATAAATCTTCTTTAGCAATTTTAACTTCGGCAAGACTTATTAGATTTTATGGAAATATTTTAAAGTCCTATGATCGGATGACTTTTGTTTATGACACATTAAAAAATATTGGTAAGGCGGTAAACCAGATTGAAGAGCCTGAATGGTATGATCTTTTAAGCCAAGTGCTATCAGGGTTGGATGATTTAAAGATAGATTTGCGGTTGATTAGAGTTTGGTTTTTACTGCAGTATCAGAAGTTACTTGGCAATGAACTTAACATGTTATATGACGTAAATGGAGAAAAGTTAGAAAAGACTAAAAAATATACTTACGATTATTTAGAGCGAGGCTTAAGAGAAGATGTTGGCGGTAAGATAAATGGTGATGTAATTAAATTCTTAAGGGTAGTAAATAATAACTCTTTAGATTTAGTGACAAAAATTGGTGGCATTGATTCTGTTTTAGGTGATGCTTTAGCTCTCGCTGAAAATCATTTTAATTAGCTTATTAATTATTGCTATACTTTAAGTATATGAAAGAGGAAAATAAGAGGTTAGAAGACATAGTTGCTTTATGTAAGCGACGTGGTTTTATTTATCAAGGATCGTCGGTTTATGGCGGATTAAGTGGAACATGGGATTATGGACCTCTTGGCGTTGTTTTAAAACGTAATATTATGAATCTTTGGTGGAAGACTTTTGTTGATTCAAGGACGGATATGTATGGCGTAGATGCTGCGATTTTAATGAATCAGAAAGTTTGGCAAGCATCTGGACATGTTAAGACTTTTGTTGATCCTTTGTGTGAAGACACGATTAATCACAAGAGATATCGTACAGATCACCTAATTAAAGATGCTGGTTTTGATCCAGATGGACTTACGATGTCTGAAATGGATCAACTAATTAAAGAGAAGAATATTAAAAGTTCAGATGGTAATTTATTAAGTGAATCAAAAACTTTTAATATGATGTTTAAGACGCATGTTGGTCCAGTATCCAATGATGCAAGTATTAGTTACTTACGTCCAGAAACAGCTCAAGGTATTTTTACGAATTATAAAAATGTTGTAGATAATTTTTATCCAAATCTACCATTTGGTATTGCTCAGCAAGGAAAAGCTTTTCGTAATGAGATATCGCCACGTGATTTTATTTTCCGTTCGCGTGAGTTTGAACAAATGGAAATCGAATATTTCGTCGATCCTAAAACTTGGGAAGCGGAATTTGAAAAATGGATTAATTTAATCTATGAATGGTGTGATTTATTAGGGCTAGATCGTAATAAAATTTTTGCTAAGGAAGTGCCTAAAGAAGATCGGGCTCATTATTCAAAGCGAACTGTTGATTTCGAATATCAGTATCCTATTGGCAAAGAAGAAATGTTAGGTCTTGCTTATAGGACGGATTTTGATCTTTCAAATATTGAGCGAGAAGCTTCTAAATCTATGGCATATACGATAAAAGGTACGAACGAGAGTTTTGTGCCACATGTTATTGAACCATCTTTTGGTGTTGAAAGAGCTTTAATGGCAGTAATCTCTGAAGCGTATAGAGAAGATGAAGTTAATGGCGAAAAAAGAGTCTATCTAAAATTCCCAGAACACTTAGCTCCTATTAGATTTGCTGTATCACCACTTCTTAAAAATAAGCCAGAGCTTGTTGATAAGGCAAAAGAGGTCTTTTCACTGCTTAAAAAGAAATACTCAAATGTTATGTGGGACGATAACGGTAATATTGGTAAAAGATATCGTCGTCAGGATGAAATTGGTACACCATATTGTGTAGTAATTGATTTCGATACTCTAAGTGATGGTACGGTTACTGTGAGAGATCGGGATACTACTGAGCAAAAACGTGTAATGCCAGAAGAGATCTAATTTCATGAGCCTAGTTTTTTATACAGATGGGAGCGCTAGCCCTAATCCAGGTCCTGGAGGTTTTGCTGTTATTAGTGATGGCAAACCGGTTATTTTAGGTGGTGAGCCGGAGGCTAAAGAGACCACTAATATTCGTATGGAGGGCTTTGCTCTTTTAAGATGCCTAGAACATTTAAAGGGTAAAGAAGCAAAGGTTTATTCAGATAGTGAATTTTGGATTAATGTTTTAACTAAGTGGGTAATAACTTGGGAGAAAAATAATTGGATTAAAAAAGGCGGAATTAAAAATTTAGATATTGTAAAACCACTATATGAAGCTTATAAAAAATCTAATGTTGAACTTATTTGGGTTCGTGGTCATAATGGTCAGGAAGGCAATGAATTAGCGGATCAATGGGCTAATAAGGCTAGAGAAGAAATATTAAAAGGTAATGATCCGATGAATTTAATTTATAAGGGGTAGAAATGTCAGAAAATCAGGAAGCAAAATCTAGGACCGATATTTTTCTTTGGGCAAATCGAGTACAAGCTGAAAAGAAAGATATCGATGTTGAATTCTTTTTATTTAATAAGAATTACACGCCATTTTCGGTTAGTTTTTCAAAAGATGTCGAATCGCAGATTAGACCACTATTCTTATATGATTTGATTAATCAAGTAGAACTTGGTTCGCAAATGGGGCTTAGTGTACAAGAATTTGAATTAACAGAAGCAGAAGAAAATGTGTTACTTACTACTAAGCTTTCTAATGTCGGTCGGGCTGAGACTTTGATTAATACTATAAAAACAACTAGAGAAGAGATTGCTATTTTTTCTGAGGCTGATCATGAGTTTAAGCGCATGAAGGGCGTGATTGCAATGTTTACACCTAAAGACGAAGGTTTGGAACCATTTTTTGTAGTAAAGCAGATTAACCAAGGACAAGTTCTAGGTGGTGTTACGGCTTGGGAGTTTAAAGAAGGGCGTTTCCAAAGTTATGAAGCTGACTTTGGCGTAAAAATGCCAGCAGATAACCAAGTGCTTATTATAGCGGACGATATTTTTGTTTTTAATCAGACGAAGTTTGAACGTATTTTTAGCTATGATTACAAAAAGCAATTAATTGCCGATAAAAAAGTTGAGGAAATCGAAAAGAACTTTAAGCTAGTTTTTCCTGAGGGATTAAATATGCAAGCTCTTGTAAGGGAGAAGAAAAACGTTATTAATAAGTTACAAAAAATTGATCCTGAACTTATGAAACAAGATCAACTTCTTGATTATTCAGACGAGATGCAATTAGATCTAATGACCTCTGACGATGGTTCAATAATTATTATGGACGGACATGATCTAGATACTTTTGTTAACCTCTTAAATGAAGACTACATAGTTAGCAATGTAACTGGAAAGCGCTATGTTATTAAATCTAAGAAACTTCTAAATGAGCCAGAAGGTGAACCACCTAGGTCCTAGAGAAATAGATAAATAAAAATAGAAGATTAAATGAAAAGTTAAAAATTTAAGAGTAAAAATAAAAAGGCTGGTAGTACCAGCCTTTTATCGTTTAAATGTTTTGGTCTTGCTCATCTTCAGATTTTTCATCTAATTTCTCTTCAGCTATTTGGTAACTCTTTAGGTCAAGAGGGTTTATTGCTTCGCCAGTAAAGAACATCTTACAGAATAGTTCCCAAACTAAGTGACTAGAGCCAATTTTTGCATAAATTGGTTTTTCTTCTGGAAGAAATGTAGATAAAGCATTTTCAAAACAAATAAATAGATTGTCTTTAGCGACTGCAGATTTGTCTTTATTTAATTTATAGTTTTTATTAAATGCCTTTAGAGCTTTGGCAGGAGACATGCATCTTACCCTCGCAAAGAATTCAAGAAGAAGCGTAGAATATTCAACTTGTGTTTGAAGTGAAATATTTTTTGTACGTTTACTTTCAGCTTTTTCGCTAATCCCATCTAAAAAGAGAAGGAAACTTTTATTAATATCTTTAATATTATCTAGCAGGTTATTAGAGAAGACTATGAAAAAAGCAATTTTAAAGGAATTGTGCTTAAATCCTTCTTCGTCGGTCAATTCTTTAATTAAGCCCGATGTAAGAGTTTCTATAGCTCCTTCTTTATTAACTTCAAAATATAGGTTTTTTAAATTAAGATCGCCAGATAAGGGAAAATCATCTAGTGGTGATTCTACCATTTTATATTCTATGAAGCTAATTCCACTTGACATTAAAGATATTTTTATTGGAAGCATTGTCCTTGCTAAATGGATGGTTTTTCGTTTTGAGAATAAATAATCTGCCATTTTTGATATAGCAAATCTGTAATCACTACGATCTAACATTAATGTACCTTTCTTTATGCGCTTGATATTTATCCTCAAAGTCTTAAGGACAAATTGAAGAACATAAAGAAAAACTATAAATATATTAAGATATAAAATAGTAAATACGCAAACTTAAGGATTTTAAAAATAATACTAGTATTAAGCATAGCCATTATGTTATAATCCAAAGTAATCAGGTAGGTGAGAACGCCTGGAGTTAAAAACAAAAAATAAGGTAAACATAAAACTAAAAAAATAACAATCTTGTTTTCCTTATTTTAGATAGTAAATATCTAAAATTTTGTTTTATAAAAATAAAAATCACAAAAACAAAAAATGAAAAAGGAATTCTATGAGATTTCTAAAAAAGTTAGGCATCGGGGCGATTGTTGTTTGTCTTTTTGGTGTGCCTGCTACCGCCTACGCGGCTAATACCATTAATATTCAGTTAACACAGACCATTTTGTCTGGTGTATTATCTACTGGTTTTCAAGCAGGAACAACTGCTGGCGCTGCTTCGGTGATTAATCCATCCTTTAATATGGGAGCAATTACGACTTCTAATACTGAACAAACTTCTCATGGGTCTTTATCGGACAACTCAAAATTGTTATATGTAGATAATCCAGGAGCTGCGGCTAACTGGTCCTTAACGGTTAGTTTAACTTCTACTAATGCTGGTTGGTATAAATCGTCGGATAGTGCTAAAACCAGGGTTTATTATGCGAACGGCACAAACGCGCAGGGCAATTTATCTATTAATCCAGCAGTCGCATCGGTAACTGATTTAAATGGAACATCAAGAGCTGGCACCTCTATGACTCTAGGAACGCAAGCAAAACTCTCATCTGGTAATAATGCAATTACAATTATGTCAGCTTCTGGAAATGCTACTCCGGGACTTTGGCGAGGCGGTATTGCTGGTGTAGCTTTATCACAAATTGTTCCACCAAGAACACCTGCGGGAACTTATTCTTTAGATTTAACTACAACGCTTACTCAAACCTAGTTAAGATATACTAGTAATAGATGAAACAATCTTTGGCTTTAAAAATTATGCTTCAAGGCAAGAATGTTTTACTTACTGGAGCAGCTGGGGCAGGTAAAACTTATTGTCTAAATGAGTTTATTAAGCTAGCTAAAGAACGGGGCAAATATGTGTCTGTAACAGCTTCGACAGGTCTTGCTGCTTCACATCTTAATGGTATGACTATTCATTCTTGGGCTGGTATTGGTACAAAAGCTTATAGCAACGAAATAAAATTTGAAAATTTTTCTGAAGCTAGAAAACAAGTAATCTTAAATACAGATATTTTAGTAATAGATGAAATATCCATGCTCCATGATTATAGATTGGATCTTGTCGATTATGTTTGTCGGGTTGTTAGAAAAAACGACACCCCATTTGGTGGCATTCAAGTAGTGCTATGTGGAGATTTTTCACAATTACCACCAGTTAATCGGCCGAGCGAAAGATCTGGTAAATTTGTTGTTTATTCTAACGTTATAAAAGAAGCTAAGTTTGTTGTTTGTTATTTATCTGAGCAACATCGTTCTAGGGATAATAATCTAATTAGAATTTTAAATAATATTCGTTCCAATAAAATAACTGAAGAAGATATTAAATCTTTGGAGAGTTGTTTTGTTGAATATATAGACGAAGAAAGCGAAGAGACATATCTTCATACTAACAATGCTAATGTCGATGCTATAAATAACGCGAAGTTGAAAGAAATTATTGAAGAAACTATTTCTTACCAGGCAAAAATTATTGGCGATGCTTATGGCGGTAAGATCTTGATGAATTCTATAAGTGTTCCAGAAAACCTTGATTTAAAAATTGGCGCACTAGTCATGACGGTTAAGAATCATAAGTATGGTAAATATGTAAACGGATCTATCGGTAAGATAGTTGGTTTTTCTGAAGAATCTTACCCAATAGTTGAGTTTTTAAATGGTAATACATTAGCTATTGAACCAGAACTTTGGGATTTGATGGACGGTGAAAATATTAGAGCTAGCGTTTCACAAATTCCTCTAAAACTTGCTTGGGCAGTAACAGTACATAAATCTCAAGGGATGACTTTAGATAGTGCAACAATTAATCTATCTAATGCCTTTATAGAAGGGATGGGCTATGTTGCCTTGTCTAGAGTTAAAGATTTAAAATCACTAAAGCTTTTAGGGCTTAACGATATTGCCTTAAAAGTGTCGGATGAATCACAGGCTATAGACGAGAAATTAAGAGCCGCATCCAAGAAAAATGAAGAAAAGTTCGCTTATTTAAATAATCAGGAGATAAAACCTGTAAAAAAGCGAAGAACAAGAAAAACTAAGAAAGTTGAAAAAGATTTAACGCCTTGGCAAGCAAAAATTCAAAATGAAAAGAAAAAGCATATTAATGCTTATGAAAGATGGAATAAGTTAGATCTTGCCGACCTTAGCACTTACTTCTTAAATGGCATGTCAGTAGAAGAGCTATCTAAAACTTTTGGTCGTTCTGAAAAAGAAATTCTTTTTAAATTAAAAGAACTTTTTGGCGAAGATTTTGTTAATTATTAGATTAATTTTTTGAATAAATATTTTGGTTATTAGACACCATTATTGACAAAATATAAAGCTTATGCTAATGTATGGTTATGAATCAACAAACAAACACCATAAACAAAAATCAAACAAATGAATTAGTCTTGGAACAAGACAGTCTAAAAGGAGTAATGGAAGATTTTAAAGCATCTTTACTTATTACTAGTCTTTTAATAAACTTAGCAGTCCTTACAACTTGGATCACCTTTAAATACTACGGTCTTTTATAAAAGAGAAGACTAAATAAAAATACGACATAGATTGATAAACAAACTAAAACAATAATCTAAAACTAACTAATAAAGTTAAAATAACATTTTAGAAAAGAAGGATTATAAATATAGGGAAAATAAAAAATAAAATAAATTAATAAATAATAAAAAATCAATAAAAATAAGGCTTATAGTGTTATAGAAAATAGTAGCAACACCATTGGTGGGGCTATTATTTTTGTTTTCCACAGACCATTGTGGAAAAGCTTATATTTTGCTGAAAAAATCAAATTTGGGGGTTGATGTGGGTAAAAGTGGGTTGTAAACTTAAGTCAGTGGAGATAAAAAGAAACAAAAATAAACATCCACAGAACAAAAAATATAAAACTTAATAAAGTGAAGGTTACAAAAAACCAGTTCTTTTATGGACTACTTTCAAAGAAAACTTGACGATAAACGTCGGTTGACAATACCTAGCGAACTTCGTGAAGAATTTTCTTCTGGGGTAGTCATAACTAGAGGTTTTAAAAAGTACCTTCATATGTATCCAAAAGCAGTCTGGGATCAGTTAGTGGAACCGGAACTACAGGGAAGCATATTAGATGAGACAATTGCTGACCTAAACGTTAAATTTCGCTACGGTAAGATTGAGGCTGAGATGGATGTAAAACAGGGAAGAATAGTTATAGAACAAAATCTTCTAGACTATTCTGAAATAGATCGCGAATTAGTGGCGGTAAGAGCTGGAAAATACTGGCGCCTTATGAAGCCATAAAGATCTAAAAGTACCTTAACAGTTTATTAAAAAGAGAAACTCTCGAGATCGACTATCTGGTAGGCAATCGTGCGATTCTAACATTTGGACGCACTCAATAAGCAAATGTTGTACATTTTTTTAAATTACAATTTGAACACACCTCCCAAAATAAAAACTCCACCTCACACACAATATATAAATAAGTCTCTCAATCACCTGAAAAATGATTTAGCTTCGGCGGTCTTTAAAAACGCAGGTGACAACTTATCTTTAACAAAAACAAAAACAAAATAAAACAAAAAAGATTGTCTATCGGTTAGGTGATCTCGAGTTCTTAGCATAAAATATAAGCTAAGAGTATGAGTATAAAAGATAATCCACCACATCATATACCAGTTTTATTAGATAAAGTCATTGAGACTATGAACCCAAAGCGTGGCGAATCTTATTTAGATTTAACTGCAGGCTATGGTGGTCATGCATCAAAGATTTTAAATATAACTGGTAATTATCTAGAATCCATATTAGTTGATCGAGACGAGTATGCAGTTAAAAATCTGGCTTTTCTAAAAGAGAAGGGCGCTACAATTTTAAATACAGATTTTTATAGTGCTTGTTGTGAACTAATCGATAAAAAAATAAAATTTGATCTGATTCTAATTGATTTGGGGGTTTCATCACCACAGTTAGATCAGCCAGAGAGAGGTTTTTCTTTTACAAAATCTGGTCCACTTGATATGCGAATGGACCGAAGACAAGAGCTTTCGGCAGACTATATAGTTAATCACTATAAGGAACAAGACCTTCTAGAGATTATTACAAAATATGGTGAAGAGAAGCTTGGTTTTGCTAAAAGAATCGTAAAAGCGATAATAAAAAACCGACCTATAAAAGACACTAAAGAATTGGCTGATGTAATTTTAAAAGAACATGTAGGTAAGTGGTCTAAAACCCACCCAGCTACAAGAACCTTTCAAGCCCTAAGAATCGAAGTCAATCAGGAATTAGCTCAAATTGAAATGACGCTTCCACTATTAAAAGAGTTGTTAAGCTCGGGTGGTAGGCTAGGAATTATCTCATTTCATAGCTTAGAAGATCGATTAGTAAAAAAATATTTTAAATCGGAATTTGATGCTGGACTTGAGGCTGATTTAATTCCTGTTAATAAAAAAGTGATTGATGGGGCAACCGAAGACGTTTACCATCCGCGATCTCGTAGTGCCAAATTACGAGTCGCAATGAAAAAATAAACACCAAAAAAGGAGGACATAAAAATGACTGTCCGAATCAACGTACTAGATGCATCACGCACCGCAAAAGTCAAAGTTCGTGTATTATAAGCGAACCTAACCCTCACACAGGTTATAGAGCTACTTTTGTAGCTCTATAACTGGGGAAAATCACACAAAAATAAAAACAGAGAGAAAACACCAAAATGTACAAACAACAAACTTCACAGTTTCGTTCACGTCGTACTACTATGCAAAATACGTCGTGGTCACGGAATCAGAATATGGTTGCTTTTACTTCAAATGTAAAAATTGGACCAATTATGTATTTAGCGCTTGTTACAATTTTTGTTGTACTTGCAGGACTAGTTTACTTAAGTCAGGTAGCACAAACTACAGGTTATGATTACAGAACAAGTAAATTAAACGAAGATATTTCAAAACTTACAAATAAAAAAGGTGATTTAGAAGTTGAGAATGCAAGACTCACTTCTTTGAAAGAAGTTAAAGATTCTTCTGTGGCTAAGAATATGTCAACACCTTCTAACGTTAGCTACGTATCTAATTAAAAAATATTAAAAACTTTGATGTTTTCTCTATGGTAAAAGACTAGATGCAAATCTAGTCTTTTATTCTTTTAAATAGAAAATGGTAAAATTAACATAAGCGTTAGCAATTATTTATGCAGTCGAAAGATACAAAAAAGATATTTTTTTTAAAAACTAGACTTGAATGGCTTCAAGTTATTTTGGGTTTTGTGATCCTTTTGATTTTTGGTAGTTTAATCTATTTGCAAGGTTTTAGATATTCTTACTATAAGATGGAGGCAAGTAATGAACAGGTTAAACGACTTGCCATACCAGCAAAACGAGGACAAATCTATGGTATGAGTTTTGGTAGTCCCGTACCTTTAGTTTTGAATGAGCCATTTTATGATTTATTCGTTGATCCAACTGTTCTTAAAAAGCATGATGAAGTTTATGAGAAGTTAATGCAGGTAGCTGGTGGTAACTTAGTTAGTGGCGATATTAGAAGTTTAATGAGAAAAACTGGTACACAATATGTAGTACTTGCTAAAGGATTGTCACGTCGTCAGAAAGAGATGATCGAGGAATCAAACTTTTACGGCGTAGGCTTTAAGGATTATGGAAAACGTTTTTATCCGGAAGGTAATTTAGCTTCGCAGGTACTAGGTTTTGTTAATTCTGAAGGCAATGGGCAGTATGGTGTTGAAGGATTCTTAGATTCTAAGCTAAGAGGCAAGGACGGGGTATTAAAGACCGTAACGGACGTTTCTAATACGCCACTTAGTATTGGTAATAATAATATTTCTGTACCAGTAGAGAATGGTAAGGATATCGTTTTAACAATTGATCGGAACGTGCAGTATCAGGTGGAGAAAGTACTAGAAGAGAACTTAAAGAAAATTGGTGCTAATAAAGGTAGCGTGATTGTTATGGATCCACAGACTGGTCATGTTTTATCTATGGCAAATTTCCCAACTTATAATCCGAGTGAGTACAACAAAGTAACGGATGCTTCTGATTTCATTAATGGCACAATTTCTATGCCATATGAGCCTGGGTCTGTAATTAAAACATTTACGGTGGCAACCGGTATCAATGAAGGTGTAATTACACCAAGCTCGACTTATGTAAATACTGATTCAATTAAGGTTGATGATATAACAATTACTAACTCATCTAAAGGGCAACTTGGAACGATCACAATGCAGCATGCGCTCAATTGGTCTTTAAACACTGGAATGGTGACAATCGCTGAACGCTTAGGAGATGGTAGTTATATTACGAGAAAAGCAAGAGATACGATTTATGATTATGATTACAATCGCTTTAGACTAGGCAAAAAAACTGGTATTGAGCTTTCTGGTGAGCAAGCTGGTAGAATTATCTCGCCAGATGAAGAGCAGGGAAATGCTGTTAGGTATTCGAATATGTCTTTTGGACAGGGACTAGACCTTACGATGGTGCAAGTAGCTTCAGCATTTTCTGCTGTGGTTAATGGTGGTAAGTATTATAAGCCAACAGTTATTGCTGGTAGTATTGATGATCAGGGAAAATTTGTAAAAAACACTGTTGATGATTCAAAAGCTAATGTTATAAAACCTGAGACATCTGAGACAGTAAAAAATATGCTAGTCGAAGCTCGTGGTGTCTTTAAATCAAGGGATAAAAAGGGTTACACTATAGGAGGAAAGACTGGTACTTCTCAAACTATTGAATCAGGTAACTATAATAACGATCAGACGATTGGAACTTATTTAGGATTTGGTGGAGACGAAACTCCACGTTATGTGATTATGGTGCAAGTATCAGGTAAGAATATGAACTTAGAAGGCGGTAAACACGCTCAGCCAATTTTTACAGAAATTTCTAACTGGATGTTGAATTATTTAAAGATAAAACCTAAGGAGTAAGATCTAAATGATAAATATGGTAGCAAATACGTCAGGAATAATTGCACTAGCTATTTTAAGTGTTTCAGCATTCATTTTAAGTATGCTTTTAACGCCACTTTATACTTATTTTGCATATCGATTTAAGTTTTGGAAAAGGAAACGAGAGACTGCTACAACTGGTGAAAAATTAACAGTTTTTGCAAAACAACAAGCAGAAAAATTAGAGAGAAATATTCCAACTATGGCAGGAATCATCTTTTTGGTAGCAGTAACAATCATTACATTTTTCTTTAACTTAGACCGTAGAGAGACTTGGCTACCACTTGCTGCTTTTGTCGGTGGTGGAATCGTTGGCTTAATAGACGATGTTATTAACGTGTTTGGTAATGGTAAGGGTGTGGCTGGTCTTAGATCGTCAATTAAATTTGCATTAATCTTTGCTATGGGAGCGATTTTGGGATGGTACTTCTTTGCAAAATTAGGCTATCATGCAATTCACGTACCATATCTTGGCATGATTGAACTTGGTTGGTTAGTTATACCGGTTTTCGCATTTATCGTGGTAGCTACTGGTAATGCGGTGAACATTTCAGACGGTTTAGATGGCCTTGCTGGTGGATTAGCTACGATTGCTTATACGGCTTTTGGTACAATAGCGACAATTCAAGGACAACTTCATATTGCAGTTTTTTGTTTCGTAATGGTTGGGGCTTTGCTTGCGTATTTATGGTTTAATATCTATCCAGCTCGTTTCTTTATGGGGGACGTTGGTAGTTTTGCTATTGGTACTTCGCTTGGGGTTGTATGTATGCTAACCGATACGATGTTTATTTTGCCAATAATTGGTGTGATCTTTGTAGTTGAAGCTGGATCCTCATTAATTCAAATATTTTCTAAGAAAGTCTTTAAAAGAAAGATTTTTATATCTGCTCCAATTCATCACCACATACAGGCGCTTGGTTGGCCAGAAGTGAAGATTACAATGCGTTTTTGGGTAATAGGGGCTATTTCTGCATTAATCGGTATCTTGGTGGCAGTAACTGGAACGGTTGGTCAGTAGATGTATAACCAAGAGAAAAAAATGTCTTTTGGTAAGATCATCGATTATTTTATTAAGATGATTTCCAAATTCTTTATGGAGATTTGGAGTGTGGATAGAGAGACGAGAAAAAAAGCTAATGTCTTACGTCCACATCGTCCAGATTTTCAATTGTTTTTGGCAATGGTTTTTCTTTTAGCAGCCGGTTTAATTGTAATGTTTTCGATTAGTCCTCAGAAAGCCTTATCTTACAATGCTCTTAACGGGACTAATCTTCCTGATTCGCATTACTTTATGTTACATCTTATAAAAGTTGGGATGGCTTTGGGGTCATTTATATTCATGGCTATTATTAGGCTTGATTGGATTAGAAAGAATACCAAAATGTTTTTCATTATAGGGTTAGCATCTTGTATTGTTTTATTCGTTTTTGGGGTTTTAAAAGTATCGATTGTCGATTGTACTAATGGGGCTTGTCGTTGGTTTAAGGTGCCTTTTATAGGAGGCTTGCAACCGGCTGAATTTTATAAATTTGGTGCGTTATTGCTTTTAGCGGCCTTTATTGGTATGCGCTATAAAGAGGGAAGAATTAATGATTGGTTTTATACATTATTCCCAGTTGGATTAATTGTTGCTATTGGTGCTTTGTTTATTATCGTGGCACAAAAAGACATGGGAACAGGTATTTCTTTTATTTCAATTGCACTTACGATGTTATTTGTAGCTAAAGTTAATACGCGTAACATGCTAATGATCGTCGGGGCATGTTTAATAGCAGGTATTATTTTTACGGTAGGTTCTCCACACCGTATGGAGCGAGTTTTTACTTATTTATCTGGTTCTAGTAATGTAAGTCAGGATGAGAATTCTTACCATATTAAGCATGCGAAGATTGCTATTGGTTCAGGCGGTCTTTTTGGTGTAGGGTTAGGTAACTCAGTACAAGCTACTGGATATTTACCAGAGGTTTTAAATGATTCGATTTTTGCTGTTATTGGTGAAATGACAGGATTAGTAGGATCGATGCTTGTGGTTATCTTGTATGGATGGCTACTTAATAGGATTTTAAAGGATTCTATGAAGATGTCGGATATTTGGATGAGGCTTGTAGCGGTTGGCGTATTTGGCTGGATTGGTTCACATATTTTTGTAAATATTGGGGCAATGGTTGGATTAATTCCACTTACAGGTATTACTTTACCGCTTCTAAGTTATGGTGGAACTAGCTTACTTGTTACTTGTAGCGTGATTGGGCTGGTCTTTAACATGTCGAGATATATGCAGTATGATAAATCTAATAAGGAGGTGAGGATCGATGAAGATTCTAGCAGTGGGCGGTGGCTCCGGCGGTCACGTCACACCAGTAGTCGCAGTTCTTTCAGAAATTAAGAAAATAGATAAAGATGTAAAGATTCGTTTTTGGTGTGATAAGAAGTTTTATAATCAGGCTAAAAATGTCATGAAATCTTTTGATCCAGATCTGGAAGTATCAAGGATATCTTCTGGTAAGTTTCGTAGATACCATGGTATACCATGGTATTCTCAGGCAAGACATCTAGATGTTTTGTGGGCGAACTTTAGCGACTTATTTCGTACCGGTTGGGGATTTTTGGAGAGTGTAGCAAAATTATTGCTTTGGCGACCAGACGTAGTATTCACTAAAGGCGGATTTGTCTGCTTGCCAGTAGGACTAGCAGCTAGGGCTTTAAATATTCCTTTAGTGATTCATGATTCGGATGCTCATCCGGGTTTAACAAATAGAATCTTGTCTAGATTTGCTACAAAGATCGCTACTGGTGCACCATTAAAATATTATCCTTATGATAAAACCAAAGCTAAGTATGTAGGTGTGCCAATCGCTGATACTTTTAAACGTTATTCAAGTTTAGAAAAAGATTCTTTTAAGGAAGAGTTGGGTTTTAAAAAAGAGCGTAAATTAATTTTAGTAACCGGTGGTGGTCTTGGTGCTAAAAGAATGAATGATGCAGTTAGTGCTATTTATAAAGAATTGGTAAAAAAATCAGATCTTATCTTAATTGCTGGTAGAGATCAGTATGAAGAATTAAGAAAGAAAATGGGAAAAGACACAGAGCACTTTAAGCTTTATCCATTTGTTGCTAAAGATATGTGGAAGATGCTAGCTGCGTCGGACGTAGTTGTAACAAGAGCAGGGGCTACTACTTTGCTTGAATTAGCTGCACTTGCTAAAGCAACCTTAATTATTCCTAATGGTCTTTTAACAGGTGGACACCAACTTAAGAATACGAATGTCTATAAAGAAGCCGGTGCGGTATATGTATTAGGAGATTTTGAAATATCCGAAAAACCTGAAGTTTTGCTCCATACTTTAATAGAGATGATAGATGACGAAAAACTTCTAGAAGATTTAGGTAATAAATTTCATAAGTTTTCTAAGCCAAATGCTTCTTATGACATGGCAAAACTAATCTTATCTGTAGTTAAAAAATAAACTATAATTAAATAAACATGAGCATTTTTAAAAAGAAAAAAGTAAATGATTCTTTTAGACCGCGCCGTAGATTAGGTGAACTTGAAAAGAAGACTACGTCTTTTGATACTGACCTAAAAAGTTTAAAGACTAATCACGATGCTTTTCGTTTAGGCACGACCATTACTGGCACTACGGCTATGAACGTCCGAAGTGCTGGTGAAAAAAATGCTAATGTGGTTTCTGATCGGACTAAATTACATAAATTAAGTGATTATAGAAGTAGCCTAGGTATCTTGTTATCTTTAATTACTGGGGTTAGCTTAATTTTGGTGTTATTAATCTCTCAGTTTGTTTATTCTCCAAAAGTCGTTGCAAATACAGATATTTCTAATGAGGATAAAAACCAGATCGCAAAAGAGATTTCTAGTTATTTTAATGGACGACCTTTTGAGGCATTTCGCTTTATGGTTAATGATAAAAAGTTAACAGAATATTTAAGGAGCAAAATACCAGAGGTTGAGACTGCTTATTTAAAGAGAGATAATTCTTTTTTTAAGCCTTCTAGTTTTGTGATTAACCTAAGAAAACCAGTAGCTTCCTGGGAATTTCTAAATAAGACATTATATGTTGATGGTAGTGGTACTACCTTTAATAAAAATTATTATTCTGATGAAGATACAAAAAATGTTATAAAAGTTGTCGATCAGTCGGTGTCGGATAATAATGTAGGAAAATCGGTAACCTCTGAAAGATTCTTGACATTTATCGGTACACTAGCTGGTAATGCTTCTAAATTTGATTTAACGGTTAATAATATTGTTATTAAAGCTAATCAGGCTAGACAGATTGAGGTTTATTTTGTTGGAATTAGCTATCCTATAATCTTTTCAATCGAGCGAGGCGTTGGTGTACAGCTTGAGGACGCTAAGCGTTCTATTGATCATCTAAAATCTAAAGGTATTTATCCTAAATATTTAGACATAAGAGTTAGTAGACAGGCTTATTATAGATAAAAGAAGCTAGAAGTGATAGAGAAGAGAAGTGGATTGGTGTTCTATTTTTGTTCTTGCAAAAAAACATACTACAAAATAGAGAAGAGAAAAGTCAAGACTAGCAAAAAACATATAAAATAACAAAAAGGGAAAAATGCAAATCAATAATCTAGCGTTAAATTTTGTGGAAAACTTGGCATTTATAACAACGAGATTTTAAGGATATTGAGGTATTAATATGAGACCTTGGATGTCGACATTAATATCGCTTTTTAAAACGTCATGACAAATTAACTAATAATAAGTTTAAATTTTATTTATAGAACATTTTAAGTACAAAGTTCTTCCTTATGATAGAAGTGCTAATAAAAAAATAATCATTTAAAGAGATTTATATAAAATTAGCACTAAAGGACCATGAATGCTTAATCATCTATAAATACAGCTGTATACTTCGCAAAAGGTATATTGTGCGAAGTTAAGACACACGCGGGAGAATGGTTACTTATTCATCCCTTTTTGATAAAATTTATTAATTTTTTCGGAGTTTTCTTTTTTGCCTAATTTATCTTCTTTATTTTTTAATTAATTTTTAATAAATTTGTCTTTGCTATTTCTTGGTATTTTCCTTGGCAAATTTTACATCTTTTGATGATCATTTTAGTGTCTTACATATGGGTCCAGTGACTTATGTAGGCATATATGGATAATAGATACATTATGCTGATGCTGCCTTTTAGACACTTGTATTAAGTTCTATTTTTGTTCTTTATTTGGAGAACTGGCTATATATAGCAAAAAGAGAATTCTAATTAACCTTTTATCTAAAATGATGCCTATATAAATAGTGATGTAAGACAAAATAATTAAATCTAAAAGGTAAGATTATGTTGCATTCTTTAACACTTATAAAAGTAAAAGCAGGGGAGATTCCCCTGCTCTATTATTTTTATTTTGTAGTATTGATATTTGGACGGTTATTTACTTGGTTTGGATTATAGGTATTTGGCTTTTTACGACGCCTTTTTCGCTTTTTATTTGGCGTTTGAGATGGGTTAGCAGTTTTAATTTGGTCTAAGTTGCCACTTACTAAACCACGCTTTTGTAGCTCGTCTAACGGCCCGCAGATTGGTTTTTCGCCAGGCTTTGGTATAACGCAAAAGTCTTCCCTATGTTTTCTTAGATGTAAGATCGATCCGCCATCTTTTGTTGTTTCAGAAAAGATAGAATCAGCAAGCTGGATTACGCCATCTCTTAGTTCGTTTGAACGTTGAGGTGCTGTTTTTGTACTTGGAACACTATTAGTAGCAGTGTTGGTGGTGTTATCACTGTTGCTATTACTATTAGGCTCTATGCGATTATCTTTGATTGCAGAAGGAATGGAGGTAGAAGTAGTGGTAAGAGTCTTAGCTCTATCTTGATTAGGTAAGCTAGTATTAGTGTTTAAAGAAGATTCTTCTTTTATTAAATTCTTAATATTAGACAATGGTTGCCATGGACTTTTAGGAGTATTGTTTGCTAGTGGCTCTATTTGTGATTGTGGTTGTGGTGCTTTTGTAACTTGTTTTGAAGTTTCATTACTGTCACTTTTTGGAGTTGGAGCTGGTGGTATGTTTTCTGCAATGCGAGAATATGGTTTTTTTCTTTCTAAAGGTTTTAGTGGGTTGGCATCATAAGCGCCAGATATCATGCTTGCTTGTGTTTGCTTTGGCAGATTCTTCTTTTGTTCGTTCATTAGAGCTTGAGTTTCTTTGTGTAATTTATTAGACAGAGAATCAGGTATAGCAACTGTATTTCTAATCATTAGCTCAACTTCTTCACGGCCGCGACTGTAATTGCGACGGGAATTTTCTATAATCTCTTCGCTATAATCTTCGCTGGCTTTTGGAAGATCTAATGTAACGCCAGAGAAGGCTGGAACTTTTTCTCCTTGAATCATCATGGAAGTTACGAAATTACGGTTATTCATTTGGACTAAGTCTTCTGCATCGAATTGTGGCTCGAATTGTTTAGCTAAGATTGGAGCGTCTTCTGGTGATACTCTAAAACTAATAGTCGTACCGACGTTACCAAAGACGGCATCTCTAACAACATCTTCCATTTGATTAATATATTGGTTAGCAACAGTTAGGTTCAAAGCATATTTACGAGCTTCAGATAAAATTACTGAAAATGATTCAGTAGCAAAGTTTTGAAACTCATCGACATAGAGATAGAATGGGCGACGATCTTCGACACGTGGTATATCTGAGCGGCTCATAGCAGCAACCTGGATCTTAGTAACAATAAATGAACCAAGTGTGGCGGCGTTATCTTCACCAATTAGACCTTTAGATAGGTTGATCACAAGAATTTTTCCTTCATCCATGATCTTTCGAATGTTAAAGGATGAATGTGGTTGTCCAATAATATTCCTGATAATAGGGTTGGCGGTAAAGGCCCCTACCTTGTTTAAGATAGGACTGATTGCTTCAGTTCGCATCTTTTCGTTCATCTGGCCAAATTCTGCTTTCCAGAAATTTAGTACTGAGACGTCTGTACAATAAGCCAAGGTGTCTTTACGGAATTTATCATCAGTTAGAATTTTTTGAATATCTAGGAAAGTTGTTTCAGGTCGATCTAGAAGAGCTAGGATAGTAAATCTTAAAATGTGTTCCATTCTAGGACCCCATGAATAGCCAAACATTCTTTTCATAACACCTATGACTTCAGATAAAACCTGTGGCTTTTGAGATGGATCATGAAGTTCAAGAGGGTTAAATCCTAGAGGATGTTCAATGTCTGCGGGATTAAAGTAAATAACGTCTTTTACGCGGTGTTTTGGAATGAATTTCATGTTGTTAATTGCATAATCACCGTGAGGGTCAATGATCGCGTAGCCTTCGTCGTTTATAGCATCGGAGAGGGCAAGAAGTTCAAGCAAGCCAGACTTACCTGCTCCAGTTTGTCCAATAATATAAATATGGCGTCCACGGTCTCTGCGATTAATTCCAAATTGTAAGTTAATACCTCGGAAATTAGTTACTCCAAAAGGTGATATTCCTTGGTTATGTTTAGCGTCATTTGGAATAATAACTGGTAGATTAACAGGTGGTTCGGCAGTTTTAGCATTTGCCCAAACAATATTAGGGGTTTCAACGTTAGTATGAGGTAAGTGATAAAGACTGGCTAATTCTTCGATGTTAAGAATAAAGCCCATACTTTCTAGTTTTCTAGTTTTGAATTTTTCAACAGACGCTTTATCCCAAGAAGTGTTAGTTAAATTGGTAAATCCGTTAAGGTTCGTGGAGTTGAACTGCTTAAAGGTCGAAGACAAAGCTTGAAGTCTTAATCTAGCATTTTCCTCTGACACTCCAACATAGGCTAGACGTATCTTAATGCTATAGCCTAATTTATGAGCTTTTTCTTCTACGGCAGAAATTCTTCCCTTGTCTCTTTCAGATAAAGCGACTACTTCATCTGGTTTTGCTTCAGGGGTTTCCCATAAAAGTCTAAATAGTTTCAAAAAAGCTAATAACGGATTAGTGCCGGTTTTGCCTCCGGCTTTTACTTCACTTACCCATGCTGAAGATTTTTTATGCCAATCGTCGTGGATTGGACGAGCTAGGATTTGAATCCAAAGATCTTCGCCTACAGAATCGGCTTTAGCGAGGGCTGCGGTAATGCCAGCTAGCGGGTCAACATCGAAATTACGAAAAGTTTGGATTGGTAAAACATCATTATCTGTTAAATGTAATTCTCCAGTATAGACAATTTTTGCAGTATCGGCATGCTTTGTATAGTCTTCGTCCGCTTCTCTAATTTGCACTGTTGGATATTGTGAGTAGATTTGGCTTTCGACAAATACTCGTCGCTTTTTAGGGACCCAGACATAGAATCTGATTTGTCCATTAATAGATGAGATTTCAAAGCTTAGATGCTCTTGCATATAACCAGCTTTAAGCTCATTTTCATCTCTTAAGATACCGTGAAGGCTAGCAAAGAATTGCTCTGCCGCCATTTCGGTTTTGTCATTATTTCTTGGAACGTCTAAGACAAGCAAAGTGCTTTCAAAATCAGCTTCTTGGAATTCTTCTGGGGTTTTTAAGATTGATTTAGCTAAATATAATGCCCCAACGATTACAAGTAATAAAAAGATTATAAGAAGTAGAGTGATCATTATATTTTAAAGTTTTTCATTATATATTTTTGTATGTTTATACTTATATTTTATCAGATAAGAGATAATCATAGATAAATTAAATCTTAATAAAAAGCAGGTATTTGCCCTGCTCTTATTAATTTTGATTTTACTTTTTAGTATTGCTACTGTGTTATTTTTTCTTCGGTTGGTTCAGCTAAAGAATATGTTGCTTTAGATGTTCTAATAAATTGTGTTTTTTTAGATTGTAGATTTAAAAGTACAGTAGTTTCTTTTACTTGGCGCTTTTTAAGTACTGCTTTTACAATATCGTCTCGATGCATTGGTTTACCAGATTCTCTAAGTACTGAAGCAATAACGTCTGCTACTGTACCCTCGTTGTATCCCCAGGCTACAAGTGCATAAATACCACGACCAATTAGTACAAAACGTTTATCTTTTATTAATTCATTATGAATTGCTTGTGTGGTGACATTTTTGCGTTTAAAACTAGAGTCTTTAATAGCATCAGAGATTTCAGAGAAGTGCATTGGTTTTCCCTTCTCCATTAAAATTACGTAAATTTTGTCACGAATATTTTTAGGATTTACAGTTGGCCATTTTGAAAGTCCCCATTTACCATTTAATGAAGATAATTTTTTGGATAATGAGGCAATTGCTTGAACCTGTTTAGGGTTTTCCATAGATAAAAGCTCATGTAATTCTTCTAATGTGATAGCACTACCTTGCTTTTTAATGGTATTAACAACTGTATCAATAAGCTTTTTTAGGTCTTTTTCGGTTTTGCCATCTGCCATGGCAACTGCGTGATAATAAGCATCGTTTTCGTTAAGAACAATAAAATTGTTGGACAATTCTGCCAAAAATGCGACATGCGCCTGATCGATAGCAGAAGATTTTTTACCAATAATTGAATCGGTTAATATATTAATTTTAGATGCTCTGCCCGATTCAGATAAGAATCTGGTAGTAACTTTTTCAAAAGGCTGTAATATTTCGGGATTATTACCGATTGAGATTTTTAATTTTATTAAAATGGCTTTTTCTAATTGTCGGACTCTTTCTCTAGTGATACTTAGTAATTCACCAATTTGTTCAAGAGTCTCTTTTCGGTCGTAAAGCCCAAAACGACGAGTAATAATTTCTGTTTCTCTTTCCTGGTCGATAATGTTTAATACGTCTGATGTAATCTCTCTAAGATCTAGTTGGTTCTGTTTTTCAGTTTCAGGCATAAATTAGTAATTTCCTTGTTTTTATTGAAGAGACAAACTTTAATCCGACCCTTAAAGTTGTCAAAATGATATTAATAATACATTTTTTGCATTTTTAGCAAATCAATCTTAATGTAGTTAATTATATCATTTTATAGACTATTTAGATATAAAATGTTTTAAGACTTTACAGATTTTTTATTTATCTTATAAGATGATTTTTTAGAATTTTACAGATGAGAATATAAAAAATAGAGCTTTTTATTAAAGCTCTATTTATGTTTTATGTCAAATTTATTTTGTAGATTTTGTTGATTTTTTGGTTGACTTTTTAGGTGTAGATTTTGTTTCTAAAAGTTCTAATGCTTCGTCTAGAGTAACGGTCTTCGGATCTTTGTCTTTAGGAATTTTACAATTCTTTTTGCCATTAGTTACATAAGGACCAAATCGTCCATTTAGGACTTTTATTCCTTCGCCAAGATCGGCGATATTTTTTTCGGCTTCGGCTTTGAGTTTTTTATCATATAGTTCTAATGCTTCAGTCAAAGTAATAGTGAATGGATCGAGAGGTTTGATAGACACAAAAAGTTTACCTATTTGGATGTAAGGACCAAATCGTCCAATATTTGCTTTAATTTCATCACCATCTTTTGTAGTTCCTAAAATTCTTGGTAGCTTAAACATCTCTAGAGCTTCATCTAAAGTAACGGTTTCAATCTTGGCGCCAGCTGGCATTGGTGCGAATTGTGGCTTTTTGTCTTTAGATAATTCACCCTTTTGTAAAACTGCTCCATAACGACTAAAACGAGCGTAAATTGGTTCGCCTGTTTTTGGGTCTTTGCCCACTTCGCGAGTTTGGGATACTTTAGTTCGATCTATGCCACCAGATTTTTTGATTAGCTCAGAAAAAGGTGTGTAAAAAGCTTCTAGCATTTTATTACGATCTAGCTTACCACTAGCTATTTGGTCGAACTCAGCTTCAACTTTAGCTGTAAAATCGTAATCTACAATATCTTTAAAATAATCCCTTAGGAAATCTGAGATAACGATACCAATAGATGTAGGAATTAATTTCCCCTTATCTGCTCCAGTTTTTTCAGTTACCATTTCATCTTTAATCTCGTGGTCTTTAAGGGTTAGCTGATTGACTTCTCGTTCTGTACCTTCGGATTGGCCTTTATTGACATAATCTCTAGCTTGAATAGTTCCTAGAATAGAAGCGTAGGTACTTGGTCGGCCAATACCTAATTCTTCTAGTTTTTTAACTAAGCTTCCTTCGGTGTATCTTGCTGGTGGTCGCTGATAGGTTTCTCTTCCAGTAGCTTCAATTAAACTTAAAGGATCTTCTACAGATACTTTAGGTAGTATCTCATTTTTTGCAGTTCCATAAACTTTTAAGAAACCATCAAAAGTGATTACCTCACCTTTTGCGATGAATTTCTCTTTTTGTTTGTCGTTACTTATCTTAATAGTAGTTTTATCTATAAGAGCATCTGCCATTTGTGATGCTAGAGTACGATTTCTAATTAGGCTATAGATTTTTTGGTCATAGCTTGTAAAACCACTAGGCAGCTTTTCTAGAGCCATATCAGTTGGTCTAATTGCTTCGTGTGCTTCTTGAGCTGATGCTGATTTGGTTTTGTATTTTCGTACTTTTGAATATTTTTCGCCATAAGTATTAATAATGTAAGCTTTGGCACTATTAATAGCTTGATCTGATAAATTAACCGAATCAGTTCGCATGTATGTGATCATACCCTTTTGGTAAAGATTCTGGGCAGTGGACATAGTAGTTTTGGTTGAATAACCTAATTTAGATGAAGCATCTTGTTGCAATGTAGATGTGGTAAATGGTGCGCTAGGTGATCTTTTACCTGGAGTATTTGATGTGTCGGCTACTTTAAAATTAGCGTCTTTTATTTGTTCTAGGAAATTAGTAGCTACTTCTTTATTCTCGAGTCTTTTTTCAAGTTCGGCTTTAATTTCTTCGGATGAATTGTCTTTAGGGCTAAAAAGAGCTGTAACTTTATAATCTGAAGAATTGTTAAAGTTATCGATTTCTCGTTCTTTTTCAACTACTAGGCGAACAGCTGGAGATTGTACTCGACCAGCACTTTTACCTCCAGGTACTTTTTGCCAAACAACTGGTGACAAGTCAAAACCTACTAAGCGGTCAAGAATCTGTCTAGCTTGTTGAGCTTTGACTAGTTTCATATCAATCGTACGAGGATTTTCGATAGCTTTTTTAATAGCTTCTTTCGTTATTTCGTGAAAGACAATTCTTTTTGTAGTTTTAACGTCTAATTTCAAGACTTCACAAAGATGCCAAGCGATGGCTTCTCCCTCGCGGTCTTCATCGGTTGCTAGCCAGACAGTATCAGCTTCTTTGATAGCTTTTTTAAGTTCAGTAATAATTTTCTTTTTTTCAGGATCAATTTCGTAAGTAGTCTTAAAACCATTATTAACATCAATGGCAACTTCATCTTTTTTAGGTTTTTTAATAATGCCACGGATGTGTCCAACGCTAGATAAGACTTTAAAATCTTTACCTAGATATTTTTCAATAGTCTTTGCTTTCGCTGGCGACTCTACTATTACTAAATTTTTTGCCATGATCCTCTTTTGTTTTTACTACCTTTTACTTTGAATAATATTAATACTAATTTTATACCTTTACAAATAAAGCTATTGATAAAAAGATATTATAAAACATTATTAAAGCATTATTTAAATATATAGCAATAGTAAAAATAATTAAGTTTTCAGATTAAAGTGCTTATGTTAACAGATATACATTAAAATATTGATTTTATTAATATTTATTGTGCTATCTATTGACAACTTTGGTATTAAATGATAATATTACAAGCGATTGAATCACTCTTTGATTCAACGCACATTATACCCCCTATTCTAACTAACATTTTTATATGTTAGAGTGTGCGAAGTATCGATTTCTTAGTAGTACCCTCCACTATAAAATCATCTTATAAATAGTTCGCACATACTAACCCCTTTAACCGGCAGACCTCTTGGATTTGTGAGGTGGGTCATGCTCCGGACATCTTCCGGGCCTTACGGTGGGTTGAAGGGCAAAACGGCGCTAGGTGATGCCCACCCTTACCTAGCGCCGTTTTGGTTAGAATAAAGGTATTGTTATCTTTTTATAAATAATAGCTAGATTTTAGGTCTAGCTATTATTTTTTGACAATTTTTACAGAATCCTTCAATTTCAAAATAGTGCTTTGTAGTTTGAAAATGATTATTTTTACAAAGTTCTTTTATGTAGACTTCTAGGGCCTCATCATGGATTGATTCTTTGTTATGACATTTAAGACAAATAAGATGGTGATGATGTGGTAAGAAAACGTCTATAAGCTCATACTGCTTTTTCCAGCCGACATTAATGATGTTTATAATTCCAATTTGTTGGAATGTTTGAAGTGTCCTATAGATACTAGTCCGATCTACATCGTGGCAAGCTTTAGTTATTTCTTTAATAGTTAAAGCAGTTTTTCTTTCTAAAAGAGTCTCAAAAACCACCTTACGAGGATGAGTTATTTTTAAGTTGTTATCTTTTAAGATCTTAGAGAATGAATCCATTATGTGGTAATTATAGGTCTTATTGCAACAAATTTGCAATAAGATGAAAAAATATTCATACTTTAACTTAAATAAATTGAAATGATGATTTAAATGGAGAGTGAATGAAAAATAAACTTTATTTAATTAATGGTGCTTTAGGTTCTGGGAAGACTACCCTGCTTCAATTCTTATTAAAACAACCTGATTTTAAAAACGTTCGTGTGATTGAAAATGAATTTGCTTCAAGCAGTATTGATTCTAATGTCTTAAAAGAACATGCGCATGACATCGAGACTATTGCTGGTGGATGTATTTGTTGTAGCACCGGAACTGAATTAGTAGATATTCTAAATAAATATGCAAAAACAAAAGAACCTGTAATTATTGAATCAACTGGTGTAGCTAATACCTTAAAAGTTGTCGAACAGTTAATTTTATCTGACGTTTTAGAAAAATACGAAATTACTAATGTTTTATATATTGTTGATTCTTTGGAATATGAATTAAAAGAGACCATTAAAAGCATAGCAGATGAATTAAGAGCTGCTGATTTAGTGCTTTTAAGTAAAACAGATATGATTTCAAGATCTAAGAAAGAAGGAATAATCAAAGAACTGGAAAAATCATGTGTCACTAATATTTTAGAAGCAGATTATGGTGCCTTTGATTTAGCTAAGCTAAAAGAAAAATCGGATGTTTTGGATTATTTTGTTAACTTTAATGGTGTTCTTTTAACTAAAAAGAATCCATTTTATAGTGTGATAGATACTGAAGATTTAACAATAAATGAAAAAGATATACCAGAATTGGCTTCAAGGCTAAAAGAAATATATGGTTTAATACGCATTAAAGGTGGCTTTAGCGATGGCAAAAATATTTGGCATATCGAAGCTACACCAAAGCAAGTAAAGGTTAATAAAGACAATAACATACCTTTAAAGATGATCTTTATAGGACAGGATGCTCATAAGATTGATTTAAAAAGGGTTAAACGAGCTTTAGACTATGTGGATAGTAAAAATAGCGTAAATGAGCTTCTTATGCAGTACGCTAGCTATAAAGAGCTAGTAAAAGAGATTGATGAAATAAAGAGACAACTTGCTAAACAAAAACTACTAAATAAAGATTTATCTAAAATTACTAAAGAACTAAATCTTTTAGAAGGAAAGCAATCAAAAGTTTCAGATAGCATGGTATTTAAGACACCAATTGTCTGGTTGATGTATAAGTTCTTGGCTTATAAAGATGAACCTCAGCCAATGAATAATCTAAGAGCTTTAAAAGATCACTGTTCTAATCCTAATGGTATATGCACTAAGCGATTTAAATATATTAATCGTTATTTAAAGTCTATTAATGAAGCAGAATTAACTGATAAAACAGAATACCCAGATGAATTAACATTAGACAATTTATTTGATAAATTCTTAAGCTTTAATTTAAATAGAGACTTAATAGCAGATTGGCAAAAGCACGAATTCTATGAAGAAAACGGCAAAATCAAAAAATGGAAAGACGCGTCTTTTGATAATTAGCTTTTAGTGTTTCTACTTTTTAATTAAGTTAATAGAGTGCGGTTTTATTTCTTGCTTGATAAAATCTTCAATAATTTGATCAAGCTTTGGAAAGATTTGGTTTTTAAGTTCTAATAGCTCTTCTGAAGATAATTTAGATAATACAAAATTATTGTCATTGAGTCGGAGCTTGTTATCCTGGATACCAATCCTAACGCGCCAAAACTTATCGCCTATCGCTTTAATAATTGATTTAATACCGTTATTTCCAGCATCTTGTCCGCCTAGTCTAATACGCACTCTTAAAAAGTCTAGAGCTAGTTCATCATGAATTACGAGAAAATCAGAGCTTTTTAATTTATAAAAATTCATAATGCTAAGTGCGGCTTCGCCAGTATTGTTGTAGTAAGTCAGAGGCTTAACAAACAAGACCTTTTCATTAAAAAGATCCTTTTCGCAGTAAAGAGCTTTAAATTTAGTACTTGTTTTATATGAAAGATTAAGTTTATTTACAAAATAATTTAAAGCTAAAAAACCAATGTTGTGTCGGGTATTACTATATTTATCTTCGGGATTGCCTTGAGCGATTATTACTTTCATGGTCTTTATCTTTTTTGAGTTGTTTAATGTCTATACCTAATTTTTTATTTTCTTTGATTTGTTTTTCGTCTCTGAAGCTTAATTTAATAGGAGTACCTGTGTAGTCGTAAGTTTCTCGAATTAAGTTTTCTAAATATCTTTCATAGCTCCAATGAATAAACTTAAGATTCGATCCATAAATTACAAACCATGGTGGCGTAGTGTCAGTTTGTACGATATAGCGTAATTTTGGATGAGTATTCTTAAGACCTGCTGGTGGATGCATTTGAATAGCTTTTTGGAGCAAATCGTTTAGTACTCTGGTTTTGGTTTCTTGCTTTCGTCTTTTATCTATATCTAAAGCAAGATCGAAGATTTTCGTAACATTTTGTCCGGTAATAGAACTAGTAAATATTAATGGGGTCCAAGGTACAAAATTAAAGCTGTGAGCTATTTTAGGTGCTAAAGCGTCTCTTGTATAAGCATCCTTACCTTCTACAGCATCCCATTTTGTTACTACGATAATTAAACCTTTACCACTGTCTGCGATCATGCCAGCTAGTCTTTGATCTAATTGTGTATTTAACTCATTGACGTCCATAAGCAAGAGACAAATATCGCTTTGTTCTATTGCCTGTAAAGTCCTTAGAACAGAAAATTTTTCTATTCCCTGCTCTTGTTTTCCTTGTCTTCTAATACCAGCAGTATCTAAAAGCTCAATAGCTCGTTTATCGTATCTGATGCTTACACGATTGATATCCCTAGTAGTACCAGCAATATTTGCGACAATCGCTTGTTGTTTTCCGGCTAGAGTATTAAATAAATGGCTTTTTCCAGCGTTTGGTCTACCGATTAAAGCAATTCTTAGAACATCGTCTTCTTTTGTGTCTTTCATTTGAGGAATATTATTAGTAATCTCTTTTAGAAGATCGTCAATACCTCGATTATGCTCAGCGGAAGTGTAAATACGAGTTTTAATTCCTAAACGTAAAAATTCTGATTCATTTAAAGAGCCTTTAAGATCTGATTTATTTAGTACCAAGATAACTGGTTTTTTAGATTTTAGGGCTTTTTTTGCGATAAGTTTATCTTTATCGTCTAAATACCTAGTACTGTCTATAACTACTAAGATAACGTCAGCTGCAACTACAGCTTCTTCGATCTGATCTTGAATCGTAGCCTCAAATTCATCATTAGGGTCTTTTAGTCCTGCTGTATCTACTAACCAAAAACTATGATGATCGTAATTTATCTTTCCAAGAACATTATCTCTTGTGGTACCCGCTTCTTTTGCAACAATTGCCTGTTTGGATTTAACCATACGATTAAATAGCGAACTTTTACCAACGTTCGCTTGTCCGATAATTGCTACAGTAGGAAGCTTTTTACTCATAATGATATTATAAAACGTTTTTGGTTAATTGCAAAATTTAAAATTTCTATACTACTTAATTAAATGATAAATTGGGCTATTTTTTAATTGTTTTGATAAGACGTTTTCCTTTTAATTCTTCTAAAGAATATGGTCCAAAGACTGTACGTTTTAGAGTTAAAACTTTATAGCCAAGAGCTAAGAAAGTTCTTCTAATCTGTCTTTTTTTACCTTCGCTCATAGTGACTTTCCAGAATTTTCTTGAATCATCTAACCGCTCTATCAATAAATTGGATTTTCCATCTTCTAAGGTGATTTTAAAATCGTTGATCATTTGTTGATGTAATGGCTCTAGGGGTTTATCTATAAAGACTTCGTACTCTTTATTTTTTTGAAAAGAAGGATGTGTCATTTTGTAGGCAAAATCACCATCATTAGTAAGCAACATTAATCCCTCGGAATTTTGATCGAGTCTACCAACAGGTTTTAGATTATCTTTTAAAGAACCTTCGGGTAATAGGTCATAGATTGTAGGACGATCTCCTTGTTGTTTTCTGGAACTCACATAACCAACAGGTTTATTTAGAAGATAATATATAAATTTTTGCTCTTTTATGAGTTTTTCATTAACGACAACTTTATCTTCTTTATTTATTCTTTGTCCGAGTTTGGCAGGAATATTATTAACTAATACTTTATTTTTATTAATAAGTTCGTCTGCTTGACGACGAGAAATTCCTAGCGATAAGGCTAGGAATTTATTTAATCTCGTTGGTTTATTGTCCACTTTAGCTATCGTATCCTTGCTGACGTCGTTGTTCTCGATATCTTTTTTCTTCTTCAGCTTGCATGCTAGATATTGAATTGTTAGATAATCCAGCTGCCTCAGCTTGTTTTATTCTATCAAATTCAGCAAGAGTTTGATTTAAGCCATCTGTTGGAATAATATTTCCATCTTCATCCGCAAAAGCTGGCGGCTGTGGTGCTTGATTTTGAACTTGTTGATTAACAGGATTTTCTGCTGAGTCACTCATTCTTGGTAGTGGTGCAAATTCATTATTTGTATTTAATGTTGCCTGAATTGGATCATCAGCATCGAAATGCAAGTTAGGATCTTGTGAAAGCGTCTGCTGATTATTTTCATTAGCTGATGGTTCGAACGATTCTACAGTGATTTGGTGTCTAACGTCTTCTGGTTGATTCATTGGACCAACTTGCTCTTCAGTAATACCATAGCTAGCTTGACCAGCACTATATGGATTTTGAACGTTTTGAGGAGTTTCTAATGGCTGTTGAGCTTGAGGCTGATTAAACGTCTCGTTAACGACTTGGCCGTTTGGGTCCATATTTGGAGCTGGTGATTCTTCATAAGAAGTTTTTACGTTATTTAGTTCACTAGCTGGATTAGAAAAAGCTTGTTGCGGTTCGATATTTTGCGTATCGGATTCTTCTGAAGTATCCATGCCTTCTTCAGTTGAAAAAGTTGAATTTATATCAGTTAGATTGCCATAAGATGAAACATTTGTTTCCGTTGGGGTTTTTTCTGTAGTATCTGGAGCGATCTCGTCCATAGTTTGATCTGCTGCATTAAAAGCTTGAGCCTGTGTTAAATGTGAAGGTTCCTCTACTACTGGCGAGTTAGTCTCTTGTGGTTGATTTACTGTATTTGGACTAGCCTGGGGACCAGCAAAATTATTTGGGTTTACATAAGTATTTGCATTTTGTGCTTCAAAAGAATTTGGTTGACCGTTTGGCTGGCTATTTTGATAATTAGCCGCAGCCTCTTGATAACCATTCTCTGCTGTGTAAGCGTTATTTGCAGCAACGGGTTGTTGCTCGCTATTAACAGTATTTATTGTTGGTTGACTAGGTTGAGTAGCTGATTGTGGTTGTTGCTCTGGTGTTACATTGTTTGTCACTGTTTCAGGATTTTGTCTGTAAGCGGGACTTGTTTGATATTTGTTTAGAAGATCATCTACTTGCGATTGTGGAGCAGCTCCTGATGAGAAAGGTGCCATTGGTTGAGGCATTACTTCTTTTTGATCTTGCGACGCCTGATCTGCTTGTTGATAATTTTCTTCGCTGGCTTCGGTTCGACTTTCGGCTTGATTAGGAACGCTAGTAGTCGTTTCAGTAGCGGTTCCTTCTTCTGAGGGCACGGACATCATGTCTGCTGCTCCTTCTTTTTCTTCTGCTTCGTCTGATGCTGCTGGAGGCACAGGTGCAACGATTGGTTTTCTAGCAACGTTTTCATCTTCCAAAACTTCATGTACGACATTTACTACATCTTCGACACCAACTTGGGATTTTACTAAGTAACGATCTGCTCCAAGTTTCTTTCCTCTTTCTCTTTGATCGTCGCTAGATAGTGCGGTCATCATGATCACCTTAATATTTTTTGTTGAAGCATTAGATTTTAAAATATCTAACATGTCAAAACCAGAAATTTTTGGCATCATGACATCACTAATAATAAGGTCAGGATTTTCCTTAATAGCGGTTGATAAAGCTTCTTCCCCGTCACCGGCAGAAACGATGTCATAACCTTCCGCTAGTAGTCGGACACCGTATATTTCTCTTAGGCTTTTGTCATCTTCGACAAGTAATATTTTCGTCATCTTATCTCCATCTTATATTAGTTATGCTTATTTTTCTATATTTTATTTAATGCTTAGGTGGTTGATTTTTTACCTTTAGATATTTCAATCATTTTCTCTTGTTGAATTCGTTTAGCGTCTTCTTGCCGTCTTTTTAAGGTATCGATTTGTTGCTGTTTTATCGCAAGTGATGCCTTCTGACGCTCTAGGGCCTGAAGCTGTGTATTCTTAAATTTATTCTTTAAGGTCTGTAAGATCTCTGGCGATATTTGTGGTAGTTTTTCTAATTTGTCTAAGTATTTAAAGTATTGTTCTTTATTTAATGGGGTGTCGATTTTAATTTCCATGTTTAGGTATGTGTTTGGATCTATGGCGTTTGTAGACGGTGTGGTATTAGGCGGTGATTTTTCTTCCTTTTCTTGTTCTTTGTACTTGGTTGTATTTTCAGTGGTGTCTATGCTATCGGAATTTTCTTCTGTTATTTCTTGATTCTTAGTATCGTGTGTTTTTTGTACTTCTATGGCGGCTTTTTTAAAGCTTGCTTTTAATGCACTAAGTTTTTCGGGGCTTAAGGTAATAGTTTCGCTAGTAAGATTTTTTGCTGCGTTTACAGGAATGTTTTCATTCTCTTCTTTTATGTGACTTGCCGCTAGGCGATCTGCTTCGCTAACACGGGCCAAAGTATTTAGATAGTCTTCGTTTAGTTGTTCTTTACTGTCTTTTGAGTGATCGACAAGAATAGAACTGGCAAGTTCTAAACGCTCTACTTCTTCTTTAGATAATCTAGGAAGGTCTACAAAGAAGATTGATCCTTTTTTGAAGACACTCTCGGCATAGATGGTGCCATTCATGGATTCTACTAAGCGTCGGCATAGATAAAGCCCTAGACCAGTGCCTCCAACCTCTCTAGTTGCTGAATTGTTTACGCGATAGAATTTTTGAAATAAATGCGGAATATCTTCTGCTGGGATTCCAATACCATTATCTTTTACTGTGATGATTACTCGATTGCTTTTACCAATTAAACCAACTTCAACAGAACCTTTTGGTGTGTATTTAATGGCATTTTCAATAAGGTTAGAAATAACTTCAGTTAAATGATCTGGATCGACATATACTTGGTAAAGTGGATGAAGAGTTTTTCCTTCTTTAAGTTTGTTGACTAATTCTAGACCTCTTGAGTTAGCTTTATCTACAAAGTGATCGACGATTCTTGAAACAAAATCACCAAGATCGATTAGCTGAGGTGAAGATTTCATACGACCATCTTCGGTTTTTGATATGTCAAGCAGGTCTTGGAAGAGTCGTCCAAGATGACGAGTTGCCTCATGAGCTTTGACCAAATATTCTTTAGCTCTGTCGTCGATTTTTGCAATATTAGGATTTAGAATTAGGTTAATGTAGCCCTCGATGGAAGCGATTGGTGTGCGCATTTCGTGTGAGGCTGTTGAGATAAATTCAGCTTGTTGTCGTTCTTCTTTTTTGTCTTTAGTGATGTCTCGAAAAACAATAATCATGTCGCTACTATTAGTAATAGGAGTAACGGTAATAGAAGCTAAAAGCATTTTATTGCTTTGCGTAATGATTGTTAGATTATTAGATTTAAATTCCTTATTGAAGTGAATGTTGTTGTTGACTGGGTTGTTATCTTCGGAAAAATCGGAACCATCTCTATCTGCAACATGAAGCACTGATTGGTAATTTAATCCAACCGCATCGTCTTGGTTGGTCCAGCCAACAATAGCTTGTGCTGCCGGATTAATAAGTTTTATAATGCCATCTTTATCTACAGCAATCACTCCATCTGTAATAGAGTTAACAATTGTAGAAGCATCTGAACTTATTTTTCTTCCCTTAGAAGATAAAACATTTTGCGCATTAGGATCTGCGGATATTAAGGAATCTTCTTGGTAATTATTGGATACAAACATTGTGCTAGCGAAGAATATTGGCATGCCAATGTTAATCGTAGCTTGTATTAATAGGTCGGAAGAAATAGAAGAATCTAAAAATAGTAGGACTAAATAAAGAACTGCAATTGCAGCTATTGGAATAAAAGCGATTACACCAATAATTCCTGATACAGAAAAAGTAATTGCAAAAAGTGGCAAGAATGGTGATTTAATTAAGCCGGTTTTGTAGACCAAGTAAATAATAGAAGCTTCAAGAGCAAGATATACTAAAGTAATTGAAGCTTTTTTTACTTTTAAGCTTTTAAAAGTCATTAAGTTAAAGATAATAGCGAAGAACAAAACTGCAACGTTACTAATGCCTACAGTTAACGGGATGTTAATAAAAGGAGTTTTTGTAATGTATCTTTGCCAAACAAAAATAAATATCAAAAATAGGGATACTAAAATAGTTCCGTAATAGATTTTTTTATACCAACTTTTCGGTATTTCGCTCAAAAAATCGCCCCCCGAGGTTGAATCATATAAGTCTTATTATGCCTAAAAGCATATATTAGCACAAGCAAAATAAGATATTCTAAAAATTAGTTAATTTTTATTGTAAAAAGAGCATAAGCATTGTAAACTTGAAGTGGATAGTTCTCTTTATTATAGAACTATAGGTCGAAATGGCCACAATCAAGTTTGTACTTCCCCTTAGTTTATCTATTGTGTGAGGATGGAGTAAGGTGTATCTACGGTGTGAGGGCTATCCAATGGTGTTTGAAGAATCTCAGTTTAAAAGACTGAGATTCTTTTTGTATTAAATTTACTATCTAAAAACATAAAGTCTTTTATTTTTTACTGTTAAAGCTTAAAATTAACTTAAATTAAGATAATAAACAAAAAGTAATATGAATATGGGTGAAAAAGAAACAATAAAAGACGAGTTTATAAAAGTAGTTAAAGAGATTTACGAGAATGCGACAAATTGTGAACAGTTTTGTAGCTCTCTTTTAGTAACTACTGATTTACCAATTTATAAAGATTTAGTTTGTAAAGACGAACATTGCTCTAATTTAGTAGAACTATCTAGGTCCTACTTATACAGTGACGACAATAAAGAGAATCTAAATGATTCTTTAGACGATATGGTCTTAGGACTATAATCTTAGTACTTTTTTAGTGCTCTATTTTGATGTCTTCACCAGACCAAGGAAGTGGTCCGCAGATTGCACAAGTGCTTAGATGAGACTCTGGTCTTTGGCTAAGACCATCCCGATCACTTCCCTTGATGTCTTTTAGGGATAACCTATCTAGCTTAAGGTTGCCGCTAAGATCTGTTATGCCATCAAGGTCTGAATTGTGAACATGTACGGCATTTCTTAGGGTTGTAAAGCCAGTAACTCTTGAATCTCCATCTATGACTACATAATCATCAATTTTTGCATGTCCAGCGACTACAGCATCGTCTTTGACTTCAGCACAACCTTGCATCTCAACGCAATTAAGTAATTTTGCATAACCGCGTAAAACTGCAGCTCCTAGAATTCTTGAATGACCACCAAGTGTGGCGTGTTCTTCTATTCTCCCACTTGTCATGACAGCATTTTCTTCGATAGTAGCTTCGTCTTTAGCAATACCGCCAATAAAGAATCCTTTTAGATCTACAGTATCCTCGATATTACCAATGGCGTGGCTTGCAATATAGCCACCGCTCTCTGCTATATAAAATTTTTGTCGTTTTTTCCAAACGCCGTTGCTGTCTATATCCCAAAGATTCATAACTGGTAATCTACGACTAATCTCGCGTTTTTCGTCGTCGTAATTGGTCTCGTAAGTGACGAGTTCGGACGGAGCGAATTCTTTGAAATAATTGTCGTAGCCGTGGCGTGGCATGGGGTCTAAGTATGCGAGATTTGGTTGATTTAAGTTTAATTTGGTGCGTGGTTTAGGAACTACTTCTGACATTTTATCTACCTCTTTTTTACAAGATATCTAAAACGGTCAGGATAAACAAGATAAAAAGTAAATTATGTACTTAAATAGAGTTTTGTCCAGTAATTCTTATGATTGCAAAACATAAGAATAAATTGCATAGTTGTATTTGACCTACTGTAATAAAAATTGTAGGATTATTTTTGTTAAATTGCACTTTAATAGTTTTTAAGATGAGATTATAGGGGCTCATTTAGCCCTTTTAACCTCATCTTAAATTACGGGTTTAGTATCTGTTATTAGCGGATGCCCTTAAATGGTGAGGAGAATAGGAATAACCATGAGGGTATCTACAAAGTATTTCAACGTTAAAGCGGTTAATAAGGAATTACTATTGGCCGCTTTATATAATGCCACTTCACCGACTGGGGTGGATGGTTTCATTGAAGCCAAAAACGCCCCTATTGTCTTAAACGAATATTCGGCTGAGACAATTTTATATAAGTCGAATAGACCACTTCCTAAAATTGATACCTTATATGGTAGAAATATAGGGGTGGACTTTAATAAACTAGATAAAATTGATGTCGATTTCTACGACGATGGAGTTGGCATTTATAATACCTTCGACATGGTCGTGCGAGATCTGTTCTTCAATGGACAGGTCAATTCGTCGACTATAAAAGATATTAGGAAGGAGGCAGTATTTCTTAATAGCCAGAAAGTTCTTCTAGAGCTTACTGACTGTCCTAACACGCTTTGTCAGGTCAAAGTACTGACGTCTATTTATGCGCAACTACGTAGCGTGAACGTTGATGCTGAGGAGCTGAAAAAGTTCATGGCTATGATAAAAGACTTTAAAGCATCTAGAGATGCTAAATCTAAAAAGGAGGCAATTTCAAGGGCGATGGCGTTAATTGAACGTCTAAGTCCGGTGTAATAATTTAAAGGAGCTTTAAATAGCTCCTTTTTTCTTTTTTTGTTTATTCTTCTTTTTTTCTTTTGTTTACATTGTCTAATTTAATGGCTGTTCTTTCGTTATATAATTATTAGTAAATGAGTGACAAAAACAATAAGAAAAATAATAAGGCTAAGAAAATAGTTAAAGAAGGTGTAAATACCTTAAAAGAGAATTACTTAGCTATTTTAATTGGAGTTTTTGTTTTCTTTGGTATTGTAGGATTTTTATTTAGTAATAAAGCTCCAGAAGGACCAAGCTTTAGTGATATAAGTAATGATGGTATTTTAATGGGCAAAGCTGATGCGCCAGTTAAAATAATTCAGTATTCAGATTTTTTGTGTCCACATTGTGCTGAATTTAGTCAGGATATCTTCCCTAAACTTAAAAAGGACTTTATTGATACAGGTAAAGTAAGATATGAGTTTAGACCAATGGCTTATGTTTCTGAAGAAAAAGAAGGATCTAAAGTTAGTGCTTTAGGTGTTTATTGTGCAAATGACCAGGGCAAATTCTTTGAATATCAAGATAATGTTTATAAGAAATTAAATATTGCTATTAATAAGGAAAACAAACATCCAAAACGAAACGACATCTTTTTAAAGAAAGATATAAAGAATATCGCTAAAGAGTTAAAGCTAAATGAAGAGCAATTTAATACTTGTCTTGATGACGAAAAATATTCTTTAAAGCTCCAGGAAATAGGGCTTAAGGCAAGTAAACATGGCGTTACGGGTGTTCCTTATATTTTAGTGAATGGTCATGCTTACGCATCTAGTATTTCGTATAGCGGACTTAAAGCTTTAATAGAAGTTGGATTAAATGACAAATAAAATTAGTTTGCTTCTTACTAAAATAGAATTTTCTTTTAGATCTTTTGATGTGCTTTTTAAAAACTATAAATATTTATTGTTTATTTTAGCGTCTTCTCTATTTTTTATGGAACTAATTTATTGGTCGATGAACTTTCAAATAATGATGATTTTAATGTCACACATTTCTATAAAAACCATGTCAGCTTTATTTCTTTCTATCTTTGAGGCTTTTGATAAACTCTCTTTATTTTTCATAACCTTGATTTCTTTAATACAAGGAACTACTTTAGCGGCGATCGTTTATGTTTATCGGCACCGAAGAAAAGTTGATAATAAATTGCTTGGTGAGGAGCTGTTTATAAGCTTGTTATCGATACTTGGTATTGGTTGTCCGACCTGTGGCGCAACTCTTTTGTTACCTTTATTTACTCTATTTTTTGGATCTTTTGCATCTTTTTTATTAGATAAAATTTCTCTTTTTATTTTTCCGGGTATCTTAGTAGTTGCAATAATTGGTTTATATTTTGTTGGGAAGAATTTAGCCGAAGTAAAAATGCAAAATAAATTTAAGGTAGGATAAATTGCGTAAGGTTGTTTTATATAGTGGTAAGGTTTGTCCATTTTGTGAGATGGTAAAAGAATGGATGATTACTAATGATATAACTTTTGATGAAATTATTGTGGATGATAATCCACTTAAAATGAAAGAGATGATTAAGCTAAGTGGTCAGATGTCGGTCCCATTTACCTATATCGTTGATGACAATAAAGAATATGGGATCTACGGTTTCGATCTTCCTAGTTTAAATAAATATTTATTAGAAGACGATTAAAACAATTGTAGCTAATTAAGTTTAAGCTAAGTAAGATTAATTAGCTAAATTATTAAAGAAGAAATAAGTAACAATTGCTGGCCAAAAGATTGCCATTATAAAAGCGGCGATTATATCGGCTATATTAGAAGCATTAATTAGAAAATGCACTAATGTGCCAATTGCGCCTAAAAGGTAAATTAAGTTACTAGAATTAAAAAGGTTTCTAGTAATTTTGGTGGATTTTTCTCTTTTTCTTTTTATAACTTCTTCTCTGGTTTCGTAATTGGTTGACTTATCATTTATTGTGCTTTTACTTTCTTTTACTTTTTTATTTTTATTGGTTTTTTCTTTTTGAGAAAATGATTTTTTATTCTTCATGGCATACTTTACCTTATCTTATACTGCACGCTACTATCTTTGTTTTCAAAACATAAAGGCGCAACTTCTTTATCTAACTTATATTGCTTAGTAAAGCCGCAAGATATAATTCCATCTGGACTAAAGTTGGAGGTTCCGGTAATATCTTTCCATTTACCATCTTCTTTTTTAGTAAAGAAATAATCTATTTTACCATCGCAGTTAAAAGATAATTTGGCTGAATCATAATCTTTAGAATTACTTAAGACAGAAATTGTTAAAACGCTCTTACAAGATTTATCTTCAGTCATGCTAATTAAGAGCTTACCAAGTTCGTCAATAGAATCGTCTTTTCTTTTAATTAATTCACCTTTTTGGTTATATTCATATTCTAGAGAATTTAGACGAATGATCGGTTCAACCTTGCTTACAGTATTTGTTTTATTATTGTTTCCTAAAAAGTAACCAAGTAAAACAAATCCTATCATTAGAATAATAGTTATTAATATTTTTTGACTTTGTTTAGTGTTTTGCATTACCAACCTCCTGATGCTCCACCACCTGAAAAACCGCCTCCACCAAAGCTGCCGCCACCGCCAGATCCGCTGGAAGATTCTCCCCATCCGCCGCCAGCCCACCAAGAAGGCTCTTTTCCTTGTTTTTTAGCTTCTCTATAGTTTTTGGATACGAAGTAATCAAAAGCAAAACCTAGACCGGTAAGAGCGGCTAGTAATATAAAGCTAATAAAGGTCCAACTTAAAACTATTGCAGTAATAACACCGGTAACTAGTCCAATAATTCCGCCAGCCCACCAAGATTTAGATTTAGCTAAAAGAGAACCTAGATAACTAATAGCGGCGAATGAAATAATTAGTATGGATATAATGCCTTTATACGTTGATATATCTTTTTTTCTATCACTATTTTTTATAGTAGTTCTATTTTCAGTTTGAGCTTCAATTTCGTCTAAAGCGAGTGAGATGCCAGATGCATAATGATTCTTTTGAAATTCTGGAGCCATTAGATTTCTAATAATTCTTCCTGCTTCGGCGTCTGTTATGAATTCTTCTAGTCCTCTTCCAACTTCAATTCGAATCTTATGCTCTTTAATAGCGATTAAAATTAAAGCACCATTGCTTTTGTATTTTTCGCCAATTCCCCACTTTCTGGCAACTTTAAGAGAATATCCTTCTAAAGATTCATCTTCTAAGCTTGATATAATAAGGATTCCTAATTCTAGGCTTTTTTCTTTATGAAGATTGTTTATTTTTTCAGTTAAAGTCTTATATTCGCTTATAGATAACACATTTGCTTTATCTACGATTGGCGATGTTAACTTTGGTGCGTCTGGCACTTCTAAAGCAGTAATAGTAGATGTTATAAATAGTGACATAAAAAACGCACTAAAAATAAAGCCAAGCAAGGTGATGAAAAATTTATTAGTTAGCATCGCGATAAAACTTATTTCTTGTTAGAAAAGTCAACTTTTGGGGCTTTTTCGGCACCTCCGGTTGATTCAAAATATGGGCTTTGTTCGAAGTTGAACATTTTAGCAACTAATCCAGATGGAAAGGTTTGTAATTTAGTGTTGTATGGTTTCGCTATATTGTTATAGTCGCTACGAGCAACTTGAATACGATTTTCCGTTCCCTCTAACTGTACCATTAAGTCACGAAAAGCTTCTGTTGCTTTAAGACTAGGATAATTTTCAGATACAGCAATTAACTTATTAAGTGAACCGGTCATGGCATTTTGTGCTTCCATGAATTTTTGGATGTCTGCTGTTGTTGCATTATCTGGTAATGTGACTTTTCCTACATTAGAGCGTTTTTCCGCTAAATCAGTTAGAGTAGATTTTTCAAAATTAGCAGCACCTTTTACTGTCGATACAAGATTGTCTACTAAATCTATTCTCCTTTGATATTGTGTCTTAACGTTACTAAGAGAGGTTCTTACTTCTTCTCTATTCTTAATTAAGCCGTTATATGTACCGATCACCATAAGACCGATTAAAAGAATTAAAGCTCCAATAATGCTAGGAATTAACCATTTTTTATTCATTTTCCCTCCAATATATATTGCTTATAGTATAGTCGATTTTAGAGTATTTGTCTTAAGCTTATCTAACAATTAAGCTGGAGAAGGTGTTTTGCTTTTCGATTTCTTCTAAGGCTTTTTTGACACCAGGAATTGCTAATTCGTCTAACTCTTGAGAACTAATAAATTTTAAATCATCCATTTTGTCTTCTTCACAGATTTTAGGTTCGCCATTCCATTTGGTGATCTCGAAGTAAAAGTCGAAATATTCGTGATTTCCTTCTTTATGTTGCATAACATGTACTAATTTCGTGTCTTCTTCTTGGGCTTCAAGGTTTACTTCTTCTTTTAGTTCTCTAACCGCAGCGTGAATGGCGGATTCGCCATCGTCGACATGACCTGCAGGAAAAGTGTATTCACCATCTCTATAACCGGTATTAAATCTTCTAAGAGCTAAGAATTTACCTTCTTTTTTAATTAGCATATATACAGCCGCTCTAAATAGTTTACGTTCAGTCATTTGATTGTCTCCTCTATTATTTTATAAACGTTTTTTAGATTTTTTATTTCTCTTAAATTGTTTTGTTTAGTTTCTATACGGTTAATAAAATCTTCAATTTCATTTTTATAACCAGTCCTGCCAAAGCCACTATTTAAAAATGGTACATCGTAAGATACATAGCTCTTTTTTGCGACTTTTGTTAGGTTTTTATTTGCAACAGTTTTTATAAATTCAATTTTATTAAAATCTTCACATCTTATAATCTCCTTGTCATTAATACATTCAATTGAAAATTCAAATTTATTAGAGGCATTGGATAATTCTAATAATCCTATTTTTTGATTTTGAAATTTTACAAGTATTGTTAAAACGAATTTAGTGTCATTTATCCAGCATAGTTCTTTTTTAATGTCTACAATAGTTGAATTTATTGAATAACATAACAATTCTATAGCATGAATGTGAATAGCTAATAATGACGAATCAATAATGTTTTTACAATCCCAAAAAGGAGAATTTGGTTTAGCTGCGTAAGATTTTATTTTGATAAAATTAGTTTGATCAAAATCATTAGTTTTTTGTAATAGTAGTTTATAAAAATCTGAATATTTGAAATTAAAACCAAAAGAAATGATAGTTTGATATTTTTCAATTAGATTAACCATTTTTTCGTATTGTTTTAATGAATAGAAAGGTGGCTTTTCTACAAAAATAGCTTTATTGTTTTTGCTTGATTTTTCTATATATTCTAAATGAACGTTTGGAGTTGCGCTAACGATTAGTGCGTCTATAGATGAAAACAATTCATCATCTGTTTTTGCTATATTTTTAAAATTGTATTTTTTAGCTATGCCTTGAGCTTTTGTAAGATCTCTTGATTTGATAGCAGAGATCTCTATATTACCGTTTTCTAATATTGCTGGTAATAAATTTTCTTGCATTTGATTGCCTAATCCTAATAATCCAAGCTTTAACATTATACTGTCTCCAAATATGAAATTAGAATTTTTACTATATCTTTTAGTATGCGTTTTTTATTTTTTATTGCCTCTTTTGTTCTATTGTTTGATAAATCAAAATCTGTTTTAATAGCTCGTTCGTTAGGCAATCTAACATAATCTGTTGCAAAATGGAGTGACGTAAAAGAAACTTTCTTTGCCTGGCTTTCATTAAAATGTTTAATAGAAAATGCAATCTGAGATATTTCATTGTCTATTGAATTTATAGATAGTTTGTTGGTGATTTGTCTTTGAACATAATCTTCTTCAATTACTGTTGGAACTGAAACGTGGTATCCAGTATCTAGGGTTTTATGACTTTCTAAAAACTTATTTGGTAGATTTAGAATTTTCCCTACAACTTTATCGTGGTAAAGAATTAAAAATTTAGAAGGAGCGAATATTTTCTTATATATATCGTCAGGAGTTCCTAGCGTACCTAATTTTCCTATATAAATTATTTCAGGAGCTCCAAGTCTACATAATCTTGTGGTTATTTTTGCGCTGATGTCACCCCAAAAACTAAACTTTACACCCAAAAGATTGATGATAGAGTTAGTTTTAATATTTTTATAGCGTATAGAAATGTAATAATCATTTTCATGAAGACTTATTTGTTCTAAAAATCTTTTTTTCTTAATTTCTTTTTCAATTTCGTCTATATATCCTAAAATTATCGTTTCATCTTTTTTTATTATTTTAGAGTCAAGACCAGTCCATATTGGCAAAGCAGACTCTGCTAGAGGATATCTAATAATTTTAACCTTTATTGAGACGGTAAAAATATCTAATACATGTTGGAGCATGCTCGCATAATGCATCGTGTAATCGTGTCCACAACCAACTGCTACTACAAAAATTTTTTCACCTTTGTTATTAATACATTTATAAAAAGAAGGTCTTAAAAAATTGAATCTTTTTGATGTTGGATTATTTTGGAAAGGTATTTTTGTTACTTCTGTAAAATTTAGAAAAGTTTGAAGTTCTTCAAAATGTTGAGGTAATATACCATGGACTTCAAAAGTATAATTTTCCAGTAAACATTTTCTAATAGCTGTTTCGGGAAATTTTTGTATACAATATTCATCTATAGAATCAAACATAGTATGATCAAAAGCTTTTGATCTAACCATGTCTTTATGATTATTCTTTATTGGATTTGTATAAAGATATTTTAAGTCTCTGATACTTTCGGTGCCTATTAATTGATAATCTTCTACTGTTGCAATTCGGTGTTGTATTGACGTCAGAAAAGAAAGTACTTTTGCATCATTGCAATTTTTTAATAAGTCATAAGTAGATTTCATTGTTATGATTTTAACTTTCTTATTTTTAAAAATACGCCCTTTAGGGGCGTATTGATTTTAATTAATAATTAATAATTAATGAAAAATGATTTTTTTAAAAAATAGTGCTTTATTGTTATATTAATCATTTTCTTCATTGATTATAAAACTAATATGTTTTTAGAGTTTTGTCAAGAGTATTTCCATCCTCACCTCTCAGCTGCAACACTCTCGCACATAAAAAGAGGCATCAGCTTAAAAAATGTTGATTTAGATGTTTTACTTCTCAATTAATTTACCATTATGTAATTCTAGTACTATATCGGCAGCTTGTTCTAGTCTTTTACTGTGCGTCACAATAATCACACACTTATTTTCCTTATGAGCTATATCTTTTAGAAGCTCGATAATATCTGTGGCTGTTTTACTATCTAGATTACCGGTTGGCTCGTCTGCGAGAATTACTGGTGCTTTAGAGCTTATTGCTCTTGCTATCGCTACACGTTGTGCTTGTCCTCCTGATAACTTTAGAACATTTTTATTCATATGTTCTTTTTTAAGTCCCATTTTGAGTAAAGTTTCATCTGTAGCTTTTTTATCTACTAACTTTAGATTTTCTAAGGGAGTTAGATAATCTATTAAATTATAATTTTGAAAAACTAAGGAGATATTATTTTTTCTATGGTAAGAATAGCCATTTAATTTAATGTCGTAACCATTAAATAGAATAGTTCCATTTGTAGGCTCTTCAAGGCCAGCTAGTAAACTTAAAAGAGTGGACTTACCTGCTCCGGATTGACCAACAATTGCGTAAAACTTGCCTTTTGAAAAGCTATGACTAATATTATCTAAAGTTTTTTTAGTTGCTTCTGGATATTTATAATTAATGTTTTTAAGACTAATAATTGACATATTTCCTCCTAGTTTAGGTTTGTTAATATTTTTCTTGGTGATTTAAACATGATCGGGAGTAAAGAAATAAAGAGCGGGATTAATAGGAAGCCTAGTCCTATTAAGGAAAGTAGAACTATTGTTGGAGTATCTAGTGATGCTATTTTTATAGATCCTATAGTTTCATTATTTGCTAATACTTGGGTTGTTATAACTTTAGAAAAATAGGAGCTGAAAATTAAGCTGACTACTATTGGAATAAAGGATAAAATAAGAAGTTCTATTATAAATTGGCAAAATATTTGAGTTTTTGTAATACCGATGGATAATAAAATTCCTATTTCGTGAATCCGATTTCTAATATGGAATATTAATACTAAGGTTAGGACTGTTATACTAGCTAAGCTGGTTAAGATCATACTAGATAGGATTATTTTTTGAAGATTTTTAATACTAGCTAAAAATTCTTGATAACTATTAGAAATTTTAGATATTTCATAATCTTCGTGTCTCGGTAGAAGTTTTTTGACTTTATCTTCTAGCTCTTCTTCTACTTGTTTATTTTCTGAAAAAAGATCTAAATTTTCTAAGTTTGGGTTAGCTTCCAATTCCTTTAGCGTTTTAAATGTAGTAATTATCTGATTTTCTGCCATATCGCTATCTAGAATTTTTGGCTTTTCGTTTTGTCCAGTAAAAATACCAACTACTTTCACTCTTATCTTTTGATGATCCTTTTTTATTTCAAAATAGTTACCTGATTTTAGATTGTTTTTAGTTGCGAATTCTTTATGGATCAACACTTCTCTTTTTGAGCTATCGCTTGGTAAGGAACCAGAATCTAATTTATATAAATTAGATGTAAATTCATTTAATAGATTGATAGATTTAGCTCCAAGAAAAGTAAGTTTTCCTTCTTGTTTTTGATCTAACGTTAAACCGCTGGTATTATCTGTGACGGTTTTTTGATTAATCGGCGAGACTAATGCACTAGCTTGGTAATTAGATTTCGTGATTTCTTTTAGATTAATTAATTTTTGAATATCTTTTTCATTTAGATTTTCATGATTCTTATTTTTAATATTAATTCCAAAAGGTACGGTCTTTTCGATGCTTTTTTCTAAACTATCTAGGTTAAATTTTATAGATGAGATAAAGAAGAGGAGTAAGAGCGTAATACTAATTATTAAACTAAGTAATAGGTTTTTCTTTGGTTTTCTTCTTATGGATAGCCAGGCTTTAGTAAAAATATTCATTACTTTACCTCGGTCAATAGTTCTTTTGGCGATTTATCGATAATCTTTTTAGATGAGATGGTAGTGGCAATTAGGATGATAATGATCTCTAATCCAATAACACCTAAAATATCTGTTGGCTCAAGAGAGATGTTGATCTTATCTAGATTTTTAGATGAAGTGACAGAATCGGCGTCTGCTCCTAAAGATAATCCTTTTAGGCTAGCTGAGGCGGATTTTTCTGTACTTTTAGCGGCATTTTGGACGATGTTATTACCAACACTTTGGGCAATTGGTTTAACCATAAAGTAAGAACCAGCTATGCCAACGCTTGCTAAGATGATTATTTCAAAGACGTGTTGCAACAAAATGTCTTTTTTAGTTTTACCAATAGATAATAGAATTCCGGTTTCGTGCTTTCTTTCATTAATCCAAAGAGAAAGAATTAAGGCAATAATGGTAATTCCAAAGAAGAAACTTGCAAGTAACATTCCATCTATTAGACTGTAAATATTTTTAACAGTAGCTGTTACATTTGTAAGATTTTGACTGTTCTTTGTAAGTTCGTATTTTTTCCAGTCTAAGGGTAGCTTTTTAAGATCTTCAATAGTTTTATCTATATCTTTGTCTGTAAAGAAAGTTGCATCTTGATAAATTTCATTAGCTTTTGTGGTTTTGTTTAATTTTCGGACACTTGTAAGATCTGCAAAGAATAGGTTTTCAAATAATTCCATCTGATAGCTAGCAGTTTTTGGATTTTTACCATTAAATAGTCCGACTATTTCAAGTTCTGCTTCTTCAGTTGATTTATAACGATTATCTGAATCATAAGGATTAGCTTTAAGTTTAATTTTACTTCCTAGTTTCAAATTATTCTTTTTAGCAAAATCTTCATGAACTAAAATTTTATTTTGATCTTTCTCATCAATATGGCGTCCGGCAGTTAGCTTTACGGCATTAGATCTAAATTTGTTTTCTAGTTCAGATTTATTAACACCTAAGATTGTTGTAGCGTTACCGAACTTCTTATCTTTTTCTTTATCGTAGCCTGATTTTCCATTTGGTAATGGGACCAATTTAGTGTTTATAAAATCGACAGTAGAATTCATCCTTTTAACGTAATCGCTAATGTCTTTTGATTCCACGATCTGATCGATCATGGAACTTGATACAGTTCCTGATCCACGATCTGTTCCTGGATTAGTTCTTTGATTATTACCTAATGTAAAACCAAGTCTTAAAGCTTTGCTAATGTTTTTGGCTTCAAGATCTGTAGATTTTTTAATCACCAAGCTACTAAGCAAGGTTAAAGATAATATGAATAAAATTGTTAAAATGATAAGTGATTTTAGTTTTTTTCTTGTTATATATAACCAAGATCTTTTTAGAAAATTCATATAACTCCTTTCGTATACTATTTAAATTTAGTATTTGAATGTGAATTGAATATGAATTTTTGAGATTTTATTTAATTATTTTGCCTTTATCTTTAAAGAAGATTTTAAAAGATACAATATCTTGGCTAGTATCGAAAGAAAAATCTAAACCTTTGGCATCTAATAGCAATTTGGTGATATAAAGTCCCATTCCACTTCCTTGATAATCTTTATTTTCTAAATGATAAAAAGGTGTGAAAACTTTTTTAATTTGCTCTTTTTTAAATGGTCTTTCGGCTTGATTCTTAATAGATAATTGATTTTTGTTGCAGATAATCTCTATTTTGCTGTTTCTCTTACTATGTACTACAGCATTAGAGATGATGTTGGACAAAACATGTTTAAGTAATTCAGGGTTTATTTTGTAAATTACATTTTTTAGCTTAAGAGAAAGAGTAACATTTTTCTTTTTTGCTAGTTGTTCGTAATTTTTAATAATTTCTCTGATTACTGCATCGATATGGACTATTTTTTCATTCTTTAGAGCATTGTCCGTAGTTTTACTAGCTTTAATAATATCTTGAATCATTTGATTTAATTTATCTATCTCTTCTATGGATTTGGTTAGATATAGATCATGGTTGGCGTAGGGTTCTATTTTAAGTAGCATGCTTTCTAGAATAATTCTTAGGCTAGCAAGTGGTGTTTTTAGCTCATGTGAGGTGGCTTGTAAGAATAAGATTTTCTCTTTTTCTAGATTTAAACTCTTTTGATGCTCTATCTTAAGCGACTTTATATGAAATAACAAAGATTCATATAAATCATTAATGTTATTAGATAAAATATTAATTTCATTGTTAGAATTTGTTTTATATTGAGGTTTAATGCTTAACTCTTTCATTAAGCTAGTAGTATTTTTAAGCTTTTTAATTGGACCTGTGATTGATTTGCTATAGAAGAAGGAAAAGAATAAGGCGATTATTAAAGATAGCAGAAAAGTAAAAGGAAGGCTTACTAAGGTAATTCGTTTAGCTTCTTCAATGGACCTAACATCCATGAAGATGGTGCCTGAGATTGTTTTGTTCCCTTTTGAATTAGCTTTAAAGTTCTTTAAAAGAATGGAATTGTTATCTAAATTTTCTCCAGCAATGTTTATAATGGAAGAATCTATTTTCTTGTCTGATACGATTTTTAATTCCTGATAGCCTTGGTAAGACATTTTTTTACCATCTATTTCTAGAGTAATGTTTAGGTTATTATTTTTGGAAAAAGTATTTGTAAGATCTTTTATTTGATCTAGCTCTTTATTCTCTATTAAAGAAAGATAACTCGTGGTTAAACTATTTAGCTCCGATTCCTTTTGTCTTTGGTAAGCAATTGGCATGAAAAGAAAAATTAAACCATGAGCAATTAGGATCACGATAGTTAAAATAATAGTCTGAGTAATAAAGGTTTTAGGAAAGATCTTTAGGTTCTTCATATAAGTAGCCAATCCCACGAATGGTTTTAATAATATTAACGGGCAATTTCTTGCGAATATTTTTAATATAGGTATCGATAATACGGTCGAAAGGCATCTCATCTTGATACAAGTAGTCCATAATCTCATTTCTAGTTAGAATGCGATTAGGATTATTAATAAGTAAATTAAGTAGATCTATTTCTTTAGGTTTTAGATCAATCTCTTGGTTATTTACTTTACTTTTATAGTTTGAAAAATTGATTTCTATATTGTCATAAATCCACTTTTCTACTTTTTGTTGTCTGCGAAGAAGAGCTTTAATATGTTTTTCTAAAATTACTAAAGAGAATGGTTTAGTGATGTAATCGTCTGCTAAGTTGTTGAAGCTAGTAATCTGCGTGTCTTCATCTATTAAGGCAGTTAGCATGATTACTGGTACGTTACTAATCTCCCTAATCTTTTTTAAAAATGCAGTGCCAAGAGTATCAGGTAACATTATGTCTAAAAGAATGATGGATGCTTTGTCAATATAAGGTAGAGCTTGATTAGCACTTTTAGCTTTTATTGTCTTATACCCTTTGTTATTTAAAAAATTACAAATACCTTCGCGTATTTGTTCTTCGTCCTCTATTATTAAAACGATTGGTTGCATATTAAAAATAATTTTAGATTAATTCTAGAATTATTTTACATTAATCTAATTTTCTAGCAATTATTATAATGGTGCTTTCAGTAGCGTTTAATACTTCGCATAAAACAAAATTTCGCATATCATTTAGTTCTACGACTTTTATTGTGTCGCCATTTAAAATCATGTTTTTGGTTAGTAATCTTTTTATTTCTACTGGTTGATTTTTCTCTTTTAAAAGCTCTAATTGTTCTTTAGATGCATAAAGTATTGGATAGATGGTATTTGTACTGACATTTATTCCATTTCCTAAAGCGTTAGTATTATTCTCTATTTTTGCTTTTCTCATTGAATTTTGCCAAATGTAAAATAGTAAACTAGGAATCAGAATTACTATGTTTAGTAGATAAATAATGGTAAAAACTTTCATCTCTGATTCACTAGCAGACAAGGCTTTAACTTGGGACAAAATGAATAAGATGACAGTAGAAGTACCTGTAATAAAGGCTAATATTTTAGAGACTAAATATTTATCTATTTTCATGTTGATTATGCTTAGATTATAGCTTTTAAAGTGAGTGGAAACCACATAAGGTGATAAAATAATGGATTGATAGTGATTAAAACGGATAAGGAGAGATTTGGTGTGCTAACGAACAAATGTGCTAGCTATCAACTTCAACGAAGAATTTCTCGCCAATCTCTACTACTCTTTTTGTTTGTTTATTGTAAATGTAATATTTAATCCAGTGTCTACCATTATATTGCTCTGTTTCGTGATTGATAAATTCGTTTGAATTTTTATCACCACTAATTCTGCGTGCTTCAAATAGACTGCCTCGAATATCCGGAGAGTTCATATCGTTTAATACTTGCCAGCGAATTCCATATTGATGTTTATCATAAATATTTGCTTGAAATTTAAGACGTTCTCCAATACCTGTAAATTTACGATATTGCTTCGTAATAGCTGTTCCTTTTGCTCGAAGTTCACTGATGCCGACTTTGCGAAGTGTGCCATCGGTCTCAATGCCCCAGCCACGCCGACGAAGTGGTTCAAGTTCAATTGGATAGTCATTGATGTTAGCGGGAAACAAAGTACTGAGTACCGAGCGTAACTTAGGTAAATTAATTTCAGCAAAACCCTCATATAGCATATTTTGGGCGTTAATAAGGAATTTCAGAATGATTTGCTGTTGCATTGCGTCGATTCGGTCTGCTAAATCATCCGAAAGAGGTTCAAGAGTAATGGTCAGCTTATTGTGAGGAACATTAAAAACGTGAATAGCTCCATCAAGGATATTCATGAGGTCGTCGGCATAAGAAAATTTATCTTCATAAAGGTTACATACGAGGGCCGTGATGCAAATTGACGATAAAGTATCAGTAAGTCCTGCCATATCACGCATACGTTTGAGAATGAGGATCATTGCTGGCAGAAATGTATTATCGCTTGCGATAGCGGAAAACCATTTCACTAATTGTTTTGTATCACTTGAAAACCATTCGTTTGTGCTACGACGTGCTGCATAACGGTTCGTTTGAATTGATTTAATGGGTACATAATCGACATGAAAAGCTACTTCGGTATTGTTATCGGTTGAATGAAGAACGCGTTCACAGGATTCACGCTTCTTTTTGTCAAGTTTATCGCTATACTCATCGCTCAACACATTGCGAACGTCTGTAAGCGAGCTAGCTGCATCAGGCCAAGCGGTACGCTCAAGGACGATATCGACATCATATTCTCCGGCAACGCCGTGAGGACTTTGTTGTGCCGTTAGAGGCCGAACGGTTGTACCCATTGCGTATGAACCTTGTGAATAAATCTCTACATCACCTTCGTACTTAGTTGCAAAAAGTGAAAGTGTTTCATCAAGTTTTTGGTCAATACTGTTTGCCTGTGAGCGCGTAAGAACTATATTTGTGAGATATTCTTCGAAAAGTGAGTCATAACGGTTATAGATCATAAACTGTAATTCTCCATATACGAGTAACTAGCCATGAATCACGAAGACGCATCCAACTACGCATTAGAGGATTCATAAGACGACGTGAATCTTTTGCAAATTGTGTTGATAGTTTGTCGATTTGTGCGTGGTTTGGTTTATTTTCTGGTTCTATTTCCGTATTGGGTCCGAATGATTGCTGTTCCCAGGCTTCTTGTATTTGTTGCTCCGTTAGTTCCTTGACAGCTTGAATGTAGAGGGTGTAACGCCCACCGTGCCATTTTGACTCGATTGTTAACAATACTCGGTAATATTCATTTTCTTCTTGAATCTGATGAAACATATCACGAATTTTAATTATATCAGAGGTGTTTTTTGTACGTCTGCGAATTCGATAGCACATTTCTACACGTTTAAATACTGATTTACTAGCTGCTGCGACGAGCTCTCTGTGCTTCGTCGCTTGATCTTGGATATTTTTAATAACAGAGGCGAGAACTGCCGAGCTGAGAAGACTAACAAGTAGTGTTGTAATTATCTCTGAATTATTCATAAACACATTATTTTCCCCCTGTTTTTTATTTATTTGCTCACCCTCACTCGTAAGCTGTTTTTATTTTACCTCTAGATAAGAGGCTTTTGCAATGTCGCGAGAATTATTACTTAATATGCTTATGCTTAGGTCGAGCTATTTATACTCATATATCAAATTTACTTTAAGATCGATAAGATGAAATTATATAAAATGTCTATGTATTTAATATTATTAAAATAAAAAATATAGTATATATGATCAAAATAAAATTGACAGTTCGTCTTTATACTGTATGTATTAACTAATGATCTAAATCCTGTTAATAGAGAGTTCCGAAAGGTTATTACTCTAAAGGGCTTTCTTTGAGACTTTGTTATTCAAAAGTTATTAAGGGTAAAATTTGTGAGATTATGAGGTATTTTATTCTTAATTTATTCAAAAAGGATTAATCTCGTTTTGTTTTAAAAAATAGGCATCTATGCTCAGAAATTTGGAAATTGATAGATATGAAATAAGGAAATATTTTTTTTCGCAACGGTGTATTATCTCTGTTGTTGATAAAAATGATGTCGATGACGGTCGGGGTTATCGGCGGCGACGTTCTTGCAAAAATAGGCACAACTGACATTCTTGATTTTATAGAAAATGTTTCAAACAGCGATTAAATGTTCTTTAATGTGTTTTCAATTCAAAAATTCAGGAGCTTATTTTTTATAAAGAATTTATTTGTGGCATGAAAAACGATAATTTTATAATTAACGAAATCAGCCCATTTTCTTACAGAGGTTTCCTCTATAAAACAGGCTGATAATACCAAAAATCTGTTATGGTGACCCCACCGGGGATCGAACCCGGATTGTCAGGATGAGAACCTGGTGTCCTAGCCGTTAGACGATAGGGCCAAATACGAATTTAATTATATCAGATTACCTTAAAATCTTATAAAGCATCGTATCTTTTAAGAGTTATATAGAGATTTATAGATAGTCCTATAGTAATGGTTCCTAGAGATATTTCTAGAATTTTTATGTAAGATAAGACGTCAAGAGCGCTTAAGGATAAAGTAGTGTAAGTAGAAAATGTTACTAAGATAGCTAATATTGAACCAATAAGAATAGATAATAGAAAAACTATTATTCCTTCTATAAGTCCGGATACTAGATAAATATATGCTATATCTTTTTTTGTTGCACCAAAAGTCTTATAAACACTAAGTTCTCGCTCTGCTCTTTTAAGAGTAAAGTGCCAAAGCCTGTAGTTTAAGATAATGCTAAATAAAATTACAAAAAATAAAATTAATGTATAAGGTGTAGAGATATCGCTTATTAAATTGGAATCTAATTTTAGAAATAATGTGTATAAAATTCCATAGGAAATAGTAAGCAAGATAATGGTAAAGAATGATTCAGCTTTGTTTGCTGTTAGATTAGATAAAGATAATTTTAATAGTAAAGATTTCATTTAATATCTAACCTTTCCATCTTCTAAATAAATTACCTGGTCCGCTAGTTTTGCAAAATTGTAGTCCTTTGTTGCCACAATAACTGTTGCCCCAAATTCATCTCTTGCGATACGAAAATTTTTCATAATATTTTCAAAAACGCCGTCCTCGTTCTCAAGCATTGGTTCATCACAAAGTATTAGTTTTGGCTCGTTGATCAAAGCTCTAACGACGTTAATTTTTCGCTTCTGGTCACTAGTAAGGTTTGTGGCTTTTTGGTTTATTAAATCAGTAAGATCGAAAGCATCTAAAAGGGATTTTAATCTGTCTTCTTCAATATCTATGTATGATTTTAAAAAGTAATTGGGAATTAAAATATTATCCATAATGGATAGGTTTTCTTTCAGAAAAATTGGGTAAGATAAAAAACCAATATTCTTTTTTAGATATTCATTTCGCTTTTTAGAATCAAAGTTTGTAATAACTTCATCTTCTATTTCGATTGATCCACCATCTTCTTTTAATAGTCCGGCAATTATTTTTAAAATTAAGCTTTTACCACTATTCTCTTCACCAGTAATGGCAACAATTTCATTTTGATCTATCGATAAACTAATCCCATTTAAAATATTCTTTTTATTACGTTCGTCTTTTTTCTTCAGATTCTTAATAACTAAGAAAGCTTCGTCTGATGGAGATATTTTAACTTTTGAAAATCTCGGAGTTCTTTTTAAGGATGTGTGGAGTTTTTGGCTATGCATTTTTACCACTCAGTTTCTAAGTCTAATTGATTCATCGGTATGTTCTTGTCTAATGCATCGATAGCACGTAATAGCCTCTTAGGTGTAATGTCGGCTTTTATTAGATAAGCATCTGCGAGTTTTTCCATATTTAATCTTGAAGCGTCGTCTTGGACGAAATTGGTTAATACTATAACTTTAGTGTGTGGTATTAAGTTCGCTTCTTTATTGCGAAGTGCTGCTAGAATATCGTCGCCACGTCTTTCAGGAAGCATGATATCCAGTAAGATAAGATCGTAATCTTTGTTACGTGCGGCAACTAAGCCATCGTTACCGTCTACTACCCAGTCGACAGTGAAGCCAGCTTTCTTTAAACTTCTGACGTACATTTCTCCAATGAATCGGTCATCTTCTATAATGAGAACTTTTTTAATTGACATTTTACCCTCTAAACATTGCGTGGTTGTTTATAAACGCATCACTATTATTGTTCTTTTCATTTATTATATCGACATTTGTACCATCTGTAGACAATAAACGGTTTTTGATCGACTCGTAAGTTGGGATGGTGAAGGTAAATGTTGATCCTTCTCCATCGATGCTCTTAACACTAATTGTGCCACCATGGCTATCTACAATTGCTTTTGCTATATAAAGACCCATGCCCGTTCCTGCTACAGTTTCTCTAGAACGATGAGAGCGATAAAATTTCCTAAATAAGTTTTTAATAACACTTTCTGGCATACCAATACCACGGTCTGTAACAGAAACTGCCACATAATCTCCTTCTTTTTTAGCACTGATATCGATTGTGCCACCAGGATTGGAATATTTAATAGCGTTATCTATGAGGTTTGACATAACTTCAGAGATGCTTGAATGGTCTGCTGCTACGGTTGGTAAATCACTTGGTAGATTAACATTTAATAATCTATTTTGTGACGATGCACGCATTCGCATGTCGTCAGCAATCGTTGAATAGATAGAGCGAATAGAATCTTCTTTTAGGCGTAACTGAAGATGTCTTCTGTCGTATCTTGAGGTGTTAAGGATATTATTAATATATCCAGAAAGACGATTAGCAGATACGGTAAGCCTTTCAAAGAGTATTTTTTCTTCGTCTGAGGTTCTATCTGAAAGCTCATCGTTTAGTACCTCAAGATAGCCACGAATAATGGTGATTGGACCACGAAGTTCATGAGCCGCAAAAGCAATGAAATCTAGCTCTTCTTCTACTGGTAGATAATCTTCAGTACGCTCGACGGTTATAATTACAATCTGCGCATCTGATCCTTTATGAAAATTTACATAACAATCGTACATTTTTCTGCCATCTTCACCAGCGATTTTATTAGATACCCGATGAAAGACAGTCTTTCTTCTAATCGCTCCCTTATTAGTATCGCCTAACCATTCTTTAATCCCGATACCATGTTCAAAAAGCAGGTTTAATCTTGGTCTAGAGCTAGTGTCTAAGTTAACTGGTGCCGAATTATTATAAAATGCAATTTTATAATTTTTATCTAAAATAATAATTCCAGTGTTTATTTCATTTAATGCTAAATGAAGTAGATTTGCTTCTTTGCTATCTAAAACAGCATTATCTGGATTTTCACCTTTTTCTGCAGATAAAGAATAAAGAATATTTAAAATTCTAGATAATCCAGTAGATTGAAATTTTGGAGTGTTGGGGTTCGGTGGCTGTTTTGTACTTGTTTCACTAGAGATACTAGTAATAGCATCGATAATAGTATTTACTGGTCCAGCAATAATCTTTGTAGATATTGAACTTGTAATAATATAAGATCCCATAACAACTAGGATTAAGATCCAATAGTTTAGATCTGTTGGTTGAGCTATGGATAATACGATTAAAAGTGTTCCTACAAGAAAAGAAATTGCGATACTGGATAATAGTACCGCTATTACCCTTCTGGTATGCATGTAAATAGTAAAATCACGAATTGTCTTTTGTTTTTTTACCATGTTGGTACCCTATCGCTTGCTATAGCTGTTACCCATAATTGACCTCTGACTACTTGGACTGGTTTTCCGCTATCGTCAATAATCTCTAAAGCGTCTTTTACGTTATTGCGTTTCCACTTTACGTTAAGTACGATGCCATTTTGGAATAGCCACGCCCTTTTACCACTAGAAAGAGTGTCAATATTTAGATGATGGCCATCTGATTGGTAGCGGGTATCGGCGTTAATAACTAAAACTGCAGATGGAGCTATTTGCCCTTCTTCTCTATCGTTATGAGGAACACCGTTTTGGGTTCTAAGATAGGTTCTTGTTTCAGGATTGTATGTAAATTCTGAATTATATGCTCCAAATGAAACATTTGTAGAAAATTTTGTTACTTTAACATCGGTATTTAGAATTTGAGTACTATCTGTTCTAGTAAGGGGTTTAATGTTTGGCTCTTTTACCCCTTTGTTTTTAGATAGTTCTGTAAGTTTACCTAAATCCGAATAAACATTATGTGGTGCGTAACGATCGCTAGATCTCCAGAAAAAACCAGAATTAAAGAATTGATCTAGATCAACAGCATATTTGCCAGATCTTATCATTTCAAGTCCATCTGGGCTTCCGCCAACATGAGCAAGTCCACAGTTATAACCAGCCGCCCAGTCTATGTAATATTGTCTAACGGAACGAATCGGTCCAATAAGTCTTGGTTCTTCGTTTTGCCAAATACTTAAGAATCTAGTAATACCACCTTCAGCTTGAGCTTCGAAAACCATACCAGCTTTTTTAAGTCCAGATTGTGGCCTAGCATCTATAGAGTTTTCAATAATAGAACAAACTATATGTTTTTTTGTCGCAGCTTCATCTGGTAATTTAAGTCCGGATAGTTGAGAAAAATATTCTTTAGGTTTTTTCTCTACTACTTTTTTTGTGTATTTACCTTCGATGATTTTTTCTGAGTTATTATTATTTTTTGACATCAAGAAAAACGAAATAATTAAAATTAGCAGAATAAAAACTACTAATCCTACTAGAGTTATTTTTTTATGATCTTTTAGCCATTGATTAATATCGGCTATTTTTTTATTTAGAGGATTATTTTTATTTGTTTTATTGTCTTTGATAACATCAAGCATTGCTTTTTTGGGCTTGTTGTTCGTGTTATTAAGATCCATAACTATATTATACTTCTTATGTTTAAAAAATAAGAATATTATAATTAGAGATAATAAATAGATTTAAAGAGATAAAAAATGACAAAATTTGAAGTAAAAAGGATTTATGAAGATTTATCTAGTGACGATGGTTACCGAGTCTTGGTAGATAGATTGTGGCCTCGTGGAGTTAGCAAAGAAAAAGCTAATTTAGATGAATGGTGCAAAGAAATTGCGCCAAGTAATGAGTTAAGAATTTGGTTTAATCATGATTCAGATAAATTTTTAGAGTTTAAGAAAAAATATTTAGAAGAGCTAAGAAATAATAAAGACTTAAAAGAGATATTGAGTAAATGGAATAAAAAAGATAAAGTTATATTGCTTTATGGAGCAAGAAACAAAGACTGTAATCAGGCTGTAGTACTACTTGAATATATTAAGCAAATAGTATAATTAATTACGAGTTTTTTTCTATGATTGTTTTTTATATTCTCATTTAAAATGAAATACTCAATAATTTGAGTATTGATATAACGTCTGCTTAAAAATCCTCTCTGTTATGAGAGGATTTTTTTGTTTTAAGAGCTTTATTAAATATGTTTTATTAAAATCTAAATTAATTTTAATAACTTATTTAGCAATTATCTTGTCTTATAGCTTCTATAGCAGTTCTTAGACGATTAATAGTTTTTTCTTTGTCAATAACTTCTAGTGTTTTATCTAGTTCTGGGCTAAATGGTGCCCATGTTGTAGCGATTCTGATTAAGCTAAATAAGATACCTGGTTTTTGACCTGTTTTTTCAAGTAAGTTATTTAGTGTATTCATAATGTTTTGATTTGAAAAATCATTAATAGCATTAAGATCTGAAGTTGCTGATTCTAAGAGACTGATCAAGTCTTCTTTCGGTAGTTTCTTTAGTTGTTTATTACCATTAATAAGGTTCATGTCTATTTTTGGTTCAGTAAAGAAATAATTTGTATGATCCGTTAGATCTCTTAGGGTTTTTAGTCGATCTTTGATTAGTAGTAATACTTGTTTTTTATAAGATTCATCGAAATCTTTGGCACTTTCTGGAAAGAACTCTTTTGCTCTTTCATATAGTTCGTCTAAAGATAATCGTCTAATCCATTGTCCATTTAGCCAAATTAGGCGTGCTTCATCGAATCTTGCTGGTGATGTCTGAACTTTTTTTAGGGAGAATTTTTCAATTAACTCTTCTTTAGAAAAGATTTCTTGTTCTGTTCCGTCATTCCAGCCTAAAGTTGCTAAGAAATTAATTAAAGCTTCAGTTAAAATACCATCTTTATGGTAGTCTAATACGTTTTTTACTCCATCTCGTTTAGAGAGTTTTTTCTTACCATCTATAGCCATTACAAAAGGTAGAGTTGCAAGGACTGGTTTTTCAATTTCTAAAGCTTCGTAAAGATTTAAAAATTTTGGTACTGATGAGATAAATTCTTGAGATCTCAAGATGTGAGTAACGTGCATCAAATAATCATCTATGATATGACAAAAATTATAGGTTGGATAACCATCTTTTTTAATTAAGATAAAATCGTCTATAGCTTCTTCACCGGCAGATAGTTCGCCCATAATAGCGTCTGTCCAAGTATAACGTTTTGGTGAAGATTTAAATCTTAAGGCCTGTGTTCCATCCCACATAGGAGGATTTTCAGGTCGATGATCTCTATAAAGGAAAGGTTTCTTGTTATCTCTTGCTTCTTGTCTGAAAGCATCTAGTTCTTCGCTAGTGTATGGATCTGCATAGGCTAATCCTTTTTCGATAAGTCTCTTAGCCCATTCTTTATAAATATCTAGACGTTCGGATTGTAGATATGGTCCATTTGGTCCACCAATATCTATACCTTCTTGCCAGTCAATACCAAGAGATTTTAGGCTTTTTATGATTTGCTCGGTTCCACCTTTTACTTCTCTCTTTTTGTCTGTATCTTCAATACGTAAAATAAAAGTTCCATTATTTTGCTTTGCAAGTAGCCAAGCAAAAAGAGCGGTTCTAACTCCGCCGACATGCATAAAGCCAGTTGGGCTTGGTGCGAATCTAGTTACTACTTTTTGTTCACTCATTAAGATAATAATAGCAAAAGTAAACTACTAATAACAGACATGGAGGATTGTTTAAAAGCTTAAAGCAATTGATTTAATTTGATCAGTACTTAAATTAGCATTGCCCTCTATGGTGTATAGAATGCCACGATTTACCCAAGTGGCTTTAACATTGCCCCAAATGTAGATAGTAAGCCCACGGTCTGTATAAGTTTCGTATTTATCGTTAGCTTTTGGTTTAACTACGTTATCTAATAACGCGTAAGAATTGTAATTAGATGTTTCCTGATAAATAGTATATTTGGCCTTATTGTCGTTGTCTGAATAGTCTATTGTCACCTTATTATTATCTAATTTGGCTAGAGAAGACATCCTGTATCCATCTGGAATATAAGATGGATAAGAAGCACTAATGCCAGACTTTTGATTAGAAAAAGTTAATGCAATTTGAGGCATCGAAATATAAACTAAGACAGACAAAGTTATTACTATAAAGATAGATAATAAAGCTATAAGTTTAAGTCTTCTTTTGCCTTCGCCTTTTACTCTGATTTTGGGTTTTTCAGACTGATCTTTAGCAGTTTTAACTGCTTGCTTTAAAACGAGTTCTTTAATTTCATTAGCGGGTAACGGTTGTTTAACGCTTTTGTTTGATATGTTTTGGGATATTCCTTTAGAGCGTAAAGTATTCTGGTTTCTTATAGTTTTTACGACAAATGTTGTTCTAGATGTAACTGATTTAGCTGCAGGTCTTACATCGCTAAATTTTCTTTGACTCGTAACTCCAGCCCTATTTGCTGCTGGCCTTTGGGTAACTACCTTAGCAGTTGGCGATGTTTTTTTAGTAGGAACAGTGGCATTGGTGGCAACTTTAGGTTTTTCTTTTGTGGTCGATAATTTTACATTCTTGTGATTTTGAATGATATCGCCATATTTTTTTGTTGATAAATTTCTCGATACAATAGGCGCTTTAGATGTTCTTTGAACTTTTGGGCTTTTTACTGCCCCTCCACCTTTTACAAAGTCTTTACTCGTTTTTTTTATTATGGGTGTACTACCAGGATTTGCTTTTGGCTTTTTAACAAACTTACGATTTAAAGTACTGCTTCTGCTAGTAGTGCTGTGCATAGATTTCGAAGCAACGTTAGATGGTTTGGCAATTGAGCTAGTTCGCATACTAACTTTATTAGGTACTTTTTTAGCTCCACTTTCTAGCTTCTTCTCTTCTTTTTCTTTTATTGGTAATCCAGTTACATCATCGTATCGAATGCCATTTACCACCACTGTGTCATTCTTCGTCATCTTTTTCCTTGGTTAAGTTATCTTACTAAAGATAATTATTTGAATTTTACTGTTTCTATAATAAGTTAAAACGCTTATTCTTTTCAAGTTTAGTGATGAAAGACACCAAAAAACTGAATTAGGAATCAGTTAAAGTTTAAGGTTGAATCTTAATTGATAACTTAACCTATAAGATTTAGATATCTTCCATATCTAATAATTTACGTGGAGCCGTCCTTCTTTGTTTTACTTATTCTATTCCATCGGCAACTTTTTTAGTAAGATATTCGTTGTTCCAGTTTTCATGAATAGCCACCTTTTCTTAATACTACTTCTAATATTAAACCTTTTATTATTTTTACTAGAATAATAGATATTCTGATGTTTTTTCAGCTATACTTAAAATAATTATGGTAAAGCGAAACAAAAAAAGAGAGCTGATTAAGCGAACCCTTGTTTACGTAATAATGACTACGGCTGTAGGGGTTTTAGTATCTATTGTTCTGCTAGCTATTTTGGGCTACAGATTTAATTTTTCTACTGGAAAAGTTGAACAAGGAGGTCTGGTTCAATTTACCTCAAATCCTAATGGTGCAAGAATTAAGGTCGATAAGGTTACTTTAAGCAGTTCTACTCCATCTAAAATTACTGTTTATGGTGGTGAACATAAGGTTTCTCTGTTTAAGGATGGATATCGTGATTGGTCGACTAACTTTTCGATCCGATCGGGAGAAATTGTTTGGCTAAATTATGCTAGATTAGTTCCAAAGGATCTAAAATCGGAAAAGATTTTAAGTTATGATTCTGTAGATTCTAGTTTATTTTCTCCTAATAAAAAATGGTTAGCTTTAATACCCAAGGCTTCGAATAAATTTGTTCAGTTATTGAATGTTGATAATGAAACAATCACTTCTACCAAACTTAATTTAGATGAAAAGTCTTATTCCAAAACTAAAGATGGTACGGATCATGAATTTAAAATAGCTTATTGGTCTGGCGATAGTCGTTTCTTTTTGTTAAAGCATTATTATACGGATAATGACGACAAGCGAAATCTTGAATGGCTAAGGATCGATCGCCAGAACGACGAAGAACAATATAACTTAAGCAAATTATTAGGTCTAAAAATCGATCGAGCTTTCTTTACAGATAATTCATCTGAATTCTATGTACAAAATGAAGCTATTGTAAGAAGAATAGACATTAAGACTAGAACTATCTCAAGACCAATTGCCGAGAATGTCGATAAGTTTGAGACTTTTGGTGATATCCTATACTTTGTAACAAAAAAAGATGCAAGCAATATTCGAACTGTTTCTTACCAAAGAGGCGATATGAAGACGCAGCGAGTTTTGTTATCTGATGATTCTGGAAAAGAAATGCATGCTGAATTTAGCTACTACTTTAGTAAAAATTATGTAGCTATCTCTATTGGTAATATTGCAAAAATCTATCAGGTAGAAAACTTACCAAATAGTGATGCTTCTAACTCACAAGTGAAGTTAAAACAAATATCTGAAGTTGATTTAGGTGAAAATATTGTAGACATTGCTGATTTTGCGGAAGGCAGGATGTTCTTTACTGAAGGAAAAGAATCAACTGGATATTATGATATTGAAAAGAATATTTATAAAACGCATAGTTTTATAGAAAACAATCTAAACGTTAAAGACACAGTCGATTGGCTAGATGGTAGAATCTACTACGGATTAGTAGGCTCTAATCTATATATTGAAGATTTTAATGGCGAGAACCATCAGAACCTAGCAGATGATGCAATTAAGCGTACCATTTCTTTAGTAAGAGACGGTAGATATATAATTTATTTTGCAAAAGATGGCGATAAGATAGCAGTTAAGCGTATTAATATGCTAGTGGATAACGGTCAATTTAGATTCTTATCCAGAAATCAATGATAAGAAATAGTAAATAGAAAAGCTGGTAAGAATAAAAAGGAAATTAAATAAGGAGGTATCACCTCCTTATTTTTTTTATATATTTTTTTATTTTCTGTTTTTATTTTTTGTATATTTTATTCTCTGTTCTTATTATCTTTATTATTTTTTAGTTTTAGATTTGGACTTAGATTTAGATGATAGCTTATTTTTAAGCTTTTTTGAGATGTTAGATCCAATTAGGAAATGAAGACCTGGCACGAAAAATAGTGCTGTTACAATGCCTGCTGCTATACCTTCTAAAGCTTGATCTGTAATAAAGCCAAGGATGGTACAAACTATAACTACAATAGCCCCGATAATAATTAGATGTTCGGTTGGCTTTTTATTCTTAGTTGTTGACATATTAGTTCTCCTTAATTTTAAGTGCTAAAAATGAAATAGTTTTTGCAAAATAGTTTGTCCAATACCTGGCATGTTACTGTCTTTTTCTTTTTCAAAAGAGCTTGGTGTGTCGTCAGCTTTTTTTGCAACTTTAGGATCTGGATTGATTTGTTCGGCATAGACTAGTAATCTCTTTTCGGATGTTCCAAGAGGCGTACAAGTAATAAGCGTTAACATTGGTTTGTCATTCCCTAATCTTAAAGAATTCACATCATCTGGCGTAACAACTTTCGTACCTGTTACTGAATAAGTATATCTTTTGCCTTGATAATTAATGTAGATGGTATTACCTTTTGTTAATTTGTCTAATTTAGCAAAGATAAATTTATAATTTCCTTTATCGAAAAGGTCGTTGGATGAATGGCCAGATAATACTAGATTACCGTTTTGTCCTGGCAAGGCGTTAGCGCCAGGAATTTTGAATTGTGCCACACCATTAACCATTGCTGCTAATTGGGATTTCTCATCGATTCCAACATTATAAATAACAGGAACATTAACATTAATGTTTGGAATAATTAGCAATGGATCTGGCGATACGGAAATGTCTTTTGTTGGATCGACTACAATATTTTGAGGATCAATATTTCCTGGTGCGATATAAGCTTGTACGAATCCAAGTAAGATAGAGTTATATTGTAAAAAAGCAACAAAAAGCATCACGAAAATACCGGACATCAAAGGTATGAAATGACGTGATTTTTTAACTTTTGTTGCTTGTTTTTGAACTTTCCCTAAGAGTTTTTGTCGTAGATTGTATAGCTCTTCATCTTCTGATATTTTTGGGTTGTTTTCAAAATCTTTTAATTGATTTTCAAGATTTAACTTTTCTTTTTCTGCTTCGAGATAACGACTATTAAATTCATTTTTTGCATGTTCTACTTGATTCATGTAGAAGTTGGCATAATATTTCTGATAATACTCTTGCCATGCAGTATGGTATTTAGATAATTCTTTACTCTGTTCTGGCGTTAGATTGTTTCTTTGATTTTCAGGTTTGTCGTGTGAATAGATTTGTTTTTCATCATTGATTTCAGAAGAGCTATTTGCCTTTTGTGGATCCATTAATAAATCTTGTTTGCGATTTAAACAAACGTTAGAAGTGTAATTTGGTTGGCTGTTTTGTTCTTGTTTTTTATAGACCTGGTTAATTTGAGATCTAATGTAATTAGAAGCTGGAGAGTGATCAGTTTTAATAATTGCCTGATTGATAATATCGGGTTTTTTCGGCCTAATTAGGTCTCTGAATTTTCGCCTTCTCTTTAATAATGGCGAATTATTATCTTGATACGTCACGTCTTTTTATGCTTAACCTTTATTTATAAGTATACAATATTTAAATTATTGATAATTATTCGAAGCCTAAGTTTATGTTGTTATACTGAAGATATATGGAAAAGAATAATAAAAAACCAATAACTCTAATTATTTGTGATGGATGGGGCGAGATTTCCGAAGTTTATGGTAATGCAATCTTAGAAGCCAAAACACCAAGACTTAATGAACTAAGATTAGAGTGGCCACATACTACTTTGAATGCTTCAGGTGAAGCGGTTGGTTTGCCAAAAGGACAAATTGGAAATTCTGAAGTTGGACATCTAACAATTGGTAGTGGAAGAATTAAATTACAGCCGCTTAGTCGTCAGTTAAAAGAAATTTCTGAAGGCACATTTTTTAATAACGAAGTGTTGTTAAATGTTATGAATAAGGTCAAGCAAGATGGTAAGAATTTACATCTAATGGGGCTTTTGTCTAGTGGTGGGGTACATAGTTATGACGGTACTCTATTTGCTTTACTTCAGATGGCAAAAACTGTGGGAATTGAAAATGTTTATATTTATGCATTTTCAGATGGACGCGATGTAAAACCAAGTAGTTTTAAAGATTATTTAGAGGATAAAGTTTATCCAGAACTACAAAAGCTTGGTGTTGGCGAAATAGTTGGCGTAGCTGGTAGATATTATGCAATGGACCGAGATAATAGATGGGATCGTATAGAAAAAGCTTACGATATGATGACGTCAAAGGAATTTGAAACACGAGATTCCTTAATTAACTATGTAAAAGAGAGCTATGATGCTGGTATTACAGATGAATTTATAAAGCCAATGTCTATTTTGGATAAGAATAAAGAAAGAATCTTTATTCAAGATGGCGATGGTGCGATATTCTTCAATTTTAGACCAGATAGAGCTAGACAATTAAGTCATGCTTTAATTGATGAATCTTTTGATGGTTTTAATAGAAAACGCATAGTAAAAGATTTAACTTTTGCAACTATTGCTAAATATGATTCTGAATTAAAATCAGATGTTGCATTTCCTGATCAGGAAATGAAAAATACTTTAGCTGAAGTGGTATCTAATGCTGGCAAAACACAATTACATATTGCAGAGACTGAAAAGTATGCTCATGTGACTTACTTTATGAATGGCGGTGAGGAAAAACCTTTTAATAATGAAGATCGGATTTTAGTTCCAAGTCCTAAGGTGGCTACCTATGATTTAAAACCAGAGATGAGTGCTAAAAAGATTGATGAGGAAACAATTAAGGCAATCCAATCTAAAAAGTATGATCTTATTATTATGAATTATGCAAATGCTGATATGGTAGGACATACGGGTGTCTATGATGCTGTGATTAAAGGCGTCGAAGTACTAGATGGTTGTGTTAGTGATGTCATTGAAGCAACTCTTGATGCTGGTGGTGTAGCTATTATGACTGCCGACCATGGTAATGCCGAACAGGAGATAGATAAAGATGGTACGCCAATTACTTCGCATACCACAAATCCAGTGCCGGTATTAGTCTGTGGTTTAGATAATATTGCCTTAAAAGATGGTGGTGGTCTTCGAGATATTGCACCAACAATCTTAGATATTTTGGGTATTGAAAAACCAAAAGAGATGACTGGTAATTCTTTGATCAAAGAATAAAAAATATTGATTATCTAATATAAAAAGAGCCACTTAAATGGCTCTTTTTTTTGTTAACTTTAACTCGTCAAGTTATTATATCGAATTGGTTGTTATTTTATTTGTGCTATTTTTTTGCTTCTTCTTTTGCTTTTTTTTGATCTTTCATCTTTTGATATCTAGCAGCTAAAGCATAATCCATGAAATATTTTTCTATTGTTTCGTCTTCAAGGCTCGCAAAAATTTCTCTAGCTCGTAACAGTTCTTTTAATCTAGGTGATTTTTCTTTGGCCAGCTTTTCAGCAGTCATATCTATAAGATCTAGACCTCGATAAAAAGCACCTTCCATGGCTTCTTTATTGCCTCTTCTCTTGGCTGCAAAAGTTCTACCAATTTCACTTCCGATATTGCCGAGTTGCTCTATAAGAGGTAAAGATTGCCATTTCTCTTTGTCTATAATGTGGTCAATCATCTATGGCCTTTAGGATAAGATCTTTAATTTGTTTTTTAATGTTCTCGTCTTGAACAATTCTTGATCTATTTGTTCTAGGTCTTAGGTTGATCATGCTGTCGTATTCTATGAAGTTATCCGTACCATATTCTTTTGGATATAGATTAATCCCCCATAAATCTTCTTGTTTAGAACCATGTTCTAAAAGATAGCTTTCGCCATCTGCATGCATATCCATATCTATCAATATAATGTTTTGTTTTAAATCAACATCAGCTTTTACCATTTCCATAAACATGCGCTTGGACATTTCCGTGAGTTCTAAAATAGTAATTTTTGTTATGATCTTCATAAAAATAATATTTGGTACCGCGAGCCGGACTTGAACCGGCACGAGCTAATGCTCAAGAGATTTTGAGTCTCTCATGTCTACCAATTCCATCACCGCGGCTTGTAGACTTTAGTTGTTTTTCAACTTCTATTATTTTAGCACAGGTATAAATCTAAATATCTTATTTTAAAGCGGTAGCTAGAGCTTTTAATTCATTAGATTCGTTCCAAGACAAAAAGCTAGTAACTTTTGCAGCTAATTCGCCAGTTATGAGTTTCATTTGATTTGCTTTTTCTTCGGTAACTACTTCTCCGTTTGATGCAACAATAAACGTATCTCTATGGATAGTGACAATATTAATAGGATAAGTGATTGTAAATTTATGTAGAATTTCTACTAAAACATTTAGTTGCATTGAAAAAGTTATAATCTTTGGATAATAGCTTTTTGTAAAGATTTTCTGAAGCTGTGACATTGTGACCACTAAAGTAGTGTTTTCTCGCTCTAATAGTTTTGTAATGTCGGATAAAAGTAAGTCTATGGTATCTCTTGTAATAATAAAGTGTTTGTCCTTAAAAGATTCGTTAAAGATTAAATTTTGAAATAACATACCAGTTTCGCTACTAAATCCACTATCCCCAATTAAGAGAATAGTTTTTGTAAGACTAGAAAAAGCAAAAATATCAGGTTCTGCTTTTTTAGCAATTGCTCCTTGAGGTGTTGAATCTACAAAGACTATATCTGGAATGTTAGATGGAATAATTTTTCTTAAGACATCTGGAACAAGAATCTTAATATCTGAGATAACTGTCTTTTGGCAGATACTGTAAGCTAGGTTGACTGCCATGAAGCCTGATTTTGATCCACCAATAATGCCAATGGTATTAGTTTGATCTTTTCGAACAGGCTTATTCCATAGAATATCTTCATATAAAGTTTGATCAGGCTTTTGAATTTTCCAGTATTCTTCTCTCATCTTGATTCGTATTTACTGTGTTTTGTTAATTAATATAATTAATATCTAATTATCCATTTCAATCTTGATTGGACAATGATCCGATCCCATGTAATTTGGTAAAATTTCAGAAGATTTTAGATGTTTAAGTAGACTTTTTGAAATAATAAAATAGTCTATTCTCCAGCCAACATTTCTCTCTCTTGATTTTGCAAAATGACTCCACCAAGTGTAATTTTTGGGCTCTTTATTAAAATGTCTAAAACTATCTATTAAATCGGAATTTATAATATTGTCCATGCCCGATCTTTCTTCTATGGTAAAGCCATTTTTATTCTTATTTGGTTTAGGATTGGCAAGATCTATTTCGGTATGGGCAACATTTAGATCGCCACAGAAAATTACAGGTTTATGTTTTTCAAGCCTTTTAACGTAGTTTAGAAATGCTGGATCCCATTTTTTCTGTCTTAGTTCAAGCCGAGACAAATCACCTTTAGAGTTCGGCGTATATACTGTTACTACAAAATAATTAGTGAGTTCCGCTGTTATGACTCGGCCTTCTTGATTAGGATCACCATATGTATCTTCTGTCAGATTATATTCTTTTGCAATATCCTCAGGTAGATTATATGTGACGTTTAAAGGTTTTTCTTTAAGCCATATTGAAGTACCAGCGTAGCCTTTCTTTCTTGCTGGGTTCCAGTATTTTACATAGTCTTTATAAAATTCATCTAGTTGGTCAGGGTGGGCTTTAATTTCTTGAAAACAAATAATATCTGGGTTTTCTTTTGAAATAAAAACTTCGAGCATACCTTTCTTTTCGACTGCTCTAATACCATTTACATTCCATGAATAAATTTTCATCTATAGTTCTTTAGTGTCCTTAAAGTTTCTCGATTCTGATCTCGGCGTTTAATAGTTTCCCTTTTATCGTATTCCTTTTTACCTTTTCCAAGAGCAATAACTAACTTTATATATTTTCCGCCGTTTAGTAGTTTGATCGGCACGATAGACATGCCTGATGTCTTTTCGTTTTGTAATTTATCTATCTCTTTCCTTTTTGCTAGCAGTTTTCTAGCTCTTGTATCAATAGTACGATTGCTTTTAGCATTTTTATCGTTATTTTTAATAGAAAAACTAGCGTTATTAAGCCAAAGCTCATTGTCTCTTATGGTGACAAAAGATCCTTTTAGTTGAACGTGTGCATCACGTGCGGCTCTAACTTCTGGCCCAGTTAAAGAAATACCAGTAATAATTTCTTGGCCTAAGGAATAATCAAATCTGGCTCGTCTATTAATAATTTGGTTAGTGCTAGGTTTTCTCACCTTTTCATTATAACTAAAAATAATAGTTTATAGAGGCTATTAGGCTGTATCTAAGGATAATATTTAAAAGTTTCGAATGTATAATTATTGTTATGATTTGTGATATTAGAATTTCTGAAAAGTCTTTTGGAGCTAAGACGTTATTTTCTAATGTCAATTTTTCGATAGATGATGATGAAAAGGTTGCCTTGATAGGTCGTAACGGCATTGGAAAGTCTACATTACTTCATATCTTATCTGGTAAAGATTCAGATTATGATGGTGAGGTTATTTTTAGGCGAGGTGTATCTGTGGTATCGACTTTGCAAGAACATTTTAATGATGATCAGACAGTGATTGATTATGTTTTGGAAGGACTTCCAGAACATAAGGAGCTAGCTAATATTATCAGGAATTATCCAAGCATTATGAATGACGATTTAAAGCTAATAGATAAATATACTAAAGCTTTGGAACGTTTTACGAATTTAGGATACTTTACTGTTGAAGACAAAATTCGTGAAGAGTTTAAAAATTTTCAGATTCCTGGATTAGAAGATAGAAAGCTGGCTTCTTTATCTGGTGGGCAGAAGCGTATTGTTGAAATCATTAAAGTTATGCATTCAAACACACATCTAGCACTTTTTGACGAGCCAACTAATCATATGGATTATGTGGCAAAGCGTGATTTCATTGAATTTATAAAGAATAAGAAGCAAGCAATGTTAATTGTCTCACACGATCGGGATGTTTTAAAAGTTGTAGATAAGATTGTTGAAATTAAAGATGGCAAAAGTAAGATCTATAACGGTAATTATGATTTTTATCTAAAACAAAATAGTTCTACCACCGCAAATGAGATGAATGATTATGAAAATGTCAAAAGAAGGATTGCTAATTTAAAAATTAAGCATACTGAGTACAAGAGATTAAAAGAAAAGTCGAGAAATCCTTCGACGATTCATCGCTTTAAGATGTTAGAGCAAAAAGCTTTTAAAGAATTAAATGAGCTTTTAAAAATAGAAAAACCTAGCTTTTGGATTGATGAAAATTCTTTAAAGGAAGTAAATTACAAAACAGCAGATCAATATAGTAAATATAAGACAAAGAATATTCGTTTAAGTATTAAAAATGATGATTCGAAATCTAAAAGAGATGTTTTAAAAGTAGATAAAGTAAGTTTTGGATATAAAGATAATATCTTAAAAGAAAACCTATCTTTCTCTCTAGAAGAACATGGTAGATTAGAGCTTCGTGGTAGAAATGGTCGAGGTAAATCAACGATTATCAAGGCTCTTTTAAAGAATGCTGATCCAGATTTTGTTTTATATGAAGGATCCTTTTGGATCGATCCGACTATTAATGTCGGTGTTTATCACCAGGAGATTGAAAAAGATTATCTTGATTTACCACTTTATCAGGCAATCGAAAAATGTTATTTAGATCTTAATCTTTCCATATCGGATCAGAAGATTAGAAAACTATTAAATGATTATCTATTCTCCTTAGAGGATCATAATACTTTGCTTAGAAAATTATCTGGTGGCCAGAAATCTCGTTTTCAGTTGATTCAAATGCTGGCTAATGATCCTAAGCTACTAATTTTAGACGAACCGACCAATCATTTGGATTTACCTTCTATTGAAGAGCTTGAGAATGCATTAAATAAGTTTTCCGGAGCTATTTTATTCGTATCTCACGATGGCTATTTTATTAAAAAGTTAAAAGCAAAAGTGGTTGAGATATAAATGTAAAAAGGATAGCAGCGCTATCCTTTTGCATAAATATTTCTATTTAAAAATTAATATATTTAATTCGTGTTTGTAGGAATTAAATTGTTTTCTGTTAATAATTTTTCTAATTCAGGTCGGTTAAAGCCGATAACAATATTACCATTAATATCAGTAACTGGAACACCGCTCCATGTTCCGCCGACTTTTTCTAACATTTCGTCTTTTGCTTGAAGATCGTCTTCAATATTTTTTGATACAAATTGCACACCGAGTGACGCGAGCCACTCCTTCTCTGTGTGGCAAAAGGCACACCAATTAGTTGAATAAACAGTGACTTTTGGTTCTTCCATTCTTAAACCCCATAATAATATTTATGCTTAATAATTATACTATTTTTTAGTAGTTAGATGAAATCCAAGACAATAATTACATTTATAAAAATCATAATTATTTTCTGGATGTAACAGAGATTGTAATTCCACTTCTCTTTTTGCTAAGGTTTCGGTTTCAAAACGTTTTTTATTTTTGCAAGATTTATTAATGTTTTCGGTAAATCTTATAATTTTTGGATTTTTTGGGTTTCTTCTTGGCATGATGAAAATATTTCTGATATATTTTAAATATAAAGGACAGAAATGACAGACGCAACAAAGCAAGATACTGCAAAGACTGGTCTCTTATGGATTGTAAAAATTATTTTTGGCACATCTATAAGAATTTTTCTGCCCACTCTAACCTCGCTTTTTATCTCGATTATTTTAATTAAAGTATTTAGTTTATCTAAATATTATTTGTTTTTTGGATTAGTTATCGGCTTTTTAGTAGCGATATTTTTAATTTATTTACAAATTAAGAAGAAAAAGTAGTATTTTAAAAGAGTAGAGGGAAAATATGTTGTTACAAATTGCTAATGCCACGCCACATATTGATATTGCAGCAGAAGAGGTTTTTAGGATCGGTTTTATACCAGTTACTAACTCAATGATTTTAAACATATTTAGCCTTTTTTTGACTGCTTTTATTTTCTTAAAGATCTCTAAAGAATTAAAAAATCAGAAAAGACGAGGTTTCGTTTCTCGTTTATTCATTTGGATCTATTCTGCTTTAAGAAAACAAGTTTTTGAAATTATTCCTGATAGGAATATTGCAAGAATTGTTGCGCCAATTCCTATAACAATGTTTTTCTTTATCATGATCTCTTATTACTTAGGTATTTTACCAATAGTTGGAACTATTTCTGTTGGAAATAGCGACCATATGGTGCATCTCTTTAGAGGTCCTGCTAGCGATTTAAACTTTACTTTAGGTCTTGCAATTGTATCAATTGTTGGAGCTCAAATATATGCAATAAAAGTACATGGATTTTTTGGTAATCTAAGTCGTTACATTAGAAATCCATTAACTGATCCAGCTGGAGCTTTTGAAGGACTTTTAGAGATTATTGCTGAATTCTCACGTATGATAAGCCTAACTCTCCGATTGTTCGGAAATGTCTTTGCTGGTGAGATTTTAATTATGATGATAGCTTTTCTATCTGGTTATGGATCGCCAATTGCTTTACCGATTTTTTACCTGTTTGAATTGTTTATTGGAGCGATTCAATCTTACATTTTCTTCATGCTAACTACTATCTTTACATCACTTGGTGTAGCACACCTCGAACATTCGGAAACTTCTTCTTCTGATACTCAAAAAATGGAAGGTGAAGTTATAAAAACAAGTAAACAAAATAATTAATTTAAAGGAGTAAAAATAAATGGAAAATCTAGTCTTCGGTTTAACGTATGTTATTCCAGCATCTTTCGCTGCTATAGCTATTGCAGTAATTAGTAACGCTGCACTAAATGCTGTTGGACGAAATCCTGAAAAAGCTAATGACATTCGAACAGTAATGATCCTTGCTATTTCATTTACAGACGCTTTAGCTATTATTGGTGTTATTGCAGCTATTATTGCAAGATTTATTTAGGGGTCATAGATGGAGTATCTAGGACAATTAATCTATTTTGCCTCTACAGACAATAATATGTTTGTAAAGCTTGGCATTGATTGGACTAGTTTGATTTTACAGATTCTAGCTTTTGTAGTTTTAGCTTTTATATTAGCAAAATTTGCTTATCCATCTATCTCTAAATTATTAGATCAACATGAAGAACAACTTGAACGATCTAATAAACTAATTCATGAAGCAACTAAACGCGCTGAAGAAGCGGAGATTGAAGTTAAAGAGCTGTTAGACAAAGCCAGACGAGATTCTTTGGCTATTATAAAGACAGCAAAAGATGAAGCTGCGCAGATTACAGATGATGCTCATGAGAAAGCAAAAAAACGTTCGGAAGATCTCTTGGATAACGCAAAAGAACAAATAGAGCGCGACATCAAAGCTGCTAGAGAGAGCCTCAGAAAAGAAGTAATCGATTTAGTAATTCTTGCTACCGAAAAAGTTACTAAAAATGTTTTAGATAAAAAGGTTGATAAGAAATTGGTCGAAAAGAGTCTTGAGGATCTAAGAAAAAATGATGAATAAATATTCAAGAAAGCAATTAGCAGAATATATTGTTTATTCAGCATTTAGATCTGAAGAAAAAAGACGCGAGGCTATTTATGCGGTCGCTAATTATCTAATTGAAACTGGAAGGACTAAAGAATTTGATTTATTGATTTATATGGTAAATCGATTGTTGTCTGAAAAGGGCTATTATGTTGGTGAACTAACGGTAGCTGATAAGTTAGATGAAGACCAAAAGCAAGCAATTATAGATTGTATTAAAAAAGTAAAATCAGCTAAAAATGTTGAACTACGTGAGAAGATTGATAAAAGCATTATTGGCGGTTATAAATTAGAAATCGCCGATGAACTAATGGACGCTACAATTTCTCATAAATTATTAATGCTAAGAAAAAGTATATAAAGAGAGGAAATAGATGACAAATATTTCTGTAAAAGACCTCTCGGATGAGCTACGTCGAGCAATTAATAAGATTGAGCAGACGGAAGGTTTAGAGAAGGTTGGAATAGTCATTCGTGTCGGCGATGGTGTGGCATGGATTCATGGCCTAAGTAAAGCAGGATATTCAGAGATGCTTGAAATTGAAACCGACGATGGCGTATCTGAAGCGTTTGCTTTGAATCTTATGGAAGATGAAATCGGTGCGGTACTTTTAGATAGTGAATCTAAGGTACGAGCTGGCGCTAAAGTTAGGCTAACCGGTAAAGCGCTAGAAGTGCCTGTTGGCGAAGAGCTACTTGGTCGGGTTGTCGATCCATTGGGAAGACCACTAGACGGTGGACCTGAAATTAAGACTAAGCAAACTGGTTTAGTTGAAAAACCAGCAATTGGTGTAATGGGTCGTCAGTCGGTTAATGAACCTTTAATGACGGGTATTTTATCTATAGATGCTATGGTGCCAATTGGCCGAGGTCAGCGTGAATTGATTATTGGTGATCGTCAGACTGGTAAGACGGCTATTGCGATTGATACGATGATTAACCAAGCAAAGCAAAATACCGGAGTGGTTAATATTTATGTAGCTATTGGTCAAAAATTGTCAAAAGTTGCAAGTTTGATTGATCGCTTGAAAGAAGAAGGTGTTTTAAAACAGACGATTATTGTAGCAACTTCAGCATCTGATCCAGCAAGTTTACTATATCTTGCTCCATACGCTGCCACAGCAATGGGTGAATACTTTAGAGATAATAAAAAGCATGCTCTAATTATTTATGATGACCTATCTAAACATGCGGTAGCTTATCGTCAGATGTCATTACTATTACGTCGCCCACCTGGACGAGAAGCTTATCCTGGAGATGTTTTCTACTTACATTCAAGATTGCTTGAAAGAAGCGCAAAGTTATCTGATGATCTTGGAGGAGGTTCTTTGACTGCCCTACCAATTATTGAGACGCAAGCTGGAGATATCTCGGCATATATTCCAACTAACGTTATTTCAATTACTGATGGTCAGATATTCCTTGAAACTGATTTATTCTATCAGGGACTACGTCCAGCAATTTCTGTTGGTCTTTCAGTATCACGTGTTGGTGGATCGGCTCAGACTAAAGCAATTAAAAGTGTGTCAGGAGATCTTCGTATGAAATTAGCTCAATTTAGAGAGCTAGCTTCTTTTGCTCAGTTTGGATCGGATTTAGATAAAGACACTAAGAGTCAGATTGAACTTGGTCAAAGATTGACTGAAATATTAAAACAAGCGCAATTCAGTCCTTTATCAATATGGGAACAATATGTCAGTATTTATGCCGTTACAGAAGGATTATTTAATGAAGTGCCAGTTGCTAAAATTCAGGAAGCAAGGACCGCTCTTCTCTCTTATGTCAAAAAGAAGCATAAAAAGCTTATCGATACTCTAAATACTGGTGCAAAACCAGAAGATAAAGTTAAAGAAACTATTAAGGAAGCTGCAAAAGAGGTTGCTTCGGAATATAAAGGTTAAACATGCCAGCTTCTACAAGACAACTAAAAACTAGAGTCCGTTCAGTAAAAAGTACTAGACAAATTACTAAAGCCATGCAACTTGTAGCCGCAAGTAAAATGCGCCGTTCTCAAAAATCGGCAATAATTACCAATCCTTATACAGATGTCGCTAAACAAATTCTAGGATATCTATATAGGCTAAATCAGACTAATGACCATATTCTTTTTAGAGAGCGTGAAGTAAAAAAGCGTTTAATCATTGTTATTTCTTCAGATAAGGGTTTAGCTGGTGCATATAATACAAATATTCTAAAAGAATATATGAATCAGCTTAATGAAGATAAGAAAAATGGTATAGATACTGAAACAATTGCGGTTGGACGAAAAGCTGCATCTTTTATTACAAAACTAAAAAATATTGAAGTCGTTGGTGTTTATGAGGGTGCTTCAGATGATGTTCCATCGCAAAAAGAGCGTATTAGTATTATTCAACCAGCAATTGATCGCTTTAAATCCGGAGAGATTGATGCGGTAGATGTACTTTATACAAAGTTTGAGTCCCCTATTAAGCAGCAAGTATTAGTCGAGAGGTTGTTACCAGCTGGACAAGAATTATTCATTGAGACTAAAGACGATGTGTCAACTAATGATTTATTGTCGGCCAAATTTGAACCAAGCGTCGATTTTGTGATTGATAATATTGCAGAACGTCTATTAATTGCTTGGCTACAACATGCTCTTTTAGATGCAAAAGCGTCTGAACACAGTATGCGAATGCTTGCTATGAAGAATGCTACGGATAACGCTAATGATTTGATTGACGATTTAACGCTAGCAATGAATAAAGCAAGGCAAGGTAGCATTACGCAAGAACTAACGGAAATTTCTAGTGGTGTAGAGGCACTTAATAATTAATATGGAGATCGAGATGAAAAATGATTTTGGAAAAGTATCTCAAATTGTTGGTGTGGTTGTTGACGTAGAATTCCCTGTCGATAGCAAGCTACCAGCAATCTACGATGCATTGATAATAGATAGAGGTGAGCAAAAAATCACTTTAGAGGTTGCTCAGCACCTAAATAAAACAACTGTAAGAGCAATTGCTCTTACAGATACTACTGGGGTAGAACGTGGGGATAAAGTTATAAATACTAATGCGCCAATTAGTGTTCCTGTTGGTCCTGAAACTATGGGAAGAATGTTTAACGTAGTGGGAGATCCAATAGATAATAAACCATTAGATAAAAATATTAGGCGTGCTAGTATTCATCGTGATCCACCACCTTTAACTGAACAATCGGATAAGGTTGAAGTATTAGAGACTGGTATTAAGGTTATTGATCTAATTGCACCTATTACTAAGGGTGGTAAGGTTGGATTATTTGGCGGAGCTGGAGTTGGAAAAACTGTGTTGATCCAGGAATTGATCGCTAATATTGCTAAATTCCATGAAGGAAATTCAGTTTTCGCTGGAGTTGGTGAAAGAACCCGTGAAGGTAATGACCTCTATGGTGAAATGAAGGATACGGGAGTATTAGATAAGACTTCTTTAGTCTTTGGACAAATGAACGAACCTCCTGGAGCTCGTCTTCGAGTTGCTTTAAGTGGACTTACTATGGCGGAAGCCTTTAGGGACCAAGGAAAAGATGTGCTTTTGTTTATTGATAATATTTTCCGTTTTACTCAAGCAGGGTCTGAAGTGTCTGCTCTACTTGGAAGGTTGCCATCCGCTGTTGGTTACCAGCCAAACTTGCAACAAGAAATGGGTGCTTTACAAGAAAGAATTACTTCAACTAAAACCGGATCTGTGACATCGGTTCAAGCAGTTTATGTGCCAGCAGATGACTTAACTGACCCAGCACCAGCAGCAACCTTCTCTCACCTTGATTCAACTATCGTGTTAGATCGTGCTCTTACAGAAATTGGTATTTATCCAGCTGTTGATGCTTTGAATTCATCGTCTACGATTTTGGATCCAGAGGTTATTGGTGAAGAGCATTATCGGGTTGCTAGAGAGGTGCAAAGAGTTTTGCAAGAGTATAAAGATTTGCAGGACATCATTGCAATTTTAGGTATGGAAGAATTAACCGATGAACAAAAGCAAGTGGTAGGTCGAGCACGTAGATTACAAAGATTCTTGTCTCAACCATTCCATGTTGCTGAAGGCTTTACGGGAAATCCAGGATGTTATGTTGAACTTAAGGATTCAATTAAGGATGCTTCGGATATTTTGGCTGGTAAGTATGATGATAAACCTGAGAGTTGGTTTTACATGGTTAATGGTAGCTTAAGCGCAAAGAAGGACTAGGATATGCGATTACAGTTAGTAACGCTAGATGGTATTAAAGCAGATGAAGAGATTTATTCTGTAACAATTCCTACTGAAGATGGTGAAATTACGGTTTTTCCTAGTCACGAAGCATTAGTTACTATGGCAACTCTTGGGGTGCTTCAGGTACGTCACCATAAAGGAGATAGTGATGATCAGAAAACATTTTTTGCTATCTATGGTGGTGTCGTAAAGATTAACCAAGAAAGTGTGATTATTTTGGTTGATGAAGCTGAGTCTGACGATGAGATTGTTGAAGCTGATGCTAAAGAAGCTTTGAGGCGTGCTGAGGAATTGAAAAATGGTGCTACTAGTCGTATTGAACTTGAAAACGCACATAAATTGTTGCAACGTTCACATCTAAAGCTTAAAGTTTCAGAACTTAAACGTCGTAAGCGTCGTTAATAAAAGATGATACTAAAAAAAGATAAGGCCTTGAAAGAGTCTTATCTTTTTTTATCTTTTATTGTTTTATTTATTATTTAGAAAATTATTAATAATTTCTCTAGTATCGTCTGTTGATTTTGCTTTTGTCATGAGCTCATTGCGAAGTTCACTAGCACCGTCGAAATCTCTGATATAAATTTTGAAGTATCTTTTTAGTGTGTCGAATGGCCTATTAAGTTTAGTTTGATATTTATCGTAAAGATCTAATTGTAAGAATAGTAGATCTAGCAATTCTTCCTTTGAATGACTTTTTTCTTCTTTTTCAAAAGCAAAAGGATTAGTAAAAACACCTCTACCGATCATGATGCCATCGCCACCATATTTATTTAGCAGGGATATTCCTTCTTTATAATTTTTTATATCGCCATTCCAAATTAATTTAGTATTAGGGGATATTTTATTTCTAAGTTCTATAATTTTAGGTATTAATTCGTAATGGGCAGGAACTTTGCTCATTTCTTTTTTTGTTCTCAAGTGAACGGTTAGTGCTATTAAATTCTGCTTTAATAAAGTACTGATCCAATTTTCCATTTCATCGAGTGATGAATAGCCTATTCTGGTTTTAACACTAACTGGTAAATCGGTTATTCTAGCAGCTTCAATGATTTTTGTTACAAGTAGAGGATCTTTAATCATGGCTGCTCCACCGCCACTTTTAATAGCTGATTTATCTGGACAGCCCATATTAATATCGATACCGGCAAATCCTAATTCTTTTATGTGTTTTGCAAAGTGGCTCATAGATTTAGTATCCGTTCCCCACAATTGGGCGATTAGATTGGTCTCATCTGAAGTCTTAATAAGTCGTCCGCCTGTAGCTTTATCTCCAGCTCGATACCAAGCTGTGGCATTAGTAAACTCTGAAAAGAAGATATCTGGACTGGCTGCTTTTTTAATGACATGACGAAAAACAACGTCAGTTACCGCTTCCATTGGAGCTAGAATAAAGATTGGTTTATTTTGATCCCAGATATTATTCATCTAAAACATTATATATCATATTTTTCGATAAAGTTAATCTGATCGTTGATTGTTTTTAATACTATGTAGCCATTATTGGTTGGTAAATCACGGATTTTCAAGGATTTTATTAATTTGCTGATTTTATTTACGAGGGTTTTTGTTAATTCATACAAATCTTCATATTCATCGTAATTAATACTTGGCACGGTTATCATTCCCTTACTCTCTTCTACGAAAATCATTCTTCCGGTTGTTACTTTATAATCTTTGAATTCGGAAGAATTCTCAACTAGTAACCGATAAAATAACAATTGGAATAGATACTTTAATTGTTTAGTGTTGGCGTTAATCCTCTTTGGGAATTCCTCAAAACCGGTTCCTGTTTTGTAATCAATGATTTCTATGGTTTTTTGTTTTTTATCAATCTTAATGGCATCTAAACGACCAGAAATTTTTTGTCCATCAAAGATGATTTTTTCTTTGGAGAGATCATACTCTGTAACGAAATCATGGTCTAAATAATCTTCTAAATTAGAAAATATTTTTTCTAATTTGTTTTTTGCTTGTTCTTTATATAGTTCTTTTTCTTTTGAAGACATAATGGAGTCATCTATTAAGGAATTTACTCTCTCCCAGATTCTATTTAGACTTGGGTATTCTCCGTTTTTTTGATTATTAATAATCCATTCAAAAACTGAGTGCACGGCTGTACCATATTCGGTAATTGGAGTTGGAGCGAATGGAAAATGTAATAAGCTGTTTAACATGAAGTTCCAGCCTGGATCTTTGTCATAAGGATTTGCAATTATTAAATTGGTAAAGCTGGTGGCATTTAAAGAAAAGTTTTCTAATCTTTCTTTTAGAAAATCTTTTAATGTTTCTTCTGGTAATTTTAGAATTGGTTCATCCCATTTGTTTTCTTCAATAGTAATAAGCTCGGTTGAATTGAGTTCAGGAGCGATTTTGTAATTATTACTCCAAGATAAATCTACTAAGAATCCTGGAAGTGCTGCTGTTTCTTTGTCTACAGATGAATTACAGATAATTAATTCTTTTTTAGCTCTAGTCATGGCAACGTAAAATAGTCTGACTTCTTCACCTTCGGCATCTTTTTGAGATAAGTGTAAGTTATCTGGATAAAAGTTTAATTTGTTTGGTGTAGATTTTGTTTTATCCCAAGTTTTATTATTTGCGTTTAAGATATAGACAATGTCATATTCTAACCCTTTAGCACCATGAGCGGTTGTTAGATTGATCATGTCTGAAATATTTTTACCGATATTCTCTTCTGTTGAAAGATTGTCATTAAGATTTAGGCTTTGAGCTTTTTTATAGTAATCGACAAAATTTTGGATTGTTACATAGTTTTTATTTTCATAAGATTTTACGGAATCTCGAATTTTGCGTATTGCTTCTAGATAATCAATATAATCACCTGGGTTATTTTTTAGGTTTTCTTCTGAGAAATAATAATTAAAGTAAGGAGCAGTACCTTTTTGATCGAAATTTATTTTAATATCTTCTTTTTGCTCTTCTAAGTTTGCCCTAGACCCTAAAAGAATATCTATGAATTGTTCAAGAGGTAGTTCTTTTATCCAAGCTACTTGTAGGTTTTTAAGATATTTTAAGAATCTTTCATATTCTAATGATTTTTCTAATTCTTTTAGGATGTTTGTTCTGTTTTTATTACTATTTTTTAAAATGGCTAGAATATTTTCAGTATCATACGACCAAGCAGGATTAAATAGCTCTTTAGAAATTAAGGGATCGGCTAAAGAGTTGATATCTTTTACAAGATATTCAGTTATTAAGGATAAATTATAAATTAGCTTAACAATTTCGTTAGAAAAAACATTTTTACTTCTTTTGTAATTAGTTTTAATTTTTTTGTTAACTAAATAAGGCAGTACTTCATTTAATTCACTATGCTTTCTTGAAATAATTGCTATTGAGTTTGGAGATGTTCCATCGTTTATGCGTTTTTTAATGTCTTCTGCTATTTTTAAATACTCTGTTTCTTTATTTGGATAAGCTATGAATGAAAAAATGTCAGGATAATCTTTATTGATTCCAGAAGCGGTTAGATTTTTACTAATGTCATCATGTTCTTTTTCCATTCTATTATTTGAAGAATCCTTTATAACTTCATAGGATTTATCTAAAATGCTTTGACTGGAGCGATAATTTTCTTTTAGAGTAATAATCTTTGGATTTTTAAAATGTTTTATAAAATCTTTCATGTTGGAGCTATCCGCACCTTGGAAGCTATAGATACCTTGGTCATCATCACCGACGGCTAAAATATTTGGATCTCCATCTAAAGAATTATCGTCTACTAATGAATAGATGAAGCGTAGCTGTGCAATTGAAGTATCCTGAAATTCATCTACCATAATGAATTGGAAACGCTCCAAAAGATCGTATTTAAGATCTGGATTATTTTCAATCGCGTGAATTGCATCACGAATCATATCGTCAAAAGTATAGTAACCCTTTTCTTCTAGGATTTCAGAATATTTTTCATAACAATCTAAAACTTGTAAGAAAAGTTCGCTGGATTTTCTAAGAGAACATTCTTTTTCGTTAAACCATTTTTTCTTGAAATTATTAATATGCTTGACGCTATAGTTATTTTCACTAGCTTCATCTATTACTTCTTCTAATTCAGTAATAAATGTTCTGGTGATATTAGGAATGTTTTTTATTACTTCATGTTCTGGTATTTCGTTTTTTAGTTTGTCTAAAGCATTACTAAATGCTCGATAATAATTCTCTTTTGCTGGTTTTTCATAGTCTTGATATCTTTTGGTTACTATATCTATAAATAGCGATTTTATGATATCAGCTTCTCTTAAATTATCTTTAATAACTTCTCTAATCTCAGATGGAGTATAAGTACTTTTTTTGATTTCATTAAATCTTTGAATCAAAGAATCTCGATGAACATAAAAGCCTGTTTGTTTATCAAATTGTTTTAAGATTGAATCGCCCTCTAAAGATTTAATTACTTCGTCTATGATTTCAAGTTGTTTTAGTTTGTCTAGATGATGAAAAGTAACACCGTCATTAAAGTATTTTGGATATTGGTTGCGGATCATTCCAGCCAGCCCATGAAAAGTAAAGACATTGATCTTCTGTCCTTCTTTTCCGGCCATTTTCTCTAGGCGACTGCTCATTTCTTCACAACCAGCTTCGGTAAAAGTTAAACAAAGAATATTGTCTGGTGATACATCGGCTTTTTTAAGAATGTTAGCTGCTCTTAGAGATAATAGTTGTGTTTTTCCTGTTCCTGGTCCTGCCAAAACTAAATAAGCGCCGTCTATATTTTCGACAGCTTTTCTTTGTTCATTATTTAATTTATCTAGTTGTTCTTGAAATGAAATATCCATATGTAATTATTATAGACGTTTCATGAATGTTTAGTCTCTACCAGATATTAAATTATCCCCATATTCGCAAGATATAGTTGCACCAAGAAGAAGCTCTTTGATGGTTTTTTCGTTTGCGACTGAATTCCATCCTTTAGGGCCAATTAAAACTCCATCTGCAATATCACTTAGTTTTCTTAAACCAAAGTAAAAGTTTTCAAAGTTTTTATAATGTTCTTTTAATAAGTGCTTCACTCTTAAAACAAAAGGACTATATTCTTCTTTATTGCCATCATTAATTAGATGGTTTAGAAAATCATCGCAAGTTTTTTGAAAATCTTCTTGAGAAGGTCTATTGGTTTTTAAAAAAGAGAAATTGATTTTGTGGTTGATTGTATTATTTTCATTATTCCAGCTACCAGCATTATCATAAAGTATATATAGATCGTGACGTAAATGCTTGATGAGGTTCATGTTAATTATTTGAATTAATAAGACAGATAATGCTTTCTTTTCTAGACAGTTTTTGTATAACGTATTTTTGATTTCGATTTTGACAGTTATTCTATTAAAATAATTAGTATTTTCATTTCCATAATAAATATTAGGTGTGGAGTAAACTGTTCTACCTGAAATACTATAAGTTCCTCTAATTGCAGGTAAATCTTTAATATCTTGCCAAGGAGCTTGATGTAATTTATTGATTTCTTTTGTAATAGATCGATTTATTTTAATAAGCGGTCGCCTGTATTCAATAGCAATTTCTTTTGCTGCCCATTTAATCTCTTCGTATGGAATGGTGGTTTTATCAAAAGCTAGATAAGCTTTTTTGATTTCTTCATAAACCTTTTCATCGTAATATTCAAAAGTATTACCTAGAGTTTCATCGTAAGTACTACCCCAGGCTCTGAAATCTACTGAATCAAAAAATCCTTTATTTAATAGATAATTTTCAACATGATCTACAGAAATATGCTCATAAATATGAGCAATTAATCCATTTTCTGATTTTTTAAAACGTTTATCCATGGTTCTCATAATTAATTGCACCTAATGACTGTATTAAGAATTAATTTTTTAATCATTTCTTCGTCTGCAACGGATTTCCAACCTTTATTTCCAATAATGATATCGTACGTAATTCTATGCATTTCTCCTACATCAAAGAAATAATCTTTAGCATATTTATAATCCCCTTCTAATAATTTCTTTGTGTTTATTACAAAAGCGCTGTAATTATTAGTAGGGCTTTTTACGAGGTTTTTTATAAAATCATTGCAGGTCTTTTGAAGCTCAGATTTTTCGGGCATATTCTTTTTATAAAAAGATAAAGATTCTTGGTAATTAACAATCTTTGCGCCTCTATCCCAACTAGAATCTTTTAGACAAAAGACATATTTTTGGCGTAAATATTCTCTTAAATTCATCGAAATAGCTTGAGTAAGCAATACAGCTAAAGCTTTTCGTGCAGGATGGGATTTATATAATTTATTGTTTACTTTAAAGTCGATAGTTATTTGATTAAAAGCATCCTTATTTTCTTCTTCATAAAAAGAGTTGATTGCTAAATTATTTTTAGATAATAAATCTTTATTTTTAAGATCTATGGTTGGTAAAGAAACGATGCTTTTCCAAGGCTCTCGATGAAGCTCTTTTATTTTTGCTATTAACTCCTCATCTATTTTAGATATGGGCCTATTAAAAATAATTCCTGTTTCTTTTATGATGTTTTCTAGATCTTGGGGTGAAGCTTGAAAAGACTTGTTGAAATCGTCTAACGCTCTTTTTAATACATTAAAAGATTCTTTAGAATAAGCTAACAAGATGATATATAAAATATTGTCATAAACATTTCCATAGATATTAAAATCTATAACAGCAAAGAAGCGATGTTTATTAAGATAATTAGTTAAATATCTAACGGTTAGCTCTTTATAAATACGAGCAATTACCTCATTTTCTGCTTGTTTATATTGTTCTTCGATCATTTTTTAAAATTAATTTATTTTTAGGATTTAAGATTTAGTTATTATTGATAATCTATTTCAATTTTAATACCAAGTAACAAATCTTTAATAATTCCCTCATCTGCAACGGACTTCCATCCTTCATAGCCCATAACGATTCCACCAGATAATTCATACATATCGTAAGTATCAAAGCATTGATTTTTTGGATTTTTGTAAGATTCTTTAAGGAGATTTTTTACATGAATTATAAAATTGTTATATCCTGTTTCGCTATCTTTTGTGAGTGATTCTAGAAAAGTATTGCAAACTTTTTGAAGTTCATCTTTACTTGGCATATCTGATTTTAAAAATTCTAGTTTAGTTTTGTTGGTGACGTTATTGTCATCATTTTTGAACTCTGCTTTTCTATAGTAGCCAATATAGCACTGCCTTAAATAATGGGCTAAGTTATAAGACATAGCTTCAAGTAATAATATAGCTAGGACCTTTTTTGCAGGATGAGATTCATAGAATTTTTTGTTAATAGAAAACTTAATAAGTACGGTGCTAAAATATTTTTTATTTTCTTCACCAAACTGGATATAGGATGTTTTATGTAAGAATATAACATGATTTCTTTCAAGTAGAATATTTATGGGTAAAGAAGAAATATCTTTCCACGGCATTTTGTGTAATTCTTCTAATTCTTTAAAAATGCCTCTATCTACTTTTATTAATAGTCTATGGTTTTCTACAGCGATTTCACCCGCCATACGTTTAATTTGATCGTATGAGAATTCAGACTTATCGAAAGCTGAATAAGCTTCTTTGAGTAATTTTTCTGCTTCTTTAGAGTAAGTTACGGATAGATAATATCCTACATCCCCATAAATTTTTGGCCATGTATTAAAATCTGTAATATAAAACATTCCATGATTGAGCATGTAATTGATGATAAACTCACCGGCTATGTGCTCGTAAACATGGGCGATTAATCCATTTTTTGCTTTTTTATAACGCCTATCCATATTCTAATTGTAGTAGCCCTCCATAAGGAGGGCTGAATTTATTTTTATCTCCTATGTCTTTTTATCCTTCTATTAGTTTCTCGTACGTCGGTTCCACATCCTCCGTTATGAAAAGGTTTGTCTTTAAAAAGACTTTTGTAGATATTTTTATTCATTCTTAATCTCCTTTCTTTGTGGATTATATTTTGAATGAATTAGATGTGAAGCACATCTGACTAAAATATAGCATAAATTAAGATCGACTTACATTAAGGATCTTAATTTATTAACTCTAGCTCTACGCTGGAATGAAGCAACAGATCTTTAATAGTTTCCTCATCTGCAACAGATTTCCATCCTTCATAACCCATAATAAAGCCGTTGGTTAAACTATACATAGAAGAGATGCTAAGATAACAAGAATCAGGATCTTTGTAAGCTTCTTTTAATAGCTCCTTTGTATTTATTATAAAATCACTATATTCTTTATTCTTATTTTCGATTAAGGATTTTAAGAAATCATTACATAACTTTTGTAGTTTTTCTTTACTTGGCATATTTGATTTATAGAAGATCAAAGGAGATTTGGTAGTAAAAATTCTGCAAGTAGTTTTTTGATCAGTGTTTTCTCTATAAAAGCTAAGATGTTGTTGTAAGTAGTTACATAAATTAATTTCTATAACCTGAATGAGAAGTCTAGATAAAATCTTTTTTCCTGGATTAGTTCGATATGAATCTCTATTAATGGTCAGATTAATACTTATTGTGGTGAGTTGGTTTTTATCCTCTTTTTCATAATGGACATAAGTTTTGCATGATTTGGCTTTTGATGTATCGATTGCAGGTAGAAGTGTTATATCCTTCCATGGCATTTTGTGTAATTCTTCTAAATCTTTTAATAGGGAGTTATTAATGTTTATTGCAATTTCTCCGCTCCCGATAGAAGAATTATTTATTATACGTTGAATTTCGTCATATGAAATTTTATGGTTATTAAAAGCTTCACGAGCTTCTTTTAATAATTTATCATTCTTTTTTAAATAAGCTTTAGATAATAGCCAGGTTATATCTCCGTACCTATAAGCCCATGTGTCAAAATCAATAATAAAGAAAGTCTTACGACTTATCATATAGCTTGAGATAAAATTTTCCACTATATATGCATAAATATAGGCGAGAAATGTGTTTTTTGCTTGCTTATAACATATACTCATATCTTAAATTCCACTTTAAATATAACATTAATCTAATATATTAATCTAAATAGCAATAGCTTTTGTTTTTATCTTTTTTATTCATGGCGCTAATTGGAAAATGGTTTAATTTTAGTTATAATTTAAGCATTACAATTTTGAGGGAGACAATTAGTGAAGAAGGATGAAAAGACTTCTGGTGTTAAAAAGGGTGAGAAACTAACTGTCGGTTCAAAAAGAGCCACTAAAAGTACGCCTAAGAAGGATGAAGGAGCTCAGCAAATTCAAGTACGAGTCAGAAAAAAAGTAATTGAACCTGACCCAAAATTTGAAAAGGAGTTTTTAAAAGAACAAGCAAAAGAAGCAAAAAATAATGCTTCTAGTTCTTCTTTGCAAGATGAATTGTCTTCAATTGATCGACTAGTAAATGAATATTCAAAATCTCTTGATGACAAAAAGAAGACAACAAAAATAAAAGTTGCCATTCATGACGATAAAAAATCTGAAGAGCAAAATAAAAAGAAATCTGAAGATAGTAGTACAAAGCCTAAAAGGACTAGAGCCTCTAGAACTAATAATAAAAAAGAATTAGAAAGTATTATTGAAGATCTCCCTTCTCTAGACGAGATTGAAGACATTCCAGGACTTGTCAAAAAAGAAGAGCCTAAAGAAGAAATTAGTGAAGTTGATAAAATCGCATCTAATGTTGACGCGGCCGAACTTGGAGCGTCAGAGCCGGAATACTCTATAAAAGAGGACTTAATTAGAGCTGAAAAAGCAGACATTATTAATAAAATCAGTTTAGATGAATCAGAAGATTCTGATCAGATCTCTCTAAATAAAGATGATTTAGAAGATGAGTATCTAGAAGGTTTAGCTTCGGATAAAGAACCCGTCACTAAAAAGAATAGTACGAAGATTGATGACAACTTTTCTCTTCTCTCGTCTGACGTGGCTGATAAAGAAAACAATCAAGAGGTTTCAAAGGCAGATGATCAGGATCAGGAGTTTGAGTCAGCTTCTTTTTCGCTTGATGTAGATAAAGAAAGTAATGATTTAGTTGGAGATACGCCAAATAACGATAATAATTCAAAACCAGCTAATTCGCCTCGACAAGAACAAAATATAGGAGATGATCGTGTTCGATCGAAAGTTGATGAACGCGAAGAAAATTTTGATGAAATTATTGCTTCAGACAATCCTGATTTTATAAAGCAAAGAGATAAGAATATTTCGCACAATCCATTCTTACCTCTTAGGAAAAAACATCGAATTAGAACATTCTTCTTGTCTCTATTTGCTCTTATTGGTCTAGCTTTTCTTGGTTTTTATGGATATTTGTATTACCAAAATGGTGATGTGATGTTAAGGCCTTTGGAATTTTCAAATATCCTAAAGAGCAATGAAAATCTTAATAATGAATTAACTGACTTAAAGAAACGTAATAGTAATTTAGAAAAAGCCATAACTGGCCAAGAAGAAACTAAAACTTTCATAGAACGACAATTAGAAGATAAAAAAACAAAATTAAAATACAGTAATGATGATATAACCTCCACTTTGTTATTTAGCACTGATGCCAAGTTTAATAGTGGAATTGCAAAAAATATTCTAGTTTCTGATTCACGCATTATGGATTATTTATATAGTTCAGTGCCTGGTGATGTTTTGATGCTTACTTGTAAGTTTAATAAAGATAACCTTTCGAATACGCCAATTCAAATAGTTGGTCAGATTAATGTAGATAATAAAACCATTACCTATGAAGAAAATAATTGTCTGAATAAACTACAAAAATCATCTAATAAACAGATTCAAAAAAGAGCTAATGAACTTCAAGATATGGTTAAAAAATCTGTAGATCACTTCTTGGGGACAGTTGAAATAACTAAGTAAATATTAGATAGTAGTATTTTTCTTTTGCTATACTATAGATATGAATGACAATATTGTCGACGAGGTAAAATTAGAAAAACAAATTAAACATGCTTTTGGCATAGATCTTGAAATTAAACAGTTTATTGCTCATAACATGCCAGTATCTTCAGATGGTATAGGCTCAATTTTTATTACGCCAAAACATCAATTGTTTCTTTATATGACTTTTCATTCAAAAGTGAAATTAGGTGATGTCTCTAAAGTTGTTAAAAAGCTTAATTTACTAGTTGAAAGATATTTACCACCTCGAGGTAAAAATGATTATTTTAATGAAATTGCAAGAGAAAAATTTATTAATGTTTTTCCTGGTAGAGCGATTATTAACTCGGATGATTTGAGCTATTATCGGACGTTAGTTCCTTATAGTCCTTGCTTAATTCAAATAGCCGAAGTTAAAAATGGCTTAATTAAACAATTTGATATAGATGCCCATACGGGTTATCGGCCAAGTGTGAAATTTATCTATAAGCTAATTAAGGCTCAAGAATAAATATTAAATTCTAGTTTATTCTTTTAAGCACCATTAAGCATTCAATATGTGGTGTTCTAGGAAAGAAATTATAACCTTTGATAAATTCTATTTTGTAATTATTTTCTAATAATTTAACATCACGACTTTGAGTGTCTGGATTACAACTTAGATAAATAACTCTATCTGGTAATACTTCGTTGATTTTATTAATCACGTTTTTGTGTAATCCAGCTCTTGGTGGATCGACTATTAAATTACAATTATTTGTAATGTAATTGGTAGCATCTTCAGCGGATGCTAAAATAGCTTTTGCTTTTAGTTTTAATTTTTTAATATTATTTTTCATTTCAAGTACAGCTGACTTGTTGATTTCAACTAGTTCAGTATCGCCTTTTGATACACATAGTCCAATAGTACCAACACCGGAATATAGATCGACCGTCTTTTTTGCGGGGTCAATAAACTTTTTAATATCTTTTAAAGCTTCCTCATAAACTGGTAAATTAATTTGAAAGAAACCTTCTATACTGTAGCTAAAGTTAATGTTTAAGATCTTATCTTCTAAATTAGTTTTTCCAAAGCTTCTAATTCTTTTTGTAATAACGCTTGCTGGGCTTTTAGGATCTGAATAGATAACTTCTAGTCCCCTGATATTTAAATTCTTAAAATCTTCTTCGGATATTTGTAATGCATCTAAATCTTTTATATAAAGTTGAGCTACCACTTCTCCATTTTGGTTGCTTCTAATCAAGAGCGTCTTTAAAGAAAAGCCAGCTATTTTTTTCTTTCTTAATAGTTCTAAAATTTGTTTAGCAGCTTGATTAATTTCGTTTTTTGCTAGAGAGGTTTGTCCAACTTTTATTTTATTGTGGCTACCTCTTTTAAAAAATGCTAAAAAAAGTTGATCTTCATCTTTATCCCAAAAGAAACTAAATTCAATTTTATTTCGATAATTATAAGGCTTGTTATCTGAAAACATAGAGATAGGTTGGTTTAATTCTACTTGATTAAGTCTTAGTGAATCGTAAATAAGGCTAGCTTTTAGGGCATTCTCTTTTTGCCAATCTAAAATTTGCCAAGGTGAAGTAGATAAATAAGAATCGGGATCTTTTGGTGTTATTCGATCTTTTGAAGATTCTTTTATTTCTGTTACTATTCCCTCTTCTAAAGAAGATTTTTTCTTTGTAAGCGTTATATTAACAACTTCATCTTTTAATGCATTCCAAGTAAAAATCTTTTTTCCAGACGTGAGTTTACCTAGTCCTTGTCCGCCACCGACTATTTTTTCAATTTTGATATTCTCTCGGATAATTGGTTTTTTCATTAATTTAAGATTATAGCCTAAGTTTTTTAGGATGAGAATAATTCTTTATAGCTAGATAGTAGTAGATGATAAAATTAAAGTAATGGAAAAAAGCTTAATTAGTATCGATCCATGGCTAAAGCCTTATAAGAAGACAATTGATTATCTTGAAAAATATATCTTAGATAAAGAACAGAAATTATTAGATGGTAAAGAATTATCTGAATTTGCTTTAGGGCATTTATATTTTGGTTTAACTTTTAAAGATGATAATTGGATTTTTAGGGAGTGGGCACCTAATGCTACAAAAATTTATTTAGTGGGTACTTTTAATGATTTTAAAGATGATGAGCGATATCTACTTCATAAAAAACAAGACGGAGTTTTTGAAATCAAATTAGATCAGAAAATGATTAAGAATGACGATCACTACAAACTACATGTTTATTGGAAGGGCGGCGAGGGTTATCGGATACCTAGCTATAGCAACTATGTTGTTCAGGACGAAAAAACTAAATTATTTGATGCTGTCGTGTATTATCCAAAAAAACAGTTTGTTTGGACCGATCAGAAATTTGTTCCTAAAAAAGAATTACCTTTGATTTATGAAGCGCATATTGGTATGGCTTCAAAAGAAGGAAAAGTTGCAAGTTATGAAGAGTTTGAAAAGGATGTTTTACCGAGGATTAAAAAAGTCGGATATAACACCATTCAATTAATGGCTATTCAGGAACATCCTTATTATGGAAGCTTTGGCTATCATGTTAGTAATTACTTCGCACCAAGTTCTCGTTTTGGTACGCCTTCGGACCTTAAGAGTTTAGTGAATAGTGCTCATAAATTAGGGCTTAGGGTGATTTTAGATATTGTACATAGTCATTCGGTTAAAAATGAAGAAGAAGGTTTGTCTCGCTTTGATGGAACTTTAAATCAGTATTTTTATTCTGGTAAAAGAGGAATGCATGAAGCTTGGGACTCAAGAGTTTTTGATTATGGTAAGCCTGAGGTTTTACATTTTCTGCTTTCTAACTGTAGATATTGGTTAGATGAATTTCATTTTGATGGCTATCGTTTTGATGGCGTGACGTCAATGCTATATACGCATCATGGTTTAGAGAAAGCTTTTACTTCTTATGATGATTATTATAATGATGCTATTGATAAAGATGCCCTAACTTATCTTTATTTAGCTAATAAGTTAATTCATGAGGTAAAACCAAAGGCGATAACTATTGCTGAGGATATGAGTGCCTTCCCTGGTCTTGCGCTTTCTACTAAAGATGGAGGAATTGGTTTTGATTATCGCTTATCTATGGGTGTTCCCGATCTTTGGATAAAGACTTTAAAAGAACGATCTGATGAAAATTGGGATTTAGGACATTTGTATCACGAGCTAAAAGCTAAACGTCCCGAAGAAAAAGTTATTTCCTATGCCGAAAGCCATGACCAGGCACTAGTTGGTGATAAGACTTTAATCTTTAGATTAATAGATAAAGAGATGTATTATCACATGCAGAAGTCAGATAAAGACTTGGCTGTAGAGCGCGGTATTGCTCTTCATAAAATGATTCGTCTTTTTACTGCTTCTATGAATGGTGGTGGCTATTTGAACTTTATGGGTAATGAATTTGGACATCCAGAATGGATAGATTTTCCAAGAGCTGGCAATAATTGGAGCTATCACTATGCTAGACGTCAATGGGATTTAGTGGATAATAAAGGCTTAAAATATGAATGGTTGAATCTTTTTGATCAGGCAATATTAAAACTTATAAAGAAAATTCATGACGATGGATATCACTGGTATTATGTTCATGAAGATCACAAGATTCTCTCTTATAGAAGAGGTAAATACGTATTTATTTTCAACTTTTCTCCATCGGTGTCGCATGCTAACTATGCAATACCTGCTGAATCTGGCAAATATAAATTAGTTCTATCTAGTGATGACTTAAAATATGGTGGTCAGGATAGAGTTAAAAAAGATCAGGAATACTTTACTATTTTAGATAATAAACAAGAATCTCTAGTGGTTTATGTACCAGCTAGATGTGCTATTGTCCTTAAAAAAGTTGATTAATATGGAAGAAGATTTTAATAAGCCTTATGATAATTATTTTCTCTATTCAAATAAGCGTTGGATAGAGGAAAATAAAGTTCCTGATTCCTTGGACTATTATTCATTGGGAAGTTATTTAGATGAAATTACTGAAAAGAATCTTATGGTAGCAATTCGTAAGATTAGTCCCGATCCATCAAAAAGAGATCATTATCAGGATCTATTGTATAAATATTTCATAAGCAGTGATGAGATGATTGATGGTGAGGCCAAAGCTAGCTTAAATACTTTAAAGAATTGGCTCTTAAAAGTAGATAGAATTTCAGATAAAAAAGATTTTGCTAGGATGGTTGGTGAGATTAATCGGCATGGTGCTATATTTTTATGGACATTCGACCCTTTTGTCGATAGACAATATAGCAAAAATACACTTTTAAAATTTGGTGGATACCATATGTCCTTAGCACCAGGAAAATATGTGTATAAAAATAGATATAAAAAAGAGTTATTAGGATATAAGAAATATTATAATGATCTAACCAAAGTGATAAAGTATTTTAATTTCTTACCTTTTGATGAAGTTTTAGAATTTGAGACTAAAATTGCTGAAGCTATAATAAATCACTATTCTGACAAAGAAAGGGATATAAGGATTCCACTAGATGAATTTTTAAGTAGATATCAAGGTTTTGATTGGATTACGTATTTTAAAGCTTTAAATGTTAAGAACTATTCTGATAATTTATCCTTAGAATATCCTAAAATTTATCAAGAAATTTTTAAGGTCATAGGCGAAAAAGATGCTATGTGGCTTAAGAAATATCTTGCTTGGCGTTTTTGTAAATTCTGTAGCTAAATATGCTAGTCCTAAATTAAATAGCATTCATCATAGCTTTTATTGGAAAGTTTTAAAGCGACAAGATATTTTTAAATATATTCCTGGCTATAACCTTTTGAATATAGATAAGACTTTTTTAGGTGTTTTAGCTACTAGAGAATATGAGAAATATTTTATTAATGAGGAGATAAAAGCTGATTTTTTAAATGTTATTGAATATATTAGAAATTCTTTTATCAAGCAATTAGATGATTTAACGTGGCTTAATGTATCTAAAGATAAGATAAAACATAGATTGGAAAAAATAACTTTTAATATTTCTAATCAGAAATATGTTAAGAGTTATTCAAAAATTAATTTTGACGAAAACAATTATTTAAAAAATATCATGACACTTCGTCGGATTAATCTTGATGAACGGTTCTCAAACATTGGTAAAACTCTTAAAAAAGACAATTGGTTCTCTTCATCTGGTTTTAGAACCTATGCTAGCAATTCCTTTTTGACGTCGGAACAATATTACTCTGCGGCTTATTTGCAATATCCTTTATATAATCTAAAGACGTCTTTTTACGAAAAAGTATGTGCTATAGGTTTTATCATTGCTCATGAGTTTGCGCATAACTTTGATCCGAACGGTATCTTATACGATGAAAATAATAATAAAAATCTAATTTTATCTAAGGACGAATATCGAGAGTATAAAAAGTTGATAAAATCACTTAAAAAGCAAATAGACAATTATCGGATAAAAGATAAGACGCCATTTAGAGGCAAAATTCAAATATGTGAAGTTATGTCTGATTTAATAGCCTTTAAAGTAATCCTTAAAGCACTTAAAGAGGATGGTTATACTTCTAAGGAAGATATAGAAAATATTATTGATCGTTTTGCTAAGACTTTTGCCTGTACTCAATCGGTTGATAGCCTGTTGAAGAATAGTAACAGTTGCCACCCACCTCAGGAAGTACGGGTTAATCTTGTTCTTTCAAATATCGATGATTTTTATGATATTTTTGATGTTCAACCTCAAGATAAAATGTATGTAGCTTCAGAAGATAGATGTCGAATTTGGCCAAATTGATCTAATCTATTTTTTATCTTCGTTACTTATGATCTCTGACGAACTATTTAATTCGTTAGACTCTTTAGGTGTAGATTGTTTTATTGAATCAATAGTGGCTTGCATGAATTTACTTTCACGATTCATAGAGGATTCTTTATGTTCTTTTTGACGTTTAATAATTACATGTAAGCCTATAGCCATAGATATAACTGTAAAAACAATAATGACATTGATTAAAATATTCATATGCTCTCTTCCTTATTTAATTTACTTTTTCTATTAGGACGCCTTCAAAAGCTCTGAGTGATATTTCATTATTAACATATAAATTATCTATAGGGTTAGTGCTAACTAGTATTTTACCGGGAGATGGTATCGGAGCTTCAAGATTTTTATCTGTAAAGTTAACTAATATATAAAATTCTTTATCTTTTGAAATTCGTTTAAAGCTGAGAATTTCATCATTAATATTATTTAATAATTCATATTTGCCATTTCTTAATGTTGCTTCTTTTTTTCTAATACTTAAGAGTTTTTTATAGAAAGACAAAAATGATTCTTGATTTTTTAATTCAGACTCTACGTTAATTGTTTCTAGATTATTTCCCATTGGTAGCCAAGGCTTTACACTACTAAAGTCGCCATAGTTAGAGTTATTCCATCTAAAAGGTGTTCTGACTCTATCTCTCAAGTCAAAACCATTACCACCAAAATTATCGTAAGCTTCGGTTTCTTTGATGTCTACATCCGTCATTCCTAACTCTTCACCATAATAAATTTGAGATATGCCAGGCAAAGTCATTTGAACTAAAGCTAGGGCCTTTGCTTCACCATACCCATATCTTGATGCGATTCTTGGTTGGTCATGATTACCTAGGCTAACAACCGGTAGATTGTCATAATTTTTAGAAAATATTAAATTTAATCTCTCTTGATATTTCCTTGCCCACCAAGTTAGCTCAAATAATTCAAAATAAAAAACAGATGATTTATTTGATATATCTTGTATCTCTTGATACTGCATGTAAGTATCGCCTAATAATGAATCTGGATAAAATTCAAACACCATAAAACGGTCTTGATATTCGTTTAATACATCTGTTAGGGATTTAAGATATTTTTTTAGGTTTGGTCCATTTTTACTATTCTTGTTGATAAAAGAGCCAAAATCTTGAGGAGATAAAAAGTTTACTTCATTAATTGGATTATCTTTAAAATTTGGATCTTTGGATAAAGCCCAGACGGCATCTACTCTGAAGCCATCGACACCTAGATCGAGCCAATATCTCATAATATTTTGAATCTCTTCTCTAACTTTTGGATTATTCCAGTTTAGATCTGGTTGAGATTTTAAAAATGAATGCAAATAATATTGTTTTGTGTTTTCATCCCATTGCCACATTGATCCGCCTGACATGGATAACCAATTGTTTGGGTATTTACCATTTTTTGGGTCTTTCCAAATATAATAATCTCGATAAGGATTATCTTTTGATTTCCTACTTTCTATAAACCATGGATGTTTATCCGATGTGTGATTAGGTACAAGATCTAGTAATATTTTGATATCTCTTTTGTGGGCTTCGTCTAATAGTGTTTTGAAATCATTCAAATTACCAAAGATTGGATCAATTTGAAGATAATTTGAGATGTCGTAACCACAATCCTTTTGTGGAGATAAAAAGAAAGGAGAAAGCCAGATTGCATCTACGTTTAATGAGTTTTCTTGGTTGTTTAAGGATTTTATGTAATCTAATTTTTCTATAATACCTTTTAAATCACCAATTCCATCGTTATTATTATCTTTAAAACTTCTTGGATATATTTGGTAAATAGCATTAACGTTGTTCCAAGTATACATACTAATATGATACTACTTATGTTTTGTTATATTGCTATATTGTAGTCTTTTCGGTTGGAGTTAACTCTTCTAATGCATCAAGGTACCACCACCAATGGGTTTTGTGTTCTTTCTTTTCGAAAAATTCATTTAAGGCTAGATTTGGATTTTTATGATCTTCAAAATATTTTTGTAGTTTTTGATCTAATTTTGTTAAGAGGTCTAAATCAAGAGGCTGTCCTCTTCTGTTGGCAAAACGACAAATTAAGTGAATATCTTCTCTTAATTTCATAAGATTGAGAATAATAGTATGATTTTCGTTAGTTATCTTGATTTTAGAGTCAATAATTTTGCTATATCTCTCTATTTGCTCATTAAAATCTTTTAAGATGTATTTCTTTGGTAGATATGGACTAAATCTAATTGCTTCGTTAATCCTTCTTAATTCGTTGTCTGAAGTTTTGTCTGGATATAAAGCCTTTAATGTAGAATCGTCTTCGTCGGAAAAAGGCGGTAATTTTGCTTCTTTTAAGCTAGCTCGAATGAAGTCTTCGTCAATATCTTCATTGCTATTAATGCTTCTATAAAGTAGTGGATCGGTCATGTTCTATATAAATTAAGTAATTAAAAATAAAAAATAACAAAAATAAAAGTAATAAAAAATAATTAAGAATTTAAATAAATAAAACTATCCTAAGATAGTTTTCTCTTCTCTAGTTTTGGCTGGGGTGGAGGGATTCGAACCCCCGAATGCATGGACCAAAACCATGTGCCTTACCACTTGGCGACACCCCAATACTTACATGATAATACTAAAGATCAAGCATTTTTGCAACGATCTGTGTAAGTCCAAACAATTCTGGACTGTAGGATTAACAAACATTTGAGAATTATTTCTTTAGTTCATGTTAATATTTATTTTTTAGATTTAATGTCACTTTGCTTTTTAAAGTTACTACCAATTGCTTCTTTTATGTTGCTATAACCGTCTTTTTCTAAGAGAATCTTAAGATCGTGATTAATTTGGGCAGGAAGTTGGGGTCCATTAAAAATCACACCAGTTATTAATTGAACTAGGTTGGCGCCATTTTTAATTTTTTCGTAAGCGTCTTCTGCTGAGAATATTCCCCCAACCCCTGATATATAAAGTTTATCTTTATAATTTTTATAAGTTAAAGCTATTAGCTCGTTAGATCTTTTTTGTGTTGGAAGCCCGGACAAATTTCCTTTTACAGAATCTGGAAGTTTGTCTTTTAGTTCTACCTTTTTGCGATCTTTAAATAGATTTGAAATGGTAACGCCAGTTATTTTATGTTTAACAATTTCATCTAGTAGTTCTTTAAATTCAGCATCTGTTTTGTCGATTGGCATTTTTATCCAGATTGGCTTTTCGATATCTAATTTATCTACTTCAGTGAGTAGTTTTTTAATGCTTCTAGGTGTAGTAAATGGTTCTCCGCCGTAAACATTAGGACAAGATATATTTAAAGTGATAGCGTCTACATAAGGATGATTTTTTAGAAGTTTTAAGGTAGAAATGTAATCATTTATGCCGCAGTCTTCATTGGCATTTTCTTTACAATTTGTTTTACCAACAGAGATATTTATTGGAAAATCTTGATGCCATTTATTCTTAATTTTGCTTAATCTTGCTAGGATTTTAGGTGCTCCTTGATTTGCAAGTCCAGCGTTAACAACTAATGATTTAGAATTTGGTAAGCGATAGAACCATGGTTTTGGATTGCCCTTATATGGCTTATAGGTGATGGTTCCCCCTTCCATAAAGGAAAAACCAACAGCTTTCATCATGCCGACTGTTTCTAGGTTTTTATCGAAACCTGCCGTTAGTCCAACAGGTCCTTTATAAGTAACACCTGCTAGTTTTTGTTCTAGATCTACTTTATTATCTTTAGTGTTTTTATTATCTACAATTAGTGTGTGTATTAGCCAATTGATGCCTGGAATATACTGCAAAACTTTTGACACTTTTATCATAAAGGAGTGCGCAAAATCAGGGCTTAATTTAAAAAATATTGGTTTAGCGATATATCGATATAAGTTTTTACTTAAATCTCTGAAAAATTGTTTCATAGTAATTATTTTAATTCTTTATCCTTCCTTTTATCTTTAGGATTTAAAGTGTTAGGTTTCTCTTTCTGCCTATATATTTATGAATTTCTGTAATTGTAAAGATGACTATTAGATCAAGTATTATTACTAATAAAATGAGATGAAAATCGACATAAGAGATTTTTAAGTACGCACTTAAAGGCGAATAGAGTGCTAGAACTTGCATTAATATCGAAGATATTAATCCAATTAAGAAGGCAATGTTTTTAACAAATATTTGTTTAAATGAACTTTCAAGTAATTCTCGGCTACAAAAAGCTTTAGCCCATTGCATGACAACTAGAGATGTAAAGGCTAATGTCATTGCTTTTTCTTGTCCTAAATGTATTAGAGCTACGCTATAGACACTAAGTGTAGTGATTCCAATAGCAAAAGCAATAATTACGATCCTTGCTATAAGGTAGGATTTAAGGATTGGATCATTAGGCTTTCTTGGTGGATTCTTCATTATCTGCTTATCGCCGGGCTCTAATCCTAGAGGGATGACTAGTGTTGTGTCGGTTACTAGATTTGTATATAAGATTTGAATTGGTAGTAATGGAAGTGGTAAACCAATAATTAATGCTCCTACCAAGGTAATAGTCTCACCAATATTAGTAGATAGTACGTAGACAAACATTTTTTGGATATTAGAAAAGATTATTCGACCTTCTTTTAAAGCATTGATAATTGTTTGAAAATTATCATCTAGCAAAATAATATCACTAGCATCTTTAGCGATTTGTGTGCCACTTCCCATAGCAATTCCAATATGAGCATTAGAAATTGCAGGAACATCATTAACACCATCTCCGGTCATAGCGGTAATATTTTTTTGTTTTAATAATTTTAGTAATTTATATTTATTTTCAGGCAGAACTCTAGCAAATACGGTAGTGTTTTCTACTATTTCTTCTAGCTCTTGATCGCTATAGTCGTGCATTTTTGAACAGTCAAAAACATCACTAGGGCTTTTAGCGATATTTAGCTGTTGCCCGATCGCATAGGCGGTATCAAATTGATCGCCAGTGATCATGACAACTTTAGTTTTTGCGGATAGCGCATCGTTAACAGCAGCTTTTGCTTCTTTGCGGATAGAGTCAGATATACCGGCAATACCAATTAATTCAAAATTTTTAATTCTTTTTAAATTATTAAGTGATGTGATTTCGTGATCTATTTTTGCTGTCATGAAAGCTATGACTTTATGCCCAGCGACGCCATATTCATGTGCTTTTAAGTTAGTGTTTTTTAGATCTGTTTCTGAGTTTAGATACTCTACGAGAGACCTATAGGCGCCCTTTATGACAAGGAGGTATGAATCCTTTGTTTTAAAGAGATTGCCGGACAAGCTTAAATCTTGTTTAAAAGGAAAGGTTTTAACTAAAGAATAATCATTGTCATTGGACGTGCCGATATAATCTTCTAAGGCAACGTCCATCGGATCATTAAAGCCTTGTTTAATATTTAGGGATGATCTAATAATATTTTTTAATGTTGTTTTTGTGTGCCCCTTAAAAGGAAAAACATCGTGAACTTTTAATTTGTTATGTGTTAATGTGCCTGTTTTATCTGTAGCAATCACGTTTACTATGCCGATTGAATCTAGTGCGCGCATATTGGTTACAAGGGCTTTATGTCTTGCTAATTTTTTAATGCTAAATGCTAATACAATCGTGATTGCAACGGGTAACCCTTCGGGCACGACTGACACAATTAGTGCTAAAACAAATCTTAGGCTTTCGTAGGCATCGATACCACGGAATAATGAAAAGAAAAAAGCAATAATTCCAATCAAGAAGACCGCGTAAATTAGTTTTTTAATTAAATCGTTAATTTTTACCTGAGTTGGGCTTATTTCATCATTACTAGATAAAGCAGCTATTTTACCAAATTCGGTATTATTCCCTGTTGCTGTAACTATGGCTGTTGTTTCACCAGACACCACAAAAGTACCTTGATAAAGCATATTGCTACGCATAAATACTTTTGTATTTAAATCTAGCTTTTTTATTTGCTTTTTGACTGGAAAAGATTCGCCAGTCAGAATGGATTCGTCTGCTCTTAGGTCTGTTTGTGTAATAATCCTACTATCTGCTGGAACTTTTTCCCCTTCGGTTAAATAAATAACGTCGCCTGGCACTAAATCTGCTGCGTCGATAGTAACTTTTTTAGAATCTCTTTTAACGACTACTTGTTGGGAATTTTGTTTTTTAAGAGATTTTAATATTTTTTCAGCTGATCTACTTTGAGCCCATTCAATTATTGCTGATATTAATACAATTACGATGATAATAATTCCATCTACATATTCTTGATGCCAGAAGCTGATAAACCCCGCAACATATAGAATATAGTTAAAAATACCACCTAGAGGTCTTAATATTCGCACCAATAAAGGCGTCTCTTTGATTTTAAGCTCATTTTTACCGTAAGTTTTTAAACGTTCATTAACTTCATTGTTCGAAAGCCCATTTTTTTGGTTGGTTTTTAGAGATTTTGCTGTTTCGTCTACTGATAAGGAATAAAAATGCATACGTTTATATATTAACATTAAAGAGTGGTTACATTTATACTGTAACCACTCTATTTTTATTAGTTTAATTTAATATTCATTTAATGATCGGTTTATCTAATCGCGACTAATTGTAGTTCGGTTTTTCGAGAACCAATAGTTAGGCTGATTGTTTCTTGGATAGTTTTACCAATTAACGATTCTCCCAATGGACTATTTGCTGATATTTTTCCGTTAGAAGGATTAGCTTCGATGGAATCAACTATCATTAGGGTCATCAGTCGGCCTTTTGCATCAATTAGATCAACAATTGATCCAAGAGCAACGTACAAACGATCTCGTTTTCTAGGTAATACTTTAGAATTTGCAAGGACTTGTTTAATTTCTCGTTTTTCAGATTTTAGTTGTTCTATACGAGAAAGAATATTATCTATAACAAAACGAGAATCTTTTGACGCCTCCGTAGTTTTTAGTGAATTTTCTAGTTTTGTTAATTCTTTATCAATTTTAGTAACTTGTTTTTTTAGATTTTTAACGCCTCTTCTTGTTAAATATCTATCAGTGGTGGTGTTCATAATGGATACCTCCTTTTTTATTTAAATAAGCATTGATGATGCTTATAGTTTTATGATAAGTATCTGGTCTTAAATAATACTTAAAATAAAAACACCATTTGGTGTCTTTATTAAGCTAGATATAAGCTTTTTGCCCTCTTAGGATTTATTGTGGGAAATAATTGAAAATATAGTAGTCTGATTAATCTTACTAGTTACTAATATTTCTAGATTTAATTTATCTGCTAGTTCTTTAGCAATAGATAATCCAAGACCATATCCTTTACCTTTTGTACTAGTTGTTCTTGAATTCGATGCTTGATAAAAACGATTAAAGATATATGGTATTTGATCTTCTTTAATACCTATCCCCTGATTGGAGATCGAAATATTAAAAGGAATATTTTTGGTTTTAGTAAGAGATATTTCAATTTTGCTATTTGGTTTTGAATATTTTAGTGCATTATCTGTAATGATACTGATAATTTGAATCAGAGCATCTTTATTGGTGACAGCTTTAATATCCTCTTTGGGGTAAGATACTTCAATTCGGTCACTTAGTTTCTTTTGTGAGGATATTGCTTGGTTAATAATCTCTGCTATATCGGTTTTTTCTTGTTTTAAAGAACCATTGGTCGACAATTTTGAAAGATTAAGTAGTAAGGAAGATAGATTGGTAAGTTTTTTAACTTCTTCTAGATTTGAATTTAAAGTTTCGATTAAGTCGGCTTTTGTAGCGTTTTTGTCCCTTAGAATAACTTCAATTTCAGCTTGCATTGAAGCGAGTGGTGTTCTAAGCTCGTGTGATGCATCTGAAATAAATCTACCTTGCGCGATATGGGCTTCTTCTATTGGTTTTAGAATCCTTTTTGCAAACCAGAAAGAAGTTAACCCACCAGCTCCTAAAATGGCAATATTAAGATAGATAAGAACAAGGATTAATTGTCTTTTATAAGCTTCAATTCTTTCGGATAAAGAGTTAGATAAATCGTAGTTTTCAACTCGGATATAGGACAAAAGATTGTTGCTATAATCGGACAGACGCATCTCCATCTCGCTTGACGATATTTGAAAAATGGCAAAAGAAAAGATAATTGACATAGTCATAATAATTGCCAAATACCAAGCAGTAAGCTTTATTGTGGTGTAGTTTAAAGTCTTTTTTAGATTGTCTTGCATTCTTTTTATTTACTATCTATTTGGTAGCCAAAACCACGAATTGTTTTTATGATGTCTACATTAAAACGTTTATCTATTTTTTCTCTTAAGTACTTAATATAGACTTCAACCGTATTTGGTAAAATGTCATCGTCAAAAGACCAGACGTGTGAAATGATGTTTTCTTTTGAGAGCGGTCGATCTGGATTTCTCATTAAGTATTCTAAGGTTGCATATTCTTTGGATGTTAAAGAAATATTCTTGCCGTTATAGCTAACTTTGGAATTGTTAGGATTTAGTTCTAGTTTTCCGATTCTTAAGACTACTTCGTTTAACTCTTTTGGACGGCGAATCAAAGCTCTAACTCTTGCTAACAGTTCGTCAATTGAAAATGGTTTTACCATGTAATCATCCCCACCTTCGTCTAAACCATCCATAATGTCCTCGGTTGTACCTAAGGCAGTTAGAAAAAGCACAGGTGTTTTAATATTAGCTTTTCGAAGTTCAATTAATACGCCAAGTCCATCTATACTTCCTGGAATCATACGATCTAAAATAATGCAGTCATATGGTTCGGTTGATGCCATAGCAAAAGCTTCATCTCCGTCGCTTTCAATATCAACAGCATAATGCTCCATTTCAAGAGCTCGCTTAATTGATTTAGCGATTTTTTCTTCGTCTTCTACTACAAGTATTCTCATATCTTGATAATACAGTAAATTAACTTAAATTACCCTGTAAATATAATTTACTTTTTTAGATATTTTGCTGTTTTCGACCAAGAGGCATCGTATTTTTTGTTTCTTGAAAATATATTATCTGGATCGAAAATTAATTTTAAATTAATTTCAAAATCTATTTGTTCTTTGGTTTTAAACATTGGTATGAACGGAGCCTTAATTAGACCATCTCCTTGAGAAAAAGAGATATGTCCACCATATTCTTTTACCAGAGTGTATAGGTCAAGTAAAAGATTATGGATCATTGTTTTTGTAAGGACTTCATTTTGCTTCCAATAAGGATATAGTTGGATATGTCCATTAACTAAACTTCCGGACATCTCAAATTTAATATGATTACTATTAAAGTATCTCTTTGCTTTTTTAATAAACTTCTCTATTTTACTAACAGGTATATAAAGATCATCCAATCCTCCTAGAGATTTTGTTTCCAATCCAAAGAATTTAGTGATTGGTTTAAAATCTTCCATTCGTTCAAAACGTTTACGATCTTCTTTATATTTAACTATTTCATAACTAACTGGTAAATCGTCTAATCCTGCTTCTAGCTGTTTAATTTTATAAACAACTTCAGATGGTTCGTTGCCAGAAAATACTACTTCTAAAGTGAGTTCTGGAATTCTAGCATTTTTTGAGACGCCTTTAAAAATATTGTCGTGTTCATAAATCCATTCTTCTCTATCTTCATTCAGATCCGCTCTATGAATATAATCTAGAGTTTTTGAATAGATGCCTCTAGAGAATGATCTAACTGAATCTACAGGTAACTCATTTAAAACGTCTATAACTTTTTGTAAATGATCTAAGTTTTTAAGATAAATATTTGTTAGGATTCGATATCTTTCTAAAGGTTTAGCTTCAATTAGGGCTTTAGTAATAATTCCTAAGGTTCCTTCACTAGCTAAGAATAATTTAGAAAGATCGATCGATTCGGTTTCTCTATCGAAAATGTTGGATATTATATATCCCATTGATCCAGAATAGATATTTTCTAATAAATTTGAATTATTGGTAATTAATTTATAAACTTCGCGGTAGATATGTCCTTCAAAATCTTTTTGTTTGATTTTGGCAACTAATTCTCTTTTATTGATCTTGCAAAAAGTATATTCGCGTCCATCTGCTAAGATAACTTTTAAGGCTTTTATGCTATCACCAATTGTTCCGTGTAGATTATAGCTTGCCCTAGCGTTGGTTGCTATTAGTCCACCGATACTAGAGTTGGTATCGTTCGGTTCAACATCTGGAAGATATTTTGATACTCTATTTAGATTATGAACACTACTAGCTTTAGCACCAGCGCCAAACATAATCTTGTTATTATCGATGCTATAGACTTCAGATAATCTTCTAAGGTCTACCATAATGCCAGGAGTTAAACTAGATCCAATTGAACTAGCATTTGATCCTCTAACGGATAAAGATAATTCAGGATACCTTTTGTTATATAGGCTAAGCCAACGTATTAGACTAGCAAGATCAGATGAATCTAAAGGAATTACTACAATTTTAGGCAAAACATAAAGAGGACTTAAATCGCTGCTATATCCAGAGATGTGAGCAAAATCAGTTAGAATCTCCCCACGGAAGAATTGTTTTATTTCACCCACCACATTTTCCATACTATTAATAATACAGTCTGACTAAGGGAATGTTAAGACATGGATTTAGTATAATAGGTTTAAATAATGATGCTTAAGAAGGAGATAAAAGTGGACCAGCGACGTGTTTGTGTAAGGGGTGTGATTTTAAATGATAAAGGTGAGATTTTTTGCCAAGAGTTAAAAGATAAAAATGGTAAATCAAAGGGGTTTTGGTGTACACCAGGAGGTGGTCTTGATCCACTAGAGAGTTTAAAAGAGGGCTTAACTCGCGAAATGGTAGAAGAAACAGGAATTAAACCAAAGATTGGTAAATTATTATTTATTCAGCAGTTTAATGAAATTAAAACTGAAGGATATAAAAATAAAGAACTATTAGAATTTTTCTTTGAAATTACGAATTGGCAGGATTATTTGAATATTGATCTAGACAAAACATCTCATGGTAATATTGAAATTTTTTCTAACAAGTTCGTTAATCCTAAAGAAGTAAAAATTTTACCTGATTTTTTGGCAGATGTTGATTTTTCTGATACTTCTTCAGTAAAGATTTTTAATTATCTAGAAAAAGAAAACTAAAATGATAAAAATAAATTGTTAAAGTAAATATAAATAGGAATATTTATGAAAAGTACGAAGAAAACAGCTAAAAATGAAAATTTGCAAAAAGAAGCTAAAGATTTTCACTATGAACCAACAAAAGTATTTTTCGGAATACTGATGATAGTGATTATTTACTTTTTCTGTATGACTATTCTCTATTTAAGATCTTTTGCTGAATAAACTAATAAGTGTATGAGATCATAGATTATTGATAAAAGTAATTAAAGTAGTAGCTATAAGATTGTTATAATGAGAACATGAAGATAAAGATAGATATCGATATTAGAACTATTTTACGATTTTGGTTAGTGCTATTTGGCATTCTGGCAATTGTTTATTTAATATACTTTACGCGACAATCACTTTCGATTATTGCTGCTAGTATGTTTTTAGCGGTAGTTTTAAATAAGCCTGTATCAAAAATAACAAAAATTTTACCTGGAAAAAGTAGAGTTGGCGCGACTGCGCTAGCTTATACCGGAGTTATGGCAATTTTAATCACAGTAATAGTTTTAATTATCCCTCCAATCTTATCTCAGACCGTATCATTTATTAAATCCGTTCCAACAATGCTTGATTCTGCAGCCTCTTCCCCTGAGTGGGCTGGTATTAACGCTCGAATTGATCGTGCTGGACTTAGAGATTCAGTAAATCAATTATTAGAATCGATTAAAAATAATTCATCGTCTATAGCATCGAACTTGGGGCTATCCATTGTGTCTGGTGCTGGTTCGATAATTTCTCTCCTTGTAATGTTGGTTTTTGTTTTGGTGCTTGCCTTCTTGATGTTAATCGAAGGTCCAAAATATATGAATAAAATTTGGAATATGTACGGAGAAGAACATCAGGAAATGATGCGTAATCACCGCAGAATAGTTAATAAATTATATAACGTGATTAATGGATATGTTATCGGACAAGCTACGGTAGCTACGGTGGCTGCTTCGGTATCTGGTGTCATTGCAGTATCTCTTACCTTTTTCTTTAATGTTGGTTTTGATTTAGTGGCACCAGTAATTGCTACAGTTTTTGTTTTTGGGTTAATTCCCGCATTTGGTGCAACAATATCTACAATTTTGGTTGGACTGCTATTCATTCTAAATGATGTTGGTGCTGGTATTACCTTTATGATTGCTTTTATTATTTACCAACAGATTGAAAATAACTTGATTGCACCAATGATTCAATCTAAGAGCCTGGATCTTTCGCCATTACTAATATTTGTAGCAGTGATTTTCGGTACTTATTCCTTTGGGCTAGTTGGTGGTATTGTAGCAATTCCAATATTTGGTTGTCTAAAAGTTTTAATTGACGAACTAATATTAAAGCGCAAAAAAGCGGAAAAAGAATTAGATAAACCTATTACAAAATTAATTAATACTTTAAAGAAAAAGAAAGCCTAAAAGCTTTCTTTTTTAATTATCTTTTATCTAATTATTTTTATCTTCTAGGAAGAAATAATCTGAAAACATCCACACTTGTTCGTTTGTTGATCTATCTTGGATTTCTATATTCCAAGACGCTAAGTAGTCTCTAATTTTATCTGACTTTTTGAAATCTTTATTTTGTTTAGCATTTAATCTTTCAAGAAGTTGCTTTTTGAATTCATCGTCTATATCTTCAGTTTTACTTAGAAGATCTATGCCTAAATGTTCCTTGATAGATTCTAATAATTCAACAAAAGATTCTTGGTGAATGTTTTTAAGCTTTGTGTTATTAATTCTTTTAAATGCTTCATCGACAATCGCTAAAGCTTTTGCGGTATTTAAATCGTCTCTTAAGGCTTCGACGATCGCTTGCTTATAAGCATAGACTGAGACTAACTCGTCTTGTTCATATTCCGTTTCTTCACGAGTTAAGGTGTCGTGAATTTGGTGTCTTAGACAAGCAGTATCATACCAACTATGTAAACGGTTATTTGCGGCCTTTAGATTCTCATCGGAAAAATGAACTTGTTTTCGGTAATTGCCTTGGAGTACTAACATCCTAAAAGCTAGTGGATCGAGATCTTTTTTCATGATGTCTTCAATGGTTAAAAAGTTATTTAAAGATTTAGACATCTTTTTACCATCTATTAAGATATGTTCGTTATGAACAAAAAATCTAGCATAGGTTTTATTAGATCTAAAAGCAGTAGACTGTGCAATCTCATTTTCATGATGTGGAAATTTTAAGTCAATTCCTCCGGTGTGAATATCGAATGGAACTCCTAGATTCATTTCACTCATTACAGAACATTCGATATGCCATCCTGGTCTACCAGTTATATCCTTACCATCTAAAATAAATTCCCAAGCTGGTTCACCTTCTTTTTTCTTTTTCCAAAGAGCAAAATCATGGATGTCTTTTTTGTCGTATTCATCATTTTCGATACGTTCTTTGGATAAAGTGCAGTTAGAAAGATCTACTAATTGACCATATTTATTTCCTGCTTCTTTATAGTCTTTTATTGAGAAATAAATTCCATCTTCTGCCACGTAAGCAAAACCTTCTTCGTATAGCTTACGAATTAAGGCTTTCATGCCACCAATTGTTTTCGGATCTGTAGCTCTTATAAAATCAATATCTGAGACACTATTACCGACTAGCTCCATATCCTTTAAGAAGACTTCAATATAGTGGTCGGTGAGCATTTCAAGTGCAACAGCTGGCTCTTCGTTAGGATATTTATTTTTAGATGCTTTTATTGTTTTGTCATCCACATCGGTATAGTTCATGACGTGTTTTACACTATCATAACTAGCTTTTATGGTCCTTCTTAAAACATCGGCTACAATATAGGCAGATAGATTGCCAATATGTGCACGATTATAAACTGTTGGGCCACAGCTATAGATAGAAACTGTGTCATTCGTTGGTTTTAGCTTTTCGACTTTTTTACTAAGACTGTTGTAAAGTTCCATTTTTATAGCTCTCTATTACCTTATTTGTTACTTCTATTAACTCTTTTACTACGTTGTCATAGTTATCGTAAGTTCTAAATCCTGCAGCGAATTTGTGTCCACCGCCGCCAAAGTATCCAGCTATTTCACTACTGATTGGGATATTAGATCTTAATTTACCAGTCACTCTACCATCCGGATAGGTCTTAAATGCTACAGCTAATTCTACATCTTCTACTAATCGCATTTCATCTAAAACTAAAACACTTGGATTATATTGATCGGAATACTTTTGAATATCTTCCCAAGGGATGTGAATTAAGGCTATATTATTATCTAGATAGTATTCAATTCTTTTTATCAAGTCAGCTTTGTAATCTAAAATCTCTGCTGATTTTTTCATAAATTCGCGTCGTTTATCTTCGATTTCAGCTGGTTTCGCACCACATTCTAATAATTTCGAACAAACATAGAAGCTATTGACATTTACGGAATCGGTTGTCATGCCAAGGCTGTCTGAAAAAATAGCTCCAAGCATTGCTGTTGCAGCGACTTTATTAATTGGATAATTTAATTCGGAGAATATATCGTAAAGGACTTCAGACGCAGCTACAGCATCTTTTTGTAATAATGTATGATCGAAAGATAGTGTGTCTTCAGATTCTACGTGATGGTCTATGACAAAAACTGGTTCGGTTTCTAAAATATGCTTGTGATAAGGTTTTTCTAATGTCTTAGATAGTAATACATTAGATGCGGTATCGACAATAATAATTAAATCAGTTCTAGGATCTATGTCAGTAACAACACGATCCCAGCCGTCGAAATAATGAAGATACTTAGGAATATTTACTGGGCAATAAAGCTCAACCTCTTTTTTAAGATTGGCAAGTACTGCTTCTAGGGCAAGTGATGTTCCAAGTGAATCGCCATCTGGATTTTCACCCTGGACTATGGTTATGAGGCTGGCTTTTTTTATAGCGTTATCAAAATCTAAATAGTTCATAGTGACCTCCTTCCTTCTAGCGCATGAGATAAAGTGATTAAATCAGCATACTCTAAATCGACGCCAACAGGTATTCCTTGTGCAAGACGACTAATTTTAATATTTATACCAGCTTCTTTAATCTCATTCTGAAGATAAAGAGCGGTCGCTTCTCCTTCAACTGATGCATTGGTGGCTAAAATTAATTCTTTAACCTTATCTTTTTTTATGCGATTAATTAATTCTTTAATATGTAGCTTGTCTGGTGTAATGCCATCGATTGGCGATATTGCTCCACCTAAGACGTGATAAGTACCATTAAATTTATCTGTTCTTTCAATTGCGACTATGTCTAAAGGTTCTTCTACAACGGCAATAATAGTTTTGTCTCTAGAATCATCGCTATAGAGGCTCGATGTTTCTTCGTCTTTTGAGATTAATGCAAAAGTTACTGGGCATAGTTTAACGTCTTGATGTAATTTATCTAAAGATAAGGCTATTTTCTTAGCAATGGATTCATTATTTTTATACAAATAATAAGCATAGCGTTCGGCGGTTCTAGTGCCGACGCCTGGTAAATTAGCTAAATCGTTAATAGCATCTTCTAATGCTTTTGGTAGAAGCTGTTTCAAGAAAATTACATTCCTAACATGCCAATAAATGGTTTCATTTTATTAGCCATTACTTCTTGAGTTTTAGCAAGACCGTCTCTTACTGCAATTTTTACGTAATGTTCTAGGTCTTCAATATTGTCTTTATCTACCATTTCAGGATCGATGGTAACTTTTTTAATCTTCATTTCACCAGTGAATTGAATAACAACAGCGCCATCGCCTGCTTCTACTTCAATGATTTCTTTTGCTAGTTCTTTCTGTGCTTTTTTGATTTCGTTGATTTTCTTTAATTGATCAAAAGCCATATTAATTTCTCCTTACTAAACTTAGGGGTCGGTTATTTTTAGCAATTACCCCATAAATACTATTAACTATTTTACGCTAATTGCTAGAAGTTTTGTAGACGTAAAAACGGTCGGAATTTTCTTTTTTAGAATCTACTAGAATTTTGTTTGGTGTTAATTGATTGTTTTTAAAAATATTATTTAAAGCTTCACGACTAACAATTGTGTTGTCTAAAGAGCTAATGCTTGTTGCGACGTTAACTGTTAGATTATTTTTATTTATGGCCTTTTTATTGAAGTTTTTATAAAAATCATACTGATCTTCGGTCACGACTAGCTTTATATTGCCAGAAGATTTTTTGAAGTATTCGTTAACAATATTTAGGTCATCGTTAAAATTCTTTAGAGTGTCGGGGTTATAGACATAGTCATTTGTATATCTAATAAAGCTTGAAAATAGGAGTGCGGATAATAGTATAGCAATTGGAAATAATCCGACTACTCTAGCATAAGGGTTGGTAGGAAAAATCTCGTACCAATAATTTAAAAGCCACGAAAGTCCAATCATGGCGGTTAGAATAATTGGAATGAAAAGTACACCAAAATAGCTTGGGTTAATGATTAAGATAGGTAGTGTTAGTAATGTCCAAGACAAAATTAAATAAGTTCTAACAGTCCAACTATTTTTAAATAATTGAACTAATCCTACAGTCACTAAAGCTATTAAGCCAGTATCGATAGCTGGATAAAAGACTCCAAAAGAGTTAATGGAATTTATAAACTGGCTACCCAGTATTTTTATATTTTCTACTAAATTAATATTGTTTGTTGGTATTGCTAGAATGTCTAGTAATAAGTGATGGTTTTTAACGATTGATGTTATAAGTGGTGCAATCCCAATCACTAGAATCATGGGAAGGATAAAAAGATATTTTCTAGGAAGTCTTTTAAGTTTTAGTCTGATTTTTGGATGTAATAAAGCTGCGATGACTATGGATATAATGACATATATCATCATTGGAGTGTAAAGAGATAATGCAATACTAATCGCTAGAAAAATCGATTTTGGTATTTTATATTTTGGATTTTGAATGATTAAACCAGAAATAAAAAGTATTAGTGTCGGCCAAAAGAAATACATAATCTCGGGTGATCCAGACTGTGCAAAATAAAGGAAAATTCCAAGAGTAATAGTAATTAGTAGTCCCAAAATTGTAACATTTCTTTTAAACCATTGGCTATACATTAAGGCCAAGAATATTAAACAAAGTGAGGCTATTAAGATAGATGGCAGCTTTATAGCTAATGTATTTAGTCCAAGAATGCTAATGGACGTTTTTTGTAGCAGATGATATGGCAAATCGGTGTTTGCTAATGTAATGACGTCTAGGCCATTTTGAATATCCATGCTAATAGATGCGGATTTGATTTCCGTTTGGGATAGTCCATTTGGGGCAAAATTAAAAGTATAGAGGATTAATCCGGCAAAGATTAATCCTATCATTAGATATGCAAATAAAAATCTATGACGATATAAAAAATAGTCAGCAATTTTTTGTTTAAATATCATTTGTAATTAATTATAGCATTTATCTTAATGCTTTTTATCGAGTGACATGAAGCGGAGTTTTTCTGGATGGAAGTAAAGCTCAATATGACCAACTGGACCGTTACGATGTTTTGCAATAATTAACTCAGTAATATTTTTTAGATCTGGATTATCTGGTTCATAGTATCCGGGACGGTGGATGAACATTACCATATCAGCGTCTTGCTCAATAGAGCCTGATTCTCGAAGGTCGGATAGTTGTGGTTTTTTAGAATCACGTGATTCAACGGCACGAGAGAGCTGAGAAAGTGCTACAACCGGCACGTTTAGCTCTTTAGCCACCATCTTTAGGGCTCTAGAGATTTCTGATACTTCTTCAACGCGGTTATTATTTTTTCGATTACCTTGCATTAACTGTAGATAGTCAATAACGATTAATCCAATATCTTCACGGTGAGCAATGCGTCTAGCTTTAGTCCTTAATTCGAGCGGTGATAAACCTGAAGCATCGTCAATGTAAATTGGCGAGCTATCCATTTCATTCATTGCTTCAGAAATTTTAATGAAATCTTCGCTAGATAAATTACCTGAGCGAATGTTCCAGGCGTCTACTCCAGCAGCATCGGCAAGCATACGGTCGAAAAGTTGTTCTTTTCCCATTTCCAAAGAGAAAATTAACACTGCTTTTTTAGATATTTTTGCCACGTTGTAGGCTAAGTTGGTTACTAAAGTGGTTTTACCCATGGCAGGTCGAGCGGCTAAAATAATTAGATCAGACTTCTGTAGACCCGCTGTCATGTTGTCTAAGTCTCTCCATCCTGTAGGAATCCCTCTTAAGGCACCTTTATTTTTATGTAGTTCATTAATACGTTCAAAAGAATCTAGAATGATGTCGGATAATTTAATTAAATCTCCTTTAGCTTCATTTTCAGAGACATTAAAGATTTCTGATTCTGCTTTAGCTATTAGCTCATTAATATTGCTTTCTTCATCGAAACCATATTCGGCAATAGCACCAGAAGCGGCTATCAATCTTCTTCTAGTTGCTGATGTTGCTACGATTTCTGCGTAATCTATTAAATGAGCTGAAGTAGTAACGTAATTTGTCAAAGAAGACAAATAACTAGAGCCACCAACCTCGGTTAGTTGTTTGCGATTTTTTAAGATGTCAGAGGTTGTAAGTAGATCAACTGAACGATTTTCCTCATAAAGACTTAACATTGCGCCAAATATTAGACGGTGCGAAGGTTCATAAAAATCGTCAGGTTTTAATATACCAATAACGTTTACTAATGAATCTTCATCAATTAAGATGGCGCCAAGTACAGACTTTTCTGCATCAAGATTATGTGGTGGAACTTTTCCTTTTTGGGTTCTTTCAGACATCTATTATTTCTCCTCCACCCATAATATCTATTGCTTCTTGCTGAGAAGCGTCTTTTAATTGTAACTTTTCGTTTTTAATATCAATTATCTCGATTGTATTATCTATCTTAGTAATAATATCTTTAATTTTTTTAAAATAGGTAGCTTCGGACAGCTTCTTTTTATATATGCCACTACTATAAATAGTTAATGTTTCGTTATGACGTTTTGTTTTACATTTAGATAATAACGCATAAAGTGCAGTGTCGTCATTTTCTTGCACGATATTAATTACTTCTTGAAAATCAAAATTGCGGTTGACCGATCCATTTGCTTCTTTTTTGTCTTCTAGTTTGGTGTCTTTTTTATCTTCAGATTTTGGAGATACAGTTTCTTCTACTGGATCTTTTTGAATTTCTTCTTTAGTTTTGCTTTGATCTTCAAGTTCTTTTTTTGCTAGTTTATTTAATTTATTCTCAGTTGGCTTTTTATATGAGGCTATTTTATTCAAAGCTGAAAGGTCTGAAGATATTTCTTCTATTTTTTTAGCTTTAATGTTTGAAACTTTTTCTTTGAAGTCTGAGGCAGTATTTATTAGGGACGCTAATAACTCTGGATAAGGATAGGTGGATTTTCTAATGTTAATTAATTTTAAGGTTAGATTAGAAAGTTTTGGATATTTAATAATATATTTTTGAAGCTCATAAATTAGCTGTTCAGCTAGAATACTAGCTGATACACCACTATATTCTAAGATATTTATTTGATCGGCGATTTGTTTTAGATCGCCATTAATAATTAGTTTAATAGTTTCTTTAATGATGTTATAGTCTACGAGTCCAATGCTTTCTAAAACTTTTTCCTTAGTGATTTTTTCTTGACTGCTAAGGCTAGATATTTGATCAAAAAGTGTAATGCTATCTCTAAAGCTACCATTACCTTGTTTTGCAATAATGTTAAAGACTTCAGATTCTGCATTAATATTTTCATTTTTTGCAATGAATTTTAAGTGATCTGCAATTAATTTTTCTGGTACTAATCTAAAGTTAAATCTTTGAGTTCTTGAAATAATAGTATCTGGTAACTTTTCAGGGTTGGTTGTAGCAAGTATAAAAACGACATGTGTAGGAGGTTCTTCAAGTGTTTTAAGTAAGGCATTAAAAGCACTTTTAGAAAGCATATGTACTTCGTCGATAATATAAACTTTTTTCTTAGCTACAGTTGGTGCAACTAAAACTTTATCTTTTAAGTCTCGAATATTATCCACTCCGGTGTTTGACGCAGCATCTATCTCGATAATGTCGATATGTCCTTTGTCTGAATATTTAAGACCATTGATTGAAAAAGCTAAGATTCTTGCAATAGATGTTTTACCTACACCACGTGGTCCAGTTAGAAGATAAGCATGAGCAATACGGTCATTTTTAATGGCTGTCTTTAATAGATCAGTAATATGATCTTGTCCAACAATCTCATCTAAAGAACGTGGCCTATATTTTCTATATAATGCTAACCCCATAATAAAAACTTTAATTAATTCTAAGTATAGCCTATTTTATTGCTTAAAACAGGCTTGCCTGAATTTCTGAAAGCTCAATTTCTGCAATTTCTTTTGAAATTTTAATTGGGTAGCCTGTGAATTTTTTAATTGGTAGTAGCAAGTATGAATCTTTATAAGAGAAGATTAAAATAGTGCCAATTTGTCCAATAAATTTGCCAGAAATAAGCTTATCTTCACATTGGTTAATCGCTTCACTTAGTGATACGTTTTGTTCTAAGAAGATGTCATTTGGACAGATAAGCTCTTCTTGTTTAAAACTAACACCTAGCTCTTCTTTTACTTTGTTTAGAGCGGTTTTTAGCTCTTTTTCAGCCTCTTCTTTGGAAAAATCTAGTTTGAGAAGATTCATTTTTTTAGATGTATTAACTGCTTCGCAGAATCCATCTAAAGCAGATATCTTAGCTTCATAGGTTCTTGCTAGGTTAGCTGAATCAAAAGTTTCTAGAACCATTGCCATACGAGCACCCTGCTCATATAATCTTGCAAGTCCTCTTCCAGCATAAGAAATACCGACTTTTATAACTTTCGGTGCAAAATAAGCTAAGTAAAGAAAATGCGGTTCACGATTCCTTTTTTCTTGTTGTGGAGATATTTCTGTGGTGTTATAGAATGCTGGATTAAAACCAGTTTTCATCTGACATTCTCGACATTGGTCATAATCAAAAGTGTCAAAAGCCGTACGCTTTTCACAAACTTTATTTTTTCCGGTTTCAAGATCATACCAACCAATACAGTATCTTTTTGAAGTATCGAAAGAAATCGTGCCTTCAAAATCTCTTAAGCAAATAGTCTCAATATCACCATTCTTTTTAACGATATCAATTGTTGGTTCGCCTTTTTTTGTGTACCCTGCATGACAAAGAATGTCTGGTTGATCCATTTTATCCCCTATGTAGTTTGCTTAATTTACTTATATCTTTATAAAGATGCTTCTACTGCAGCCCAATGAGCATCGGCATTGTTTTCTGGAATGATAATCGTTACTTGATCGCCTACGCGTATCTTAAAGTACGTAACACTAGCAAGTAAGATACGATATTCACGGCCATTAGCTTCAACGAAGAATGACCCGTCTCTAGTAATTAATGTTCCAATAATCTGACGTCTTTCGACTGGACCAATTTGTTTATAGATAAATGAGCCATCGTCAGAGATTGTAAGCTTTAGTGTGTCACCTTCTACTAATTTTGATTTAGAAGCATAATTTGCTGGCACAGGATAGTTTTTGCCATCCGGTCCGATCATCATTTGTCCGTCAAAGATTCCTTCTATAACTTTTCCGGAAATATCTTCACCATTCTGATTAAAATTAGTAATAACTTGATCGTCTTCTCCAAGAAGACTCATCAATAATTCTTTGGCAGCTGCTAAATTTGTTTCAGCTTCTTGTAGCAACGACTTTAGCCGTTTTGCTTGTTTTTCTGGTAATTCAGACATACTCGCATTTTCCTCTTTGTCTGTTTTTGTAATATATCTATTTCGTTATAACAGATGTAAACTATTGGTGTCAAGTAAGCGTACAATTTTATCATATTTAAAAATAAAGTGAATAAGTAAAACGTTTTAGCTTAAAAAGTTCTGTAAGATTAATACTCTTATCTTTTAATCTTTTCCACATTTTTATATCTGTTAACAATTTTTTGTTGTAATAAATGATAATAATAAAAACAGCGCCCCGTAAGGAGCGTTGTTTTTATTTATAAATGAAATTCGGTTCTTTTATAAAATGCTAAATTAGTTTAATTCTACGGAAGCACCAGCTTCTTCAAGTTGTTTCTTAATAGCTTCAGCTTCGTCTTTAGCTACTTTTTCTTTTACTGGTGATGGAGCACCATCTACAATAGCTTTAGCTTCTGAAAGTCCAAGACCCGTAATGTCTTTGACAGCTTTAATGACAGCAACTTTTTGTCCACCTGCGTCTTTTAGAGTTACGGTGAATTCAGTTTTTTCGTCAGCAGCAGCTGCGGCACCATCAGCAGCTGGAGCAGCTACGACAGCAGCTGGAGCAGCAGCGGATACACCCCATTCTTCTTCTAGGTGTTTAACTACCTGACTTAATTCTAGAGCAGATAGCTTGTTTAGTTCGTCAACAATTTTTTGTTGAGCAGCAGATAACTTTACTTCGTTTTCAGCCATTTTTATTCTCCTTAAAAATTTATATATTTTGATTGCTTAATTAGATTTTCTCAGCACGTTGTGACATAACTTGAACCATGCCTCGTTGAGCACCGTTCAAAACGCCAAGCATTTGAGTAAGTGGTGCTGCCAATGTGCCAACAAAGATACCGCGTAGTTGATCTTTTGATGGAAGATTTGCAAGTGCTTTCATGTCTTCGACTGAAATCTTTGCTCCACTTTCATCAAAACCAGAAGCTAGTTCAAGTTCAGGATGCTTTTTGGCAAAAGCATTTAATACTTGAGCAGGCATAACTTCATCTTCGTTTGAAAAAGCGTATAGAAGTTGACCATTTAGTTCTGATAAATCGGTGTCTTTATGCTTATCGCTAGAAAGTAATGTAACTTTTACTAATCTGTTTTTAACAACTTTTATTGTTACATTATTTTCTCGAGCATTAGCACGAAGCTCTTGAAGATCAGCAACTGATAGTCCTTGATATTTAGCAGTTGCTACACATTTTGCTTCTTGAAATAATTCTGTTAATTCAGCAACCAAAGTTTGTTTCTTATCGCGTGATATTGCCATAAAAATCTCCTTTTGGTTAGTATTATTTTTGAACCGAATTTTTAATGTTCCGTTACATAAAAACATCTCACCTTAGTGAGACAGAAACATTCTAAAAAGATTGGTTTCCTAGGTAGCTTTATTAAGTTTTCACTGCTACTGTCTCTGGTAACGTATGTATATACGTTACCATATTTTTTCTAAAATCTCAATGGTTACGTGACTATGGAACTATGTAATTGAAATGTACGTTTTATTTTATATCTTTTGGTAGGCCTTTGATTTCTTGTGGTAATACCCTTTTATCCTTAAAGGCTCTAGGTAGCATTTGGCTAGGATGCCAATTAGCAATTAAATCAGATAAATTATCCGATTTTTGGTATTTGCCACTCATACCGTTGCGCCCTTTTTCGTAGCTCCCTTTAACTTTACCCGTATGATGGAAAATAATTTGACCAATTCTTTCACCAACTGGTATGACAACCGATTCGTATTTATTAAGATTGTAAACTTCTAAAGTGATGCGATTAATATAACCTGGATCTATCCAACCTGCGTCAAAGCACACAGCTATACCGTTTCTCCCCCAGCTGGATCTTGAACGCACTTCACATGCTCCTCCATTTGCTTTAATGCCTACAAATTCATGTGTGTGAGCTAGTATTCTCTCTCCAGGTCTTAAGACGATAATTGGATGGTCTAGTGGAATGTTGTTGAAATAAGCGTAGCCATATTTGTCGCACCAGTCTTTATGTTTCATAGCTTTTTCTGGGCCATCAAAATAGTCGGCCACTTCTTTTTCGTCGAAAGGATTATAGATCGCCATATGCGCTCTGCTTTCAACTTTGTAGTAATAATACCCTAACGTGATATCAAGGCTTGCTTCAGATATATGTTTTTCATAAAATGGCTCTGAAACTATAATCCCATCTTTAATAGCCTGAAGAATTTCAGTATTAGAATATACACTCATGTGCGTTCTCTCCTCTTTTTTATTTTTGTCTCTCAATTTGCACTTTTATTATAGCTTATGGTTATTTATTTTTTAAATAAAATAGACGCTTTATGCGTCTATTTTATGATTTGTAACGATTAAATTGATCGAGCTATTTTAGTTTTTGATGTTTTCAACTAAAATACTTGGTCCCATTGTTGTTGAGAAGTTAATACTTTTAATAAATGTTCCTTTAATGCTTGATGGCTTTTGGCTAAGTAAGCTATTAAAGAATGCATCAATGTTTTCTTCGATTTTTTGAGGACCGAACGATACTTTACCAACTGACAAGTGTACGATTGATTGTTTGTCTACACGATATTCAACCTTACCAGCTTTAGCTTCAGTGGTTGCTTTTTTAATATCCGCTGCTACAGTACCGGATTTTGGATTAGGCATTAATCCACGTGGACCAAGTAATCTTGCGTATTTACCTAATTTTGGCATGTATTGTGGAACTGCAATAAGTACATCAAAGTTTAAGTTTTCTTTATCTAGTTGTTTTAGAAAGTCTTCATCACCAACTATGTCAGCACCAGCTTCTTTAGCTTTACTGTGCTCTGACTCTGGGGCAAAAACTGCTACTCTTACTTTTTTACCTGTACCGTGTGGTAAGGAAACTGTAGAACGAATGTTTTGATCAGCTTGTCGAGGATCGACATTTAGACGAACATGTACCTCAACTGAAGCATCGAATTTAGTAGGATTGGTTTCGCAAGCTAATTTTACTGCTTCTGAAGTAGTGTACTCTTTGCCTTTTTCAATTTTTTTGAATACTTCTTGATATTTCTTTGATTTGCGCTCTAATTTTGGTCGAGTAACTGGTTTCGGACCTTTTTTAGTGTGAGCTTCAGCTTCTTCGGATTGTGGAGATGTGTCTCCGGATGCTTTTCGTGCTTCTTTTTCAGCTTTTTCTTCTGCTTCTTTTAATGCTTTTGCAGAACGTTTACCAGCTTTTGCTACGGTTTCTTTTTTGCCTTTTGCTGAATCTTCAGAAACTTTTTTAGCTTCAGCAATAGCTGAAGTAATCTCAGCTACTGTATTTTTTTCTGTAAGTTCGAGTTTTAACTCTTTTGCTTCTTCTAGAAGCTCGGCTTTAGTTTTAGCCATAATAGAATCCTTTCTGTGGTAATAGCGACTTTCGTCTCCCATCATTGATATTTTTATCTTAACTATTCTACCATATTTTCTATAAAAAGCCACTTTGTTGTAAATAAAACTATGCTTATGCTGAGATTTTCATCTGTAAATGATGTAATTATAGATATTTTAAGAATGTCGAATAGTGAGTTTTGAAATCTGATAAAAATTTTAATATCAATTCTATTTTTTATTTATTTTTTCGCATAGAATTTAGTCAGAAAGGAGGAAATATGGAAAATGGAAGACCAAGACCAGCAAGATCAGGTTGGGATCCCAGTTACGTTCAAACGGAAGAGGATTTTAAGAAGACGCAGAAGTTACTACGATATACACGAGAAGGACTAGATTTCTCCCGTGATGAAGGTGACGATATACCATTTAGAGGAAGACACTAAAGTAAGGAGGCGTGTCTATGCGAATAAATAATTATTTTGGGATTCGTAGTCCCTGACATATAAGAAAATACATTCATTAGTTTAATCCACCACAGTATTCAATCCTAAATGCTAAGAAACCAGGCAAAAATGGTTTAGTACAAAAAACCACAGGTAAGATGATAATCACAAAAAATAAAAATAAATTGTCTTAAAATTTAAATATAGCTCCTTTTTAGGAGCTATATTTAATTAGTTGGTTATACGAATTTTATAGATAGAAAAATATTATTAAATACTATTCTACTACTTCGACACCCATTGATCTTGCTGAACCAGCGATGATTTTAACGCGTCCTTCTAGATCAATAGCATTTAGCTGGTCTTTTTTGATTTCAGCAATTTCTTCTAGCTGAGCTCTTGTAATTTTTCCAACTTTGTCAGAATGCGGTTTTCCGGAACCTTTTTGAATGCCAGCACGTTCACGTATCATATCGTCAACTGGTTGACCTAATGATTTCCATGCAAATGTACGGTCTTCAAACACTTGAAGGTGTACGATAACGTCTTTGCCCATTAGATCTTTAGTAGCATCATTGAATGGATTAATGAAGTCCATCATGTTAAGACCCCATTGACCTAATGTTGATCCTACTGGAGGTCCTGCTGTTGCACGACCTGCTGGAATTCTTAATTTAAGATTTCCAATAACTTTTTTTGCCATGTTCTTTCCTTTTTTACTCTAGTATTACCAGAGTGCGTAACTTAGATATAATAAAACTTTTTTAAAAAAAACTCAAATTTTAAAAATTAGACTTTTGTGACTTGAAGAGCATCTAGTTCAACTGGTGTATCACGACCAAACATTGATACCATGACTTTAATTTTGCCTTTTTGTGTATCTATTTCTGATATAGTACCATCGAAACCTTTGAATGGCCCATCGACAATATTAACCACTTCACCTTCTGAAAAATCAATTCTATGAACTGGATCTTCAATGCCCATGCGTTTTTTAATTTTAGCAATTTCTTGAGCAGACACTGGAGTTGGATTTGTTCCTACGCCAATAAAACCAGTAACGCCAGGAGTGTTTCTTACGACATACCAAGTTTCGTCTGTAAGAATCATTTCAACAAGCGCATATCCTTGGAAAATCTTTTTCTCGACAACTTTACGCTTACCGTTTCTAATTTCAATTTGTTTTTCTTTTGGAACTAGAACTTCAAAAATTTTGTCTGCCATGTCGACAGTTTTAATTTTTTGATTGATATTTTCAGCTACTTTCTCTTCATAGCCACTGTAGGTATGAATTGCATACCATTGTCTTGTTTGGTCGTAACCATTTTTATTAGCCATAACTACCTCTTCATTATGATGTTAAATAACTCTTTAAAACCAATATCTACTAATATCATTAGAATCATGAAACCAACGCTAAATAGGATAACGGCTAAAGTTAATGCCCAGGTTTCTTTACGAGTTGGCCAATGTACTTGGCTAAGTTCATTTAAAGCACCTCTAAAATATCCAACTTTTTTAATTTCTTTTTGGTAAACGTTACCTTTGAAATTTGGTTCTTCTGGATTGGTTATATTTTTTTTGCTTTTAGCTTTTTTAACTTTTGCCTTTAAGTTACTAAGCTTATCTTTGAAATTATTTTTTTTATTGTTATCCGAATCACTTGCTTTAATGCGAGTAATTTTAGTTTCGGATGCTTTTGTACTATTTGTATTGGATTTTTTAGTCACAAAAACTTCTCCCATTTAAAATAGTCTGCCTAAGCAGACTGTCAATAGTCATTATACCAAATAAAGGATAAAAATCAATTTTAGATTTTAGAAATAAGAGCCTTTTTAAGAGACTCTTATTCAGATATTGGCAGTGAGAAGTAAAATGTTGATCCATGGTTTAATCTTGATACCAATTCAATTTTCGTATTCATCTTTTCGGATAATTTAGCGCTTACATATAGGCCAAGGCCAGTGCCTGAAGTCTCTCTTGTACGGTAGTCTTCAGAGCGGTAGAATTTTTGGAAGATTTTTTTCTGATCACTTCTTGATATGCCAATTCCAGTATCTTTTACAGAGAAAGTTACGAGATCGTCTTTCTGTTTAATGGATAATGTAATGTCGCCTTTCTCGGTATATTTAATGGCATTAGTGATAAGGTTCTGTAAAAGTTCTTCTAGGTAGAGTCTTGAAGTAGAAATGCTTTTTAAATTGTGTGAAGTATCTAAGATTAGTCTTAAACCTTTTGTTTCTGCTTGCGGTGCGTATTCGTGATAAAGTTTTTCGGCAAGTTGTTTTAGATCTATATCTTCATTTTCTTGTCCTACGCCCCTTTGAGCTCTGGATAAGGTAGATAAATCATTAATCATTCTAGACAAATCATTAATTTGTGAATGAGCTGTTTTGATATTAGATACAAGTTTTTCCTGATTAGCTATTCCCTTTTCTACCATAAGAAGACCGTTAGACAAGGTGCCTTCTGCTATGGTGATTGGCGTTCTTAATTCATGAGACACTACTGAGATAAATTCATCTTTTTCTTCTTCTAAAGATTTTGTTTTTGTAATGTCTCTTAAGATTACAGAATAACCAGCTATTTTTTCTCCACCTTGCCTTATAGAATAGGTTTTCCAAATTGGTGAGATGGTAATATCGATTCTTATAATATCGTTATCTGAGAAATCTATTTGAGCATCGTCGTGATGTATGACTTTAGTTATTTGTTTTAAATCTTTTAATAGAGTGATTTCGTTATCGTTTGAATCTTTTAACTGCAAAATGCTACCAAGTTTTTTACCGGTAGGATCACCATTAATATTTAAAAAATTTAGACTGGCTGCATTATAGATTTTAATTCTACCTCTAGTATCGATACTAATTAAGCCTTCGGATAGGTTGTTGATTAAATCGGCAATGATTTCATCTTGTTCTTTAATGAAATCTTTTGATTTTTTAGCATCTTTACGATCTTTTTCTAGTCTCGATAAAATAATGCCAATGATCATTGAGGAGATACCCATAGACAAAATTGAAACCCCTGCACTAGATACTGTTTCGGGTGATTTAACGCTATCTAATAAAACGCTTGCTGTAATAGTTAATATGTAAAGTAAGACGCTAAAACTCATGGCAATAGTGCCGCCTAATAAATAAGCTGGCACTAAAAGTAAAATCCAGGCTAAAGTAAGAGGCGAATCGAAAGGAACAATAAAGATAAAGAAGCAAGTTGCAATTAAATGAGAAAAGATAATAGACAAAGATTTGATTCGTTTAGAATTTTTAATTTTATCTGAAAATATGCAAGCTAGTCCTGTTACAATCCAAGAAAAACCTAAAATTAGCATTATTTCAATTTTTGTTTGACTGTCTAATAACTTAGTAATTCCGCCGTTATGATTAGTTAATCCATAAATTATAAAAATAAAGGGTAAAAATAATGAGGAATAATTTATAACCTTTTCGAAGTCGATATTTAATGAACCATTATCTTTTGTTGCCATGGTTTTATTATAGCTTATGCTTAGATTGTTGGTGATTTAGTTTTTAAAATATCTTGATGCATTTTGTAGTTTGGATCGTATTTACTAACTTCTTGCCAAAATGCTTTTGAGTGATTCATGTGTCTGGTATGACATAGTTCATGAATGATTACATAATCTATTAAAGGAAATTCTAATTTCATTAAAGCTATATTAAGACTGATTGTTCCTCTACTAGAACAGCTTCCCCATCTGCTGGAAGCATGAGATAGTTTTACTTTTTTGTAATTGAAATCAAATGTAGAGGCAAGATATTTCAATCTTTTAGGCAGATAAGTTTTTGCTTCTTTTCTAAAAGCTTCTAGTGCTTTTTCTCGTATTTGATCTTGCACAGTTTTTGTCTTTAAGGTTCCGGTTTTTGTTTTTACGTAAATTGTATTGTTTAAAGTCGTAACTAAAGTTTTAGAAATGTTGGTAGATTCAATAACAGAAATTACATGGCTTTTTCCAATTTTTAATCCGTCTTCAAAGAAAAAAGCTTTGTTTTTATGCTGATCTATCAAAGAGTTGATAGAACTAATATTTTCGTTAATAAATTTATGAATTAAAATTTTTGGAATCAATTTTGAAGTATGAATTCTTAGTGTACCCTGTGGCGTAACTCTAAAAGAAATTTTAGAAGATGAACGATTTGACCTTATAACTTCTATGTCGCCTAGTTGTTTGTCATGAATAATGATCATTATTTATTTTTAAGAATTCTTGTTTGTCTATCTATAATATTTTGAATGTTATCTGGTTTTAAACTGCTAGATAAACGATTAATAACTAATCGAAGCTGAGATTTAAAGGTGTGTTGTCCAGAAAGAACAATAACATTTTCTTTAATGTCTGGTTGTTCGAAAGCTTTTAATACCATTTTGTATTGTTGGTCTGTCATACTATCTGGCTTTACGGGGTCGGTTGCTCGATTTTGTGCAACAATGTCGTTAGATTGCATTAAGATAAGGGTTAATCTATATCCAGCTTTTTTAGCAATCCTAGATAAATCATCTCTTTCTTTTTTTGTTTGAAGTGGTGTATCTAAAACTATTGCTTTTTTTGTCTTGAAAGTCTCTGCCAACTGTAAATAAACTAATGTAGTTATAACATCTTCTTCTTTTTGATCGTAAGTTGGTTTTTTGTATACCAAAGATCTAATACTGTTAGCTGATATAAAAGGAGTGTTAAAAGTATTGGCAAATTGTGAAGCAAAAAAGGTTTTACCTGTTCCTGGCTGACCAATAGTGGCAATAAGTAGCGGTTGGTTTATAATCTCTGGTCTCATGCTTAAAATTATAACAAACAATTATTGGCTAATTTTATCTAAAAATGTAAGTATGCTAAAATTACTTTGTATTACACGAACCTTGGGGGTGTAGTACAACGGTTAGTATGAAGGTCTCCAAAACCTTAGATTGCAGTTCGATTCTGTACACCCCCGCCAAAATATAATAGTTAATAGTGGTGTCTTGGAGCATCTTTTTTATTGTTTTGATTTTTTGTATATATGCTTTTATAGATTTTTTGCCTTTAGCTTTAGGTATAAAACATCATAAATAGCATTTTTTGATATCTTACTAGTTGTGCTTATGTTTTTATTAGTTTATACTTTAAAACAGAAAAATTAACAGCGAGTGGGAGTTGAATGCTACGATATCTTAACACCAGAATCGTAGTTGAGAAGTTATGAAGATATTAATGCTAGGCTGGGAGTTGCCACCACACAACAGCGGCGGTCTTGGCGTTGCTTGCTACTATCTTTCGAAAGCGATTGCAGAAGAAGGAGGTGATATTGATTTTGTCATTCCTTACAAAGCGGACTATTCAATGATTGATTGGATGAATATTCACGCTGTTACTAATCTACCGGCATCGACTTTATTAAATGCTTGGGCTTATGATCACGATGAGGATATGGTCGGCGGATCGGATGATGGCTTTGGTGATACTTTGATGCGACGTATCCAGCGAGAATATGTAAGGTATGTTCGAAATTTTGTTAAGTATCACAAACCTGATGTAATCCACGCTCATGATTGGCTAACTATGGAAGCTGGTATTGCTGCAAAAAGAGCCAGTAATGCTCCTTTGATAGTACACGTCCATGCAACTGAGTTTGATCGTGCTGGAGGTGGATCTGGAAACCCAATGATTCACGAAATAGAAGAAGCTGGTTTACTAATGGCAGATCGTATTATTGCGGTATCGGAACGAACTAAATGGTTGATATCCGAACGCTATCACATCCCTGCCGATAAAATTGAAGTTGTTTATAATGCGATTAATCTAAATGAATTAACAGGATATTCTTATAGTAATGATACTTATCGTTATGTTGAATTCTTAAGAAATCAAGGTTACACGGTTGTTTCTACTATTACGCGATTTACAATTCAAAAAGGATTACGTTACTTAGTTGAGGCTGCTGCTAAAGCAATCCGAAAATATGATAAGCTAGTATTTCTCTTTGTTGGTGATGGTGAACAGCGAGATGAATTAATTAGCTTAGCTGCACATTATGGAATCTCTAATAAAATCATCTTTACTGGTTTTGTAAGAGGTCAGGCATGGCGTGATTCTTACTCGGTATCGGACATTTTTGTAATGAGTTCAGTATCGGAGCCGTTTGGTATTACGGCATTAGAAGCTGCACATCACGAAAACGCTTTAATTTTGACACATCAAAGTGGTGTTTCTGAAGTAATTGATAACGCTTTAAAATATGATTTTTGGGATACTAATAAGTTGGCTGATCAGATTGTGGCTCTCGCCTTATCTAAGAGCTTAACTAAATCATTACAGCGTAATGTCTCAAATGAATATAAACGCATTACTTGGAACGATATGGCAAAGAAGTGTATAGATATGTATAAAAAGGTAGGAAATAGATAGATATGGAAGATAAAAATATAGTTTTGTATCTTCACATGCATCAGCCTTTTAGAATAAAACCATTTTCAATTTTTAATGCCGCTAACGATCATAATTATTTTAATGGACAAGAAAGTGGGCAAAATAATAAGGAGATATTTTTAAAAGTTGCAAATAAATCTTATCGTCCAATGCTTAGTCTCTTGGAGGACTTGGTTGATCGATATGATAAATTTAGTTTTTCTTTGAGTATCTCAGGTATATTTTTAGAACAAGCTAAAGAATATGCGCCAGACGTTATAGATACTTTAAAAAGATTAGTTGCTTCTAATAAAGTTGAAATAGTTGGAGAGACTTATTATCATTCTCTTGCCTTTTTCTTCTCTCCTTTAGAATTTGAACGTCAGGTTGAACTTCATAAGAGAATAATCAAAGAATTATTTAATGTAGAACCTAAAGTATTTAGAAATACAGAACTTGCTTACAATAATGAACTTGCTGTTTGGGCAGATTCTAAAGGATATAGAGGTATTTTAGCTGAGGGTTGGGATCCTATTTTGGAATGGAGATCGCCTAATTATGTTTATCGTCCGGTAGGAACTAATAACATTAAGCTACTTTTAAAGAATTATCAGCTTTCTGACGATATAGCTTTTCGCTTTTCAGATCGTTCATGGCTAAAATGGCCTTTAACTGCTGATAAATATGTTAAATGGGCTGAAGCTTCTTTAAGGGATGGAGATATTCTAAATCTCTTCATGGACTTTGAAACATTCGGTGAACATCAATGGGAAGATACTGGTATATTTACCTTTTTCTCTGATTTTGTGAATCATTGGTTAATGAAAGATAACCACAAGTTTATTACAGTTTCGAAAGCCTGCATCTTATCTAAAAATGAAGCAGAAATTTCAATGCCATCGGTTGTAACGTGGGCTGATTCAGAACGTGATTTGTCTGCATGGATTGGTAACGAACTTCAAAAAGAAGCTACAAAGAATCTATATTCACTTGAGGATATTGTAAAAGAGTCTGGTGATGAAAGTATTATTGATGACTGGGGTAAATTGCAAGCTTCAGACCATCCATATTATATGAGTACTAAAAATTATGAAGATGGTAATGTGCATGCATATTTCTCTCCATATGAATCGCCCTACGATGCTTTTATGTTTTATATGAATACACTTAGGGATCTAAAATACCGTGCAATAAAAGCAATAGAAGCTAGGCAGTAAATATGAGCCGTTCAATTGTTTTGTCTAACGGATCAATGCATGTAGGATTGAATAATCAAGGATTATTGCATGATTTTTATTTTCCATATGTTGGTCTTGAAAATCATACATTAGTGGATAATTCTGTGCATCAGATAGCTATTCGTGTGGATGGCGTCACTAGTTATTTACTAACTGATAATAATTGGAAATTTAAATTTTCTTATTTTAAAGATTCTTTAATTGATGAAATTATTGCTATTAATAATAATTTAAAGATTAAGATTGTTTTTAATGATTTTATTGATGTAAAATTAAATGCTTTTATTAGAAATATAAAGATAACTAATCTTGATGATAAAACTAGAGATATTCGTTTATTTATGCATCAGGCGTTTGTGATAGGCGAAGCTGTCTCTAACATGGATACAGCTCAATATTTACCTAGTTCTAAAGCAATTATGCATTATAAGGGGCATCGAGTTTTTATTGCTAGCGGAATAATGGATGATAAGCCTTTTGATCAATATTCTATCGGCTTATTTGGTATCGAAGGTTTAGAGGGTTCTTATAGAGACGCTGATGATGGCGAATTATCTATGAGTAATGTCGAGCATGGCCAAGTTGATTCAATAATGCGCTTCAAAAAAGACGTGGCATTTAATGAAGAAATGATAGTAAATTATTGGATCTCTGCCGGAACGAATATGCGAGATGCACTAGACGTTCATAATAAAATTTTAGAAGATGGTGCTTATAATAGACAGGAGCTAACAATAAAATGGTGGAGGTCTTGGTTAAAACCAGCTGAAAAGATAGCAGATCAAATACCTAGTAAATATAAAAATCATTTCATTCAAAGCTTGATGTTGGTAAAATCGCAAATAGATAATTCAGGAGCAATTCTTGCTTCTAGTGATAACTCTGTTTTAAAAAGTAATCGCGATGCTTACTGTTACTGTTGGCCAAGAGACGGTGCTTTTATATTATGGCCATTAATTCGTTTAGGTTTTTATGAAGAGCCATACAATTTCTTTAGATTTTGTAAAAAAGCAATGCATTCAAATGGTTATTTGATGCATAAGTATTTAGCAGACGGATCAGTTGGCTCTAGTTGGCATCCATACCTACATAAAGACGGGGTTATTGCTCCACCTATTCAAGAAGATGAGACGGCATTAGTTGTATATATGTTCGCTCAATTTTATTTTGAAAATAAAAAACAAGATTTATTAGAAGAGTTTTATGAATCTATGATAAAGCCAATGGCAAATTGGATGACTTCATATATTAATGATGATTTAAAACTACCTAAACCTTCTTATGATCTTTGGGAACAGTATTTCGTTATTAATACTTTTACAGTTTCTGCTGTTTATTCTTCTTTACTCTTAGCTAGTAGTTTGGCTGAAAGTGCTCATGATGAGAAGATGGCTGTGATATGGCGTAGTGCGGCAGAAGAAATAAAAAAGGCTGCTAATGTTTTATATGATAAAGAAAATAAAATGTTTTATCGTTCGATAAAACAGGTTAATAACAACCTTACTTATGATAAAACTATTGATGTTTCATCTTTTTATGGTTCGTTTATGTTTGGTTTGTTCTCTGCTGATTCGAATGAGATTGCTAGTAGTTTTGAGACAATTAAAAGAACTTTTAATCAAGAGACGAATATTGGCGTACCAAGATTTTTGAATGACAATTATTATAGAACAAGTGGATCTTATGCTGGAAATTATTGGTTTGTTTCTTCTTTGTGGTTGGCACAATATTACTTAGAAAAAACAGAAGATGAACAAGCTGAACTGATTTTAGATTGGGTGACTAGTAAAATGGAAGAGAAAACCTCAATACTCGCAGAACAATATAATCCAGAGCTAAATAAAAATGTATCAGTGGCTCCACTTACCTGGTCTAGCTCGGAATATGTGGCAACGTTATTAGATTATATAAGCCCAAAAGGAGTTTAGATGAAACTTTCTTTATTAAACCAAAATCTTAATAGACATCTTAAGAAAGCAAATCTTTTAGGTCGTAAACGAGAAGATAGAATGTATAGTAGTTTTGCTAAAGAATATGGTTTGATTTGGTTTAAGAATTTAAATAACAAATCAGAGGATATAAAAGTTAAAGGACTTACTTTATGCTTAGATCATAAAGATTATGATTATCTAATAGGCTCTTACGATGGTTATGATGTGGTTTTGGTAAAAAGAATTAATCGATTGTTTTATAAAGGTAAGATTTTTGAAAATCGTTTCTTGATCTTATCTATTGAACTTAAAAATAAGAATAGACCACATGTTATTATGGCAACAACAGACCATAAAGAAGTGTTTTTAAAAGAAGTTTTAGGAAAGTTTCATAATCTAAAAGAACTTTTTATCTCTGATGAAGCGTCAAATTTCGCTAAGTATTATCATGTTTACAGCACATTGTCTGATGCACTAATTATGGAAGATTTATTTAGCAAGGAAGTGCTATCAATAATCGAAACACATATCAGACCTTTGGATATTGAACTAGATAATAAAACTTTATATCTATATGCTAAGGAGCAATTAGTTACTAAAAAATTATTAGAAACAATGCTAGAAAATGGTGTGTGGTTAGCACGTAAAATGGACAAAGTATCGAAAGCTAATATTAAAAGATAAAAATAATAGCCCATTTGGGCTATTATTTAACTCTTTCGAGGTTTGATTTCGTTTCGGCCTAAGCTCTTCTTTGTTTCTGTAAAAGTAACATGTTTTCGAAGTTTTGGGTCGTATTTTCTTAGAGAAATCTTGTCTGGAGTGTTTTGTGTATTTTTAGTTGTGTAATATACACGATTTCCGGATTCTTCACTCACAAGACCAACGAGCTTTCTCTTAGTATTCGTTTTTGCCATTGGCTTCCTCTTTAATTAGTGTTATTGCAATAATTATCAAGAAGAGATTATATAGCAAATCATCTGAAAAAACAAGTTTTTGAGTATGGTCAAAGGGCGTTAATTGCTACAATCACAATTAATCTGCGAATTGGCTATTATATAGTTCGGCATAAAAACCGTGTTGTTTTAATAGCTCCTGATGCGTACCCTGCTCAATAATATTTCCTTCTTTTACTACTAAAATTAAATCAGCATTGCGGATAGTGCTTAAACGGTGTGCAATGACGAAGCTAGTTTTTTCTTTCATTAACCGATTCATTGCCTGTTGAATTAATAACTCGGTACGTGTATCAACTGAACTTGTAGCTTCATCTAAGATTAGCATTGGAGTTTTAGCAAGCATTGCGCGCGCAATTGTTAGGAGTTGTTTTTCACCTTGTGAAATATTTGTAGCTTCTTCATCAAGCACCATGCCATATCCGCCTGGGAGTGGTCTGACAAAGTGGTCAACGTGTGCTTCTTTGGCTACTGCAATTATTTCATCTTCTGTGGCATCTGGTTTGCCGTAACGTAGATTATCACGTATTGTACCACTAAATAACCATGTATCTTGTAACACCATACCGAACATTTGTCTTACATCGCTACGTTTCATCTCGCGAATGTCAATGCCGTCTATTTTTATTGTGCCACTATTAATCTCATAAAATCGCATTAAAAGGTTTACTAATGTAGTTTTGCCAGCACCGGTTGGTCCAACAATAGCAACGCGCTGGCCTGGTTTAATATGTGCCGATAAATTATTAATGATTATTTTATCTGGATTATAACCAAACGTAACATTATTAAATTCTATTTCACCCTTTACTTTCTTAATTTTTACAAGATTCTTATTTTCTTTTGCTTCTTCTGGTTCATCAAGAAATTCAAATACGCGTTCTGCAGCGGCAGCGGTTGATTGTAAAATATTTGCAATATTAGCAGTTTGTTCAATTGGCTGATTAAATTGGCGCATATATTGAATGAATGCTTGAATGTCGCCAACTTGTAATCGACCATTAATTGCTAACCATCCACCTAAAACGGCAATACCTACGTACCCTAAATTGCCAACAAAATCCATAATTGGCCACATCACTCCTGATAAGAATTGTGATTTCCAAGCACTTTTATATAATTTATTATTAATCGTTTTGAATTTTTTAATTGAACGAGCTTGGCCATTGAATGCTTGCATCACTTGATGGCCAGCATACATTTCTTCGATGTGCCCATTTAATTTGCCTAATTCAATTTGTTGATTCATAAATTGCGTTTGTGATTTTTTTATAACTACGAGTACAAAGCTCATGCTAATAGGTAGTGTTAAAAGTGCAACGATTGTCATTTGCCAACTAATTGATAACATCATAATCATGATGCCAATGATCATAACTAGAGCTGATACGATTTGCGATAAACTTTGGTTAAAGGTTTGACTAACAGTATCAACATCGTTTGTAATGCGGCTAAGTACTTCTCCATAAGTCTGTTTATCAAAATAGCTAAATGGTAGACGGTTAATCTTTGCTGAAATATCTTGTCTCATTTTGAAAGTTATCTTTTGTGTAATATTAGTCATAATCCAACTTCCAAGATAACGAAGTACGGCACTTACTAAATATAGTCCGATCAGCCACAATATTATTTGGCCAATTATATCAAAATGAAATGTTGGCTTTTTTGTAACATTAAATGCAAGGACTGTTTGAAGTTGATCCGCAGGAATTTTACTTTCAATTTCTGATCTATTTGGTAAATTATTTAAGATATCGTTAACTGTTGTGTTGTTTGGTAGTACTGCATTATTTGGTAGATTTTTTGTAATTAGCTCATAGGTTTTAATATCTCTATAATCTTTTACGATTTGATTGGTTGCTCCACCAAGAATTTTTGGACTAATGATTGCGAAAATTGTGCTGCTAATCGTAAAAACAATAACTGTTAGTAATTGCCAACGAAAAGCTGTTAAGTATTTCATTAATTTTATTATTGTGTCTTTAAAGTTTTTTGCTTTTTCGCCGGTACTGGTATTATTTCCCATTGGTCTGTTTTGATATGCTTGTGGGCGCTTCTTAAAATTCTGTTTATTACTCATTATTCCGCCCTTTTCTGTTTTTTTGAAGGTGCTTTTTCTAAATCGGATAGCTCTTCATCCGATAATTGAGATGAAGCAATTTCTCGATAAATAGAACACGATCTCATTAATTCAGCATGTGTACCTTGACCAACTATTTTTCCTTCGTTTAATACAATAATTTTATCGGCATTCATGATTGTATTGATGCGTTGAGCGACAATTAATACAGTTTTGTTTTTAGTTTTCTTTGTAAGTGCTTGTCGTAATCTTGCATCAGTTTTGAAATCTAATGCAGAAAATGAATCATCAAAAATATAGATTTTTGCGTCAGTTGCTAATGCTCGTGCAATAGATAATCTTTGACGTTGCCCACCTGATACATTCTTACCGCCTTGTGAAACATTGCTACTGTATTTTTTATCAAGTTCATTAATAAATTCTGCGGCTTGAGCAATCTTTGCAGCTTCTTCGATTTGTTTAGAGGAAGCTTTAGGGTTGCCATAGGCAATATTGCTGGTAATTGTACCACTAAATAGCACTCCCTTTTGTGGTATGTAGCCGATACGTGACATTAGCTTATTAGATGAAACTTCGCGGATGTCTATGTCGTCAATTAAAATCTGTCCAGCGCTTACATCATAGAAGCGTGGGATTAGATTAATTAACGTTGATTTACCACTACCTGTACTACCAATAAAAGCTGTTGTTTGCCCTGGTTCGGCGGTAAAGTTAATACCAGATAATACTGGTAAATTTGCATCTGGATAACTAAAAGTTACATCACGAAATTCAATTTTACCTTTACCATTTGATGGAAAATGTTTTGGTTCTTTGGGATTAATAATGGATGGTTTCATATTTAGAATCTCGTTGACGCGTTGTAATGACACAGTTGCGCGTGGCACCATAATAAACACCATGGAGATCATCAAAAATGAAATTATTATTTGCATAGCGTATTGCAAAAATGCCATCATATTTCCGATTTCTAAACCATTAATATCTATCAGTTTTGCGCCAAACCAGACTACTGCTACGCTTGTAAGATTCATAGTTAACATCATTATTGGATCAAGTAACATCATCAAATGATTTACAGATAGGTTAAATCTGTTTAGTTCATTATTTACACGTTGGAATTTTGCTTGCTCTATTTTTTCATTATGGAATGCGCGTATAACTTTTAATCCTGTTAGATTCTCGCGTGTCACTAAGTTTAGTTTATCGACTAATTTTTGTAGCTTTTTAAATTTTGGAATTGCTATGGTAAAAAGTATGGCAATAATGATTAGTAGACTAATAACTGCTGATGCAATAATCCATGTTAAATTTGGTGCATTTTCTAGTGCTTTTTGAATGCCAACGATCGCTATTAAGGGAGCCATTAATGCAAAGCGCAACAATATTGTGAGTGCAGTTTGAATTTGCTGGATATCATTCGTTGAACGTGTGATAAGTGATGCGGTTGAGAATTTATTAAAATCAGCAATTGAAGAATTTTCTAGTTGTGTAAATACTTTCTCACGTATATCCCGTGCTAAACCTGTGGCAATTCGTGAGGCAAGGAAAACATTTATGATCATACTAACGCCGCCAATCAAAGCAACGACGATCATCATACGACCATCTGCCCAAATTGAATTAAGATCTTGTAAAATAATTCCCTTATTTACTATATTTGCTGAGTAATCTGGCAAACGAAGTATTGTCATAACCGTGATATAAGTAAAAATTATCAGAGCGATAAATGTTAAAAGGTATGGTTTACATAATTTAAGAATTGGTTTCATAGGTTTTACTATAATTATTTTACGCTATTTAATAGACATTATGCGTTATTTTTATGTGAGAGTGTTGCAGTTGAGGGGTGAGGATAGAGGGTAATATTGACAAAACATTACGCTAATGGTATTATATGCTCATGATTAGTTTACTTAAAGCTTATCTTATAAAATGGAATAACGAAAAATCAGATCTTTCGAAAGTTCAATTAACTTATCTGATAGTTTCCTTATTCATTATTATGATAGCTGGCGTTATTTCGCTAGTTAATAATCGATTAGGACAAAGTTTAATTGCAATTCCATTATTATTTGGTGCTACGTTTTTAGTTAATTTAGTAGTTAATTCATTACTAGAATCAATTGTTATTAAAAAGATCAAAACTTTTGAAACGAAAAAATCTAAAAAAACTGTTAAATAACAGTTGCACCATCTAAAAGCTTTTAGTAGAATATTCGTAGACGCCGCCTTAGCTCAGCTGGCTAGAGCAGCTGTTTTGTAAACAGCAGGTCTTCGGTTCGAGTCCGAAAGGCGGCTCCATAGATAATTAACATGCTGGGGTAGTGAAGCGGTCAAACACAACAGACTGTAAATCTGTCGGCATTCGCCTTCGTAAGTTCGAATCTTACCCCCAGTACCAGGTTGTAGATTAATAGCCATTTGGCTATTTTTTTATTCTCTATTTTTTATGATTTTATATGGCATTAAAAAATATAATTGAATTGTCTTTTAAAAAAATGGGATAGACCTGGTCTATCCCTTCCTCCATTCTAATTTGGTTTTTTATTTATTTTTTATTGACAACCTTCACAAGCAGTAAGTTCTGCCGGATCGACTGGAGCATCTAAAGGTCTATCGTGTTTACGATTAAACTCTTCTTTTGCTTTTTCGTCGTTTAAAAGGTCATCTATGGCTTTTAGCTTTTCTTCTAAGCTCATGTCGTCGCTTATTACAGAATTTGCATTCACCTTGAACCTCCTTAGATGTTAATTACTACATATGTAGCGTGTATAGTTATTTTAAAGCACTATATGTACGATTTCAAGCAAAATGCTAATGTTTTTTATTATATTTTAAAAAATAAGATATTGTACGATAATCTACTAGCATTTGGTATAATATTCCTATGCCGCGATAGCTCAGTTGGTAGAGCACTTCCATGGTAAGGAAGGGGTCTCGGGTTCAAGTCCCGATCGTGGCTCCAGATTTTTGTAATTTTAATAAGTATCGCTATAATAGGCGATTTTTTTGTTTTTATCTCTAGAAACTGGACATTGCCCTGTGTTTAAATATTCTAGTATGCTATATACATAAGCAAAAAGGATATGAAGATGGCTTTTGGAGAAAATTTGCATAAATTATGAAAAACTTATAGATTGTCACGAGAAGATGTGGCAAGTGCAATTAACCTTAAACGTAGTGATATAGCGGCTGTTGAAAAAGGCGATCGAGTTTTGAATGATGAAGAGCTTGGCAAACTAGTCGATTTTATTGGAATAGATATTGTTGATTTATTATCTCAAGAAAACTTTGATTATAAGAAATATCGCGAGATGATCATTGAAGCTTTACGTCGATATACAGGTTATACAGGCAAAAGTGTAAACAAGACATTACTTGCAGAACTTATTTATTTAGCAGATTCCGCTTGGTATTATGAACACTTACAATCAATGAGTGGCGTGAGATATCGACGTCTGCAGTATGGATCGGTATCAGATCAGTATTTTCAGATAGTTGATGAACTTATTAATGAAGGCAAAATATTGCTCAAAGTTATAAATGAAGTTCAATGGCTTAGTTTGACGCAATCAATACAAGACGTTTCGTTACAATATTTATCTACAAGCGAGCTTGAGTTAATAGATAAGATTATCAGAAAATGGAAAGATTCGAAAATAGAAAAAATTGTTAGTTTTATACTCACACAACTTCCTTGGCAGATCTGTAGAGACAATGAATATATTCCTTACGAGCTAATTACTCAGGAAGAACCAAATCATATTTACTAATTAAGTTGCGTATTGTTTAAATAAAGATTTTTATATCACTCTTCTTGGTTGTTTTACTGATTGAGGATGCTGAAGGCCTGGGGTAATCATTTTCCTGGCTTTTTCATCTAGTTCTCTTGCTAGTTCTTCTTGTCCGTTTCTTGAATAAGCATCAGCTAGAACTCTAAGTAATTGAGGAGTTGGCTCTAATTCTACAGCTTTTTCAATAGCTTCTAACATCTTTTTTGATTCACCTAGTTTTTCTAAGACTTTGGCATAAGCAACGTATCTTGCTGGTAGATCATCTTCAAGTTGAATAGCCTGTTCAAAAGCGATAGCTGCTTTTGGATAGTCCCCAATTTCGTAATTTATTAGACCTACATTATGTAAACTAGAAGGATTAGGCTCTAAAGATTGAGATATTTCAAAACATTCAATAGCATCTTTAAAAGCTTTTTGTTTAGCATATAAAATACCCAAACGATTATATGCTCCAGCGTCTCTTTCATTAAATTTAAGTATAGTAAGTAGAGCTTTTTCTGCTCTTAAATACTTTTGTTCTTTAATGGATTGCTGGGCAATATCCCATAGTTTGTCTAATTTAGCTGCAAAAGAATCGGGAATGTTTGGCTTATTATTTCTTTCTTTTGGTTTATATAAGAAAATGAAAGCAATAACAATAACAATGATAAATAGACTAATCATATCTTGTTAAATTATATCATAAGCCTTAAAAGTTGTATTTTGGCGTTTTTTTGATTCTCTATTTTTTTAATAACATCAATACAAAGTAGAATTTTATCCGATAATTCTCTAGATGGCTTTTTAATCATTAAAGAGTTTAGAATTATTAATATTGCATCTAGCAGCTCTAAAAGATCTTCTTTTTTTTCAGAATACTTTTTTATTAACTTGAAAGAATCTACAGTTATTTCATTAATAAATTTCCTAGCATCCATAAAAATTTCTAGATTATGATTTAAATTATCTTCGTCTTTTAGTTCTATTAGCTTATATGGTCTGTTGTTAGCGATAAATTTAATTTGTTGATTTTTCTTTTCATCTTTAGTTTTTTCTATATCAAAGAGTTTATCAAATTCTAATTTGGAAGGACTTTTAAGTTCAATTTCTTGGACTCTAGAAAGAATAGTATTTAATAAAGCACCTTTGTTTTCAGAAGTTAAAACAATATAGTGATTTTCAATTGGTTCTTCAAGTAATTTCAAAAAGGAATTTTGAGCAGATTCTTGCATCTTATCGGCATAATTAATAATTGTAATTACGTTTTCTTTACTAAAGTTCTGGGAATGTTTGATCAAATCTCGAATTTGTGAGATTTTGATTGTTCCTCTTTTAATATCAGTATTGCCATCGATGTCAGTTGGATAAATATTATTTACTATTCCTTTGATTTTTTTAGCATAATATGAAGAAGCGATATTAACACCTAAACCTCTTTTTGAATATATTAATATTGATTGAGGTTTCTTTTTCGCTAATAAGTCTAGTTTTTTAATATTTGTTGTACCGAGAATTATTTTTGGATCTGTCATTATTTTTTAAATATATTTTTAAATTCTTTAGGCAGTTTGGCTTCAAAAGTTATTCTTCCTTTATTAGGAATGGTGATTTCTAATTTTTCTGCATGTAAATACATTCTATCTGCTTTTTTAGCGCCATAAACCTTATCTCCTAATATAGGGCAATTGATGTAATTTAAATGAACTCGTAATTGGTGTGTTCTGCCGGTTTTTGGCATTAACTCAATAAGAGCATAATTTTCGTTTGTTTTTAGAACCTTATAATCAGTTATAGCCATTTTGCCGTTGCTACTAACTTTAAACGTGGCGGGTTTTTTAGGATTTCTAGCTATTGGTAGATCAATCCTTGCTTTTTCTAGTTTTGGTATGCCGGTCGTGATAGCAATATAGGTTTTCTTTGTAAGTCTTTTTGCGAATTGTTTTTTTAGTAAATTTGCAGTTTCGTTATTTCTTGCCCCGATAATTACACCTGAGGTGTCTCTGTCTAATCGATGAACAATTCCTGCCCTATTGGTATCAAGAGCATAAGTACTATACCTTTTGAAAAAATCTGCCACAGTAAATTCATCAGACTCTGTTCCTTTAGCGTGAGTTAAAATACCGGCAGGTTTATTTATTACTATGACATTATCATCAAGGTAAAGAATGTCTAGCTTTTCTTTTTCAAATTTCTTTTTTTCTGGCAGCTTAATATCTATTATGGCTTTATCATCTATTTCATAGCTAGGAGTGGTTATAGTTTTACCGTTAATAGAAACACGGGAGTCTTTAATGTATTTTTGCCAACGACTTCTGGATATTTCTTTATAATGTTCGTAAAGATAGGTATCTAAGCGTTTTGTAGTCTTTTGAAGTTTTGCTAAATAGTATTCTTTGCCTTTATAGAATAAAGCGTAGGTCGTTAAATTGGATAGATTATTCTTTAGCAAATTAATCTTTAATTTTTTGTCATTTAATTTATTTATCTCATTTTCAAGGTAATTTAAATCATCAAAAGCAGAATTATCTCTTAAGATAATGTAGTGATCTTTTTTGAGTTCAAAAGATAATGCAAAATTATGAGTAGATGGTTGAGACAGGTGTCTCTTTTTAATATCGTCATAAGAGTATTTATCCGCATCGTTAATATATGCAGATAAAATTGAGATTATGTCAGAATGAGATAACTTCATTATCTCATTCCAACAGCTTTTTGTACTCTTAATAAAGTTTCTATGGCAACTGGCGTTAATTCTTTTTCGGCTTTTTCGAAGATGCTTAACAAGTCTTTATCTGATATTTTTTTCATTTCATTTTGAAGATTTTCTAAGAAAGATTTTACTTCCGAAGCAACCGTCTTTTTAAAGTCGCCGTAACTTCCTTGACCTTCATATTCATCCACTATTTTTTGAAGTGGTTGATTCTTGAGCAAAGCTAAGATTTGAAGTAGATTAGAAATTCCAGGCTGTTTTTCTGGATCGTAGCTAATACGAGCTAAGCTGTCTGTAGTTGCTGACATTACCTTTTTATAAGCAATATTAGGATCGTCCATTAGATAGATTACACCTTTTCCGGTTTTGTCTGATTTAGACATTTTCTTTGTAGGGTCTAACAAATCTTTAATACGTAGTGGCTCTCCGTTTGAAAATTTTTCGAATTGACGTTTTGGAGTTTCAGGGACAACAAAGAGTTTACCGAATTTGTTATTCATACGCATAGCAATCTCTCGGGTAAATTCTATGTGTTGTGATTGATCTTCGCCAATAGGAACCCATTTTGCGTTATAAAGTAGAATATCAGCAGCCATTAAGACTGGATAATCAAAAAGACCTGCAGAGACGCGTTCTTTTCCTAGGGATGCACTTTTATCCTTAAATTGCGTCATGCGCTTTAGTTCGCCAAACCCAGTAAAACAATTAAGAATTATTGTAAGTTCGGAATGCGCAGGTATAAAACTTTGTCTATAAACAAAAACATTCTTTTTATTTACAGGTAAGCCTGAAGCAAGCCAGATTCGCATTGTATCTAAGGTTTGTTGATACAATTTTGAATTATCGATTGGAGTGGTGATGCTGTGAAGGTCTGGAATAAATAAATTAATATTATATTCGTCTGACTTCTCTATCGCCATTTGAATCGACGGCATCATTGCGCCAAAGTAATTGCCAAGTGTTGGCGACTCATTTGAGCGAATGCCTGTTAAAATGGTTTGCTTTGTCATGTGTTATATTATATACAATTTTCTGTTTAAAAATAAAGACACCCTCTAATGAAGATGTCTTTATATAAATATTTGTTCTGACGAATTCTAACGCTTTGAGAATTGTTCTTTCTTACGAGCACCACGAAGACCGTATTTCTTGCGTTCCTTTTCTCTAGGATCACGCTTTAGAAGATCGGCTTTTTTAAGTACTGTACGTAAATCACTATGTCCAGTAACAATTGCTCGAGCAATACCACATTTAATAGCGTCAATTTGTCCAGAAATACCACCACCATTTACTTTAACGGTAACGTCGTATTTTGTTTGTAGGTTAACTAGTGCCAATGGATCAGTAATCTCTGCCATCATGCTCTTTGAATTGTCTAGATATTCGTTAAAAGGCTTGTCATTAATTGTAATGTTGCCTTTTCCTTCGTATAAACGAACCCTTGCGGTAGCGCTTTTACGACGGCCTAATCCGAAGAAGTATTTTTTTTCTGCCATAACTTTATTTAACCTCTACTTTCTCAGGTTTTTGTGCTTCGTGTGAGTGATTTTCTCCAGCAAATATCTTTAAACGAGCCATTCGTTCTTTTGCTAATTTATTATGAGGAATCATGCCTTTTACGGCGTTTTCGATAATAAATTCAGGAGCTTTTTCTCTCACTTCTTTTAAGGTTGCGCTTTTAATACCACCTGGAAATCCTGAGTGACGGTAGTAAACTTTATCTTCTTCTTTATTACCGGTCGCAACAGCTTCTTTTGCGTTAATTACGATTACGTAATCACCACCATCCACGTGTGGGGTAAAAAAAGGTTTATATTTACCGGTAAGATATGTTGCTACGGTAGTTGCAACGCGTCCTAATGGTGCGTCTTTAGCGTCAATTAGAATCCATCGTCGGCTTACTTCGCTAGGTTTTTGAGAATAAGTCTTATTCATTTACTTTCTCCTCTTTTTTGCTAGGTATATCATCTACGAATTCAATTCTAGCCATTTGAGCGCCATCACCTACTCGAACTCTAGTTTTGAAAACTCGGACGTGACCAGAATTTCTTTTAGTTAGGTTTGGTGCGATGTGGTCACAAAGCTCAACAGCTGCTTCGCGATTTAGCTTAGACATGACTAAGCGGCGATTTGCTAGGTCGGCTTTTTTTGCTTTTGTGATTAATTTTTCAATGTGTCTAACAAGTTCTTTAGCTTTTGGAAGAGTTGTTTCAATACTCTTATAGATAACTAAGCTAGAAGCTAATCCACGTAATAGAGCTCTTCTTTGGTCTCGCTCACGTGAGAACTTGCGTCCTTTATATCCGTGATTATGCATATAAATCAAGCTCCGTTAGTTTAAGTTTTACTTCATCAAGAGCTTTTGAGCCAAAGCCCTTTAGTTCTCTTAGATCTTGCTCTGAAAGATTTACTAAATCATTTAGAGTGCGAATATTGTTGTTTACTAGTGCATTAGCTGTGCGTGCGGATAGAGATAAATCTTCGATTAAAGTGTTTAATTCTTGATTTTCTGTATCATCCTCTTGTCCTAAAGCTGGTGCAGCTTCTACTTGTGTTGATCCTGCAAGAGCTGAGTATTGGTTAACTAAGATAGCTGCAGCTTCTTCAAAGGCATCTTGTGGTGTGATTGCACCGCTAGTTTCTACAGTTAATACTAATTTATCTAAGTTGGAGATTTGTCCAACACGAGTTTTTTCAACTTTGTAGCGTACGCGTAGTACTGGGCTGTATACAGCATCTAGTGCAACCATGTCTGAGTGAATACGTGATTCAGATGATTCTTCAATAGTTAGATAACCTCGTCCTTTTTGTGCTACAAAATGGATTGTTAGGCTAGCATTTGGATCATCAATAGTTGCGATAATTTGTTGTGGGTTAACAATTTCTACATCAGCATTTGCTTGAATGTCTGAAGCTAGAACTTTTCCAGCTCCTTTTTTAGAAAGTGTTAACTCTACTGGATTATCTGAAAATACTCGTAGACGAATGTTTTTGATATTTAACATAATATCAACAGCATCCTCTTTAATACCGTCAATAGTAGTAAACTCGTGGCTTACTCCTTCAATACGATAAGAAGTGATTGCTGCACCTTCAACTGAAGATAAAAGTACTCGTCTTAGGCTGTTTCCTAGTGTATTGCCATATCCTGGGTGAAGAGGCTCAATAGTAAAGGTTGATATGTTATCTCCTTCACTAGTGATACCGGCTAATGCTGGGTTGTGAATTGCATTTGACATAATATATTTTGCTCCTTACCCTTTTTTATCGTGAGTAATACTCAACGATTAATTGTTCATTGATATTTTGCTCGGCTTCTTCACGTTTTGGAAGACCAGTGATTTCAATAGTTAATTTTTTAGGATCTGATTTTTGCCAACTTAATGGACCTTGAACTGAGTTGTTTAGTACATTATCAATTTCTTTAAAGTAAGTTGATTTTGTACTTTTCTCGCGTACAGCAATTACATCACCTTCAGACAATCTAATTGATGGAATATCAACACGCTTACCGTTTAAAGTAAAGTGTCCATGGCTTACTAATTGGCGAGCAGCTTGACGGCTTACTGCAAAACCTGCGCGGTAAACTGCGTTATCTAGACGTCTTTCTAGTAATTGTAATAAATTCTCACCTGCAAGCCCTTCGCGACGTTCTGCTTCGCGCATTAAACGAGCGAATTGTTTTTCAAGTAATCCGTACATACGGCGTACTTTTTGCTTTTCGCGTAACTGTGTAAGGTAAAGACTTGGTTTTCCTTGTCTGCCATGTGCGTGTTGACCAGGAATTCCAGTTTTCTTAACTAAAACTTTATTTGCCTTTGGATGAAGAGCAACGCCTTCACGTCGGCTTTGTTTAACAATTGGACTACGATCTCGTGCCATATACTATCCTTTCCTTGCCTTTCGAGGTCTAACGCCACCATGAGGAACGCCTGTAACGTCCTTGATGCTGTCTACTCTAATATCAAAATTACCTAAAGTACGGATAGCGGAGTCTCGTCCAAGACCAACTCCTTTTACAAATACATCAACGGTACTAAGGCCATAAAGAGCTTTTGCAGACTCAGCTGCTTTTTCGCAAGCAATTTGCGAAGCGTATGCTGTACCTTTTTTACTGCCCCTAAATCCACATGAACCAGCTGATGCTGATGTTAATACATTTCCTTTTTTATCCGTAAAAGTAACAATTGTATTATTAAATGTTGCTTGGATATGAAGCTGACCAGCAGGAACTGATCGGCGAGCTTTTTTTCTTGTAACTTTTTCTGCCATAACTTACCTTTCGTTCCTATGTCTTAGATGGTGCTTTCTTTTGTGTTCCACCAACTGCAATTGCTCGACCCTTACGAGTTCGTGCATTCGTACGAGTTCGTTGTCCATGAACTGGAAGTCCATTTTTGTGACGAAGTCCGCGATATGCGTTGATGTCTTTAAGTCGTTTAATATTATTTGCTACCAAACGCTGTAGATCACCTTCTACGGTGTAGTTGTTATCAACTACTTCGCGGATTGATCTTTCTTCAGCCTCGGTAAGATCTTTTACCCGAGTGGTCGGCTCGACTTTAGCCGCCGCAAGGATGTCTCTAGCAGTCTTAGGACCAACTCCATAAACATATGTAAGAGCGATCTGGACTTGCTTCTCTGTAGGAATAGTAACTCCTGCAATTCGAGTCATGCTTAGCCCTGCCTTTGCTTATTTTTAGGTTTATTCTTGTTGATGACACGTAGTCGACCTTTACGTCGAACTAGCTGATCATCGGGACTGATTTTCTTTACACTCGCACGAACTTTCATGAGCGAATAAAAACTCCTGTCTCCTTTAATTTAATCTTTAAGTCTAAAGCTGATTCTGCCCTTTGTGAGATCATATGGGGTTAACTCAACCTCGACTTTATCGCCCGGAACTAAACGAATGTAATTTTTACGCATTCGTCCAGAAATGTGAGCAATAATAGTATGACCATTAGAAAGTTCTACCCTAAATTGGGTATTAGGTAAGGCTTCCACGACCTTCCCCGCTAGTTTGATAACTTCTTTCTGATTAGCCATAAATTACAGTTGTAAATTATATGCTAAAACAGAGAAAAAGTAAAGAGAAAAATTGCATCAAAAAACAATGTAATGCTTACTAAATAGATTATATAAATAAGTAATTATATTTTCAAATTGCTTTTTAAAATACCCTAATCTTTATAATCATCGTAAGTGATCATAAGAGCACGAGAGTTAATTTGCCTTAGGGTTTCTAGGCCAACAGATACCACAATTAATAATCCGGTTCCGCCAATTGCCATGGAGACTTCACTTTTGATGCCAAGCATACCTGTAAAAACAAGTTCTAGAATAAATGGCATAATTGAGATGAATCCAAGTACTATTGAGCCGAAAAGTGTTAAGCGATTAACAACAGCGGCTAGATATTTTTCTGTTTGTAGTCCTGGACGCACACCTGAAATAAAGGCTCCAGATTTTTGTAAGTTTTCAGCAATCTCATTCGAATTGATAACAATTCCTGTATAGAAATAAGTGAACATTACTACTAATAAGAAATAGGCGCTTGGGTAGACAAACATCTTCCAAGTAATGTCTAAGTTGGAGGATGGATCGAGTCGATGTTGTTGGAAGAAGTCGATTAATACTCGACCAATGCCTGTCCATGATTCGTTGCCGGAAGCTACAAGGATTTGTCCAATAAATGCTGGTAGGGATAAGAAAGCTACAGCAAAGATTATAGGAATAACACCAGCCGCAATTAGTTTAATTGGCAATATTGATTTAATACCATCATATTCGGTGTTTCCTCGAACTCGTTTTGCATAATTGATTACGATAATTCTCTGAGCTTCATTAATCTTAACTAAGTAATAGAGAGTTATTATGCCAATTATTAGTAATCCTATAACTGAGAATGTTCCAATGGCGCTAATAGGAAGCTCGAACCATCCAAAAACATTTAGTTTGCCCATTGAAGTGTCAGTTATTAAATTCCATATATAACCTAGATTACTTGGTAACTGAGATAAAATACCGGCAAAAACTAGAAGTGAGATACCATTTCCAATACCTTGTTCTGTAATTAATTCACCTAGCCACATCAACATAATTGATGCCGCAGACATTGCAGTTATGGCAATAACCCATTGGAAAATAGTTGCTGAATTAATGGTTTCGACTACTTGAGTGCCAGCAAGTACTGAGTTTCTTAAGATATAAATAAAAGCAACAGATTGTGCAACGGCTAATGGTACAGCTGCGATTCTTGTCCATTGATTAATCTTCTTACGACCACTTTCACCGTCTTTATGCATTTCTTCTAATTTAGGGATAGCCTTAGTAAGTAATTGTGCTGCAATTGATGCGGTAATAAATGGGCCTAATCCTGCCATAATAATTGAAAAAGATGTTATAGCTCCACCAGAAAGTAAATCAATAAAGCCACCAAAAGTAGTAGTATTGGCAGTTACGATTTGTTTAATAACTTCTTTTAGAGTGGTTGGCTCAGCTAATGGAATTGGTACGTGTGCTAAAAATCGATAAGTAATTAGAATACCAATAACGATTGCTAATCGTTTTTGCATGTCACGATTTTTAAATGATTTTAATATATTCTTCCAATTCACTGTGTTTCCCCTATATAACTTTAACTTGTTGCTACTGCACGAAATAGCATATAGCTATTCCGTATAATGCAACAGAAAATTATTTATCGTTTTCTTCTGCTTCTTTTGAGCTTTGTTTTAATGGTACATTAGTTCTATTAAAACTTCCACCTGCTTTTTCAATAGCAGCTTTTGCACTATTTGATACTCTTTGAACATTCAAAGTGATTTTTGCTTTAAGTTCTCCTCTAGAGATAACTTTCACTAAACTGAAAGGAGTTGCAATGTAACCCTCTTCATATAGTGAAAAGTTGTCTACAGTTTTGCCATCAAAAGCGTTTAAATTGTCTAGATAAACAACTTGTGCTGGAGCTCTCTTTGATTTAAAACCACGAGCTTTTGGCACAGCTTGTACTAGAGCTCTTTGTCCACCTTGGAATGTTGCTCGAAGTTTTTTACCAGTTCTAGCATTTTGTCCTTTAGTACCACGACCTGCGGTTTTACCACCGCCGGCTGAGATACCACGTCCAACGCGCTTACGATTCTTGTTTGAAGTAACTTCTAGTTCGTGAAATTTCATCTATTTAGCCTCCTTTGATGGCTTTACAGGTGAGTTCACCCATTTTTCTGCTGGTACTAATTGTTTCAAAGCTTCAATAGTTGCATAAGCTATATTAACTTTGTTGGTAGAACCAAGAGACTTAGAAAGTAAGTTCTTAATTCCAGTTGTACCTAAAATAGTACGAACAACTCCACCTGCAATAATACCAGTACCTGGAGCAGCGGGTTTTAATAATACTCTTGCACCAGTTACTTTAGTTTCAACGTCATGTGGCAAAGTATCTTTATATAGAGGGAAAGTAATCATATGCTTTTTTGCAATGTCTGATGCTCGTGAGATTGCAGCTTGAACATCTTGTCCTTTTGCTACACCTACACCAACACGGTTCTTTCTATCACCAACTACTACTAAAGCCTTGAAGCGGAAACGACGTCCACCTTTTACAACACGAGAAACACGATCGATATTTATAACAACTTCTTCAAATTGTTTTTCTTCGCGCTTTTCGTTTTGACTAGGTCTGCGATTTCGAGGTTTTTGATCAGCCATATTAGAACTTTAATCCTTCCTTGCGAGCTGCATCTGCTAATGCTCCAAGACGACCAGCGTACTTGCGACCATTGCGATCAAACACGACAGTTGATATTTTTGCCTTTTTAGCTTTCTTTGCAATTTCGCTACCAATACTTGCAGCTTTTTCGGTCATAGTTCCTTTTTTAGATGATCCAACAGTTGTTGCTGCACAAATGGTGTGCATCTTGTCATCATCTATTAATTGAGCTGAAACGTGCAAGTTGGAAATTGTAACTGTAAGACGAGGGCGCTCGGCAGTTCCATTTACTTTAGAGCGTACGCGATTCTTACGCAAAGTTTTATTTAAAATCTTTTTACTTAAGTTAGCCATGATTATTTACCTGTCTTTCCTGCTTTACGCAAAATGTGTTCATCAGCATACTTAATACCTTTTCCTTTGTAGGGTTCAGGCTTTTTAAGTGCGCGAATTTCAGCAGCTACTTGGCCAACTTGTTGTTTATCAATCCCCTCAACAGTAATTTCCATCTTATTTACAACAAGATTAATACCTTTTGGAGCTTGATATTTTACTGGGTGTGAAAAACCTAAACTCATCTCGATTTCAGATCCTCCGCCAGATACTCTAAATCCAACACCATTAACTTCAAGTTTTTTACTAAAACCTTTAGTTACGCCATCGACAGCATTATTTAATAAGCTGCGTTGTAAGCCGTGTTGAGCACGAGCTACTCTTTCGTCATTATTACGGGTAACTATTATTTTTCCATCTTCGTGCTTAACTTCGACTTCAGATAGATGAGGTACTGTTAATTCTCCTTTTAGACCTTTAACAAGAACCTTCTCTGAATCGATCGTGATTGTCACACCGGATGGAACTTCTATAGGTAGTTTTCCGATTCGACTCATATTTTACCTTTCATTATTTTTTTATTAGTTAGACTAGTATACCTTAAGTAGTAATTCGCCACCAAGTTTTTGCTTAACGGCTTCTTTACCGCTCATAACACCTTTAGATGTAGATACTAGCACCATTCCTCGGCCACTTTTGACTTTTGGAATTTCAGTTGATTTAACATAAACACGACGTCCAGGTCGACTAACGCGAGAAATTTCTGTAATGTTAGCATTTTCTCCTGGTTTATTGATTTGAATAAAGATTGTACCGCGAGGTTTTCCTTCTTCAACTTTTACGTCAAATAAGTATCCAGCTTTTTTAAGCTCTTTAGCAACAGCTACTTTTTGTTTAGAAACTGGTACTGATACTTCAGTTTTTCCGACCATTACTGCGTTACGGATACGAGTAAGTAGGTCAGCTATTGGGTCAGTAGATTGTAATGACATATTCTATTATTCTCCTTTCTTACCAGCTACTCTTTGTAACGCCTGGAATTTCACCTTTAGATGCTTTTTCACGGAAGTTAATTCGGTTTAGGCCAAAACGACGCATGAAAGCATGTGGTCTTCCAGTAAGAACGTCTCGATTCTTCCATCTAGTAGGGCTTGAATTACGTGGTAATTTTGCAAGTCCTTCTTGGTCGCCTAAAGCTTTTAACTCTGCACGCTTAGCGGCATATTTTTTAATCATTTTCTTTCGTTTCTCATCACGAGCAATCATTGATTTTTTAGCCATTATGCGTCTCCCTTTTTATCATCAAAAGGCATACCAAATTTCTCTAATAATGCCTTAGAGTGTAATTTATCTTCAGTCTTAAAAGTAAATGTTACTAATAATCCGTGTAAAGTTTGAGTTTCTTCAAAGCTTAGTTCAGGAAAAATTGATTGTTCTTCAATTCCTAGGTTGTAGTTACCTGTCTTATCAAAAGATTTAACAGGAGCACCGTGAAAGTCGCGAACTCTTGGTAACGCAACGCTTATTAAACGGTCTAAGAATTCATACATCTTTGCACCACGAAGAGTTACTGATACACCAACGCGGTTCATTCCAGCACGAATCTTGAAGGTTGCGATAGACTTTTTAGCCATACGATCAATAGGAGCTTGTCCTGATATCTTAGTAAGAGTATTTTTTACTACTTCGTAATAGTGCTTGTCATCTTTGTTTTTACCTGTGCCAACTGAAATAGTAATTTTTTCTAGTTTTGGTACTTGGTTGATGTTCTTAAGACCTAATTCCTTTACTAATTCTTTTTTAATTGAATTGTTATATAGGTCTTTAAGTCGTGGAGTGTAAGCTTCTTTTTTCATTACTTAATCTCCTTATTTTTAGCTTGTTTAGCAACTCTAACTTTGCCAGATTCAGTTACTTTGTAACCGATTCGACTAGTTTTTGAAGACTTTTCATCAACTACTAAAGCAACTTTTGATAATTCTACAGGTACTTGAATATCTCTTTTACCACCTTGAGGATTCAGTTGATTTGGACGAATGTGTCGTACTTTATTACCAACTCCTTCAATTAATGCAACGCCTTTTTTAGGTAAAACAGCTAGTACTTTACCAGTGGTTCCTTTATCTGCTCCGGAAATAATTTTTACACTATCACCTTTTTTGATTCGGTTTGCCATTATAGTACCTCCGGCGCAAGGCTAATGATTTTTGAATATCCCATATCACGTAGTTCACGTGGTACTGGACCAAAAACACGAGTTGCTTTAGGGTTTTTATCTTCACCAATAATAACTGCAGCATTTTCATCAAAAGCGATTGTTGATCCATCTTTACGACGAATTTGATCTTTTGTTCTAACAACTACAGCTTTTACTACTGATTTCTTTTTGACGTTTCCGGTTGGGTTAGCTTCTTTTACAGTTGCTACGATAATGTCACCAACTCGAGCGTAACGTCGACGAGTTCCGCCTAATACTCTAATACATAAAATTTCTTTAGCACCAGAGTTATCAGCGATTTTTAGACGAGATTCTTGTTGAATCATATTAAACCTCATCCTCCTTTAGTTCAATAGAACCATGAGCGCGTTCTAGGATTTTGTCTAATTTGAACTTCTTAGTTTTAGAAATTGGACGAGTCTCAACAATAGTAACGCGGTCACCTTTTTTTGCTTCACTTTTCTCGTCGTGAGCAGCATATTTTCGGTTTACAGTAAACTGCTTACCGTAAATAGGATGTGTTTCACGACTAGTAACAGTGACGGTAATAGTTTTGTCTGCAACATCCGATGTTACAATGCCGGTCAATGTCTTGGCCATGATTATTTCTCCTTCCGACCTAACTCATCTGCTCGGATTGCAGTGTTAAGCCTTGCGATTTCACGTCTTAGAGTTCGGATAATACGTGGGTTTACTAGTTCACCACTAGATAAACCACGTTTTGCTTCGTTTAGATCTTTAACTTTAGTTTTTAGATCCTCTCTTAGCTCTTCGACGGTTTTGATAGTTTTTGCTTCTTTTACGTTATCGTTTTTAGCCATTATGCATCTCCTTTAACGATAAAGCGGGTTTTAACAGGAAGCTTGTGTGAAGCAAGACGCATAGCTTCTCGTGCAACTTCTTCGCTAACTCCGTTCATCTCGAACATAACTGTTCCAGCTTTGACTTTAGCAACGAAGAATTCAGGATTACCTTTACCAGATCCCATCTTAACGTCCTGTGGCTTTCTAGTAACAGCAATGTGAGGGAAGATTCTAATCCAAATCTTACCGCCACGTTTGATGTATCTAGTCATAGCCTGACGAGCTGATTCAATCTGGCGTGAGTTAATTCTTTCATTCGAAAGGCTTTGAAGACCATAGTCACCAAATGCAACATAATTACATCTTGATGCTACGCCATTATTGCGGCCTTTGCGAATCTTTCGGTATTTAGTTTTCTTAGGTAGTAACATGGTCTAGTTCCTCTCTCCAAGATTAATCCAAACCTTTACGCCAATAACACCAGCTGGTGTGTTAGCTCTAGCACAATAATAATCAACATTTGCACGAATTGTGTGAAGAGGCACAGAACCTTCTGAGATCTTCTCACGTCTTGCCATTTCTGCATTGTTTAAACGACCAGCTACTTGAATACGGATACCTTTAGCGCCTGTATTCATAGTGTTTTGTACAGCCATTTTGATTGCTCGACGGAAGTTAATTCGTCTTTCAAGTTGATGTGCTACGTTTTCAGCTACTAATTTTGCTGATTGTTCTGCTTTTTTGACTTCTTCAATGTTAATTCTAACTGGAAGAGATGTCATTTTTTCAATCTTACTCTTTAGCTCTTGAACACCTGATCCACCCTTACCGATAATTACACCAGCTTTAGCAGTGTGAATAGTAATTGTTACAAGATTAGATGAGCGTTCTATTTCGATTTTTGCAATAGTTGGGCGAGAACTGTAACGTTTTTCAATAAAATCACGTATATCAGAATCTTCTTTTAGCCAACTTGCAAAATCTTTCTTAGGAGCAAACCAACGAGAGCTCCAGTTCTTTTGTGATTGAAGTCGAAAGCTAATTGGACTTACTTTGTGACCCATTTATTTGCTCTCCTTCTTATCTTCTGATTTTTTAACAGCCTTTTTTACTTTTAAAGCACCTTCTACTTCTACTAAAATATGTGTTTGGCGCTTTAAGAAAGGTAATGCTCGACCTCTGCTGGCAGGCTTATATCTTTTAAGTCTAGCTCCTGCTGTAACGCTTAAAGTCTTGATGTTTAGAGTTTTTGCATCTAAACCATGGTTGTTTATAGCGTTTGCTCGAGCTGATTCAATAGCTTTTTTAACAGCTAAAGCTGCTCTTTTTGGTGTGTGTTCTAATATGACTACAGCGTCATTTACAGAGCGTCCGCGTACAAGTGAAGCTACTAAGCTAATTTTACGTGGTGTCTGAGCAATGTCTTTAGCTATTGATTTTACAGTAATTAGCTCTGACATTATTTCTTATCCTTTCCACCGTGTTTGCGGAACTTTCTTGTTGGAGAAAACTCACCAAGTTTGTGTCCAACCATATTTTCAGTAATGAATACTGGAACATGCATTCGTCCGTTGTGGACGCCAATGGTATGTCCTACCATATCAGGACTAATAGTACTTGAACGAGCCCAAGTATTGATGACAGTACGATCATCACGGCTTAAACCAGCTATTTTCTTTGCTAGTTTGAAATCTACGTATGGGCCTTTTTTAAGTGAACGACTCATCTTTACTTCTTCCTCTTTGCTTCGTGTCTAGTTCTTACGATCAATTTTGATATTGCTCTCTTTCTTCGTGTTCGATGACCAAGAGCTAATTGTCCCCATGGAGTACGAGGTGCTTTACCCGTACCATGGCGACCACCGTCTCCACCACCATGTGGGTGGTCTACGGCGTTCATTACAACACCACGAACAGTTGGTCTAATACCTTTACGTCGTTTACGACCAGCTGATCCAATTTTAATGTTCTGATGTTGTTCGTTGCCAACTACACCAATGGATGCTGTAGCTTCTAGTCTAAATTTACGTACTTCACCAGATGGTAATTTAACTTGTGCGTAGTCACCTTCTTTTGCTACTAATTGTGCTTTAGTTCCAGCTGAGCGAACAATTTGTGCGCCTCGTCCTGGAGTTAGTTCAATAGCATAAATTTGCGTTCCGACAGGAATGTCTTTTAGAGATTTTCTGTTAGAAGCTTCAACTGGTGCTTCTTCACCAACTTTTACTACCTTACCTTGTGACATTGAATTGTCAGCTAAGATGTAATGATACATTCCAAACTGATCTTTAACACGAGCAATACGTGCAGAACGATTTGGATCATATTCAATGTGTTCGATAGTTAAGATTAATCCATCTGCTAAACGATAGTTTAGTAAACGATAGTGTCTTTTTACGCCACCACCGCGGTGTCTTACGGTAATCCGACCAGCGTTGTTACGACCAGCATTTTGCTTTTTTGATCTAACTAAACTTTTCAATGGTTTCTTAGTTGTAACCTTTGAAAAGTCTTGGCTAGTCATGCCACGGCGACCAGGAGTTGTTGGATTGTACTGCTTAATAGCCATTATTTAGCCTCCTTGTCTTTCTTATCTTCGCTTGTAGCTTCTTCTACTTGATCAAAGATATTAAGTTTATCGCCTTCTTTTAGAGTTACGTAAGCTTTTTTAATATCGCTTCTATTGGTTGTTCCAGGATAGCGGTTTTTACCTCTTGAGAAGCGTATAGCTTTACCACTCTGGATAAGAGTCTTGATATTAGTTACTGTAACCTCAAATTGTTCTTCAACAGCTTTTTTAATTTCATTCTTATTAGCTTTTAAAGGAACAATAAAAATGTAAGTATTATTTGCTAAAGATAGTTGGTATGACTTTTCTGTAGCTTTTGGAATTACTAATGTAGTTTTCATTACATAGCCTCCTTACATAGCCATTCTTTTACTACCTTAACGGAATCTTTATCCATAACGATCTTATCTGCGTTAAGTACGTGATAAACATTCAAGTAATTTGCGCTGATTAATAAAACGTTAGGAAGATTATTTGTTGCTCGCATTAATTCTTCTGTTTTTTCTGCTACAACTATTAAAACTCGCTTTTTTGTAAGATCATTATCTTTTAAGTACGAAAATACTTCAGCGGTTTTACCAGTTGTTTTAATTGAATCAACAACAATTTTCTTTGCTTCATTTGCAAGTGTTAATGCTTGTTTTAATGCAACTCTCTTTGAAGTCTTAGAGATGTTAATTTTATAGTTCTCGTTACCACGTGGACCGAAAACTACACCACCACCGCGCCAAATAGGGTTTCTAGATGAACCAAAACGTGCTCGTCCAGTACCTTTTTGCTTCCATGGTTTCTTACCACCACCTGATACTTCACCACGTTGCTTAGTTGTTGCACTAGCTTGATGTGAATTTGCTAGGTAGGCATTATATGCCATTTTTAGAAGTTCGTGATTAGGAACTTCTACAGCAAATACCTCTTTAGGTAGAGTATTTTCTGCCATTATGCCTTACCTCCTAATGTTATTAAACCTTTCTTTGGACCTGGCACAGCCCCTTTGACACCGATAAGGTGATTTTCCTTATTTATGTAAGCTACAACTAGATTTTTAACTGTAACTTTTTCGTGTCCCATGTGACCAGCCATGGTTTTACCCTTGAAAACTCGTTGTGGATACATTGAACCAATTGATCCAACTTTTCTAACGTTTCCGTTACCACCGTGAGTTTTCTTTGAGGTGTTATAGTTATGTCGTTTTACGGTTCCAGCGAATCCCTTTCCTTTTGAGATTCCTGAGGCGTCCACCTTATCACCTAACTGGAAACTATCGACATCGAGTACGTCGCCTACCTTAATACCTTCAGGTAATTCGTCTACTCTAAACTCTCGAAGATACTTCGGAGTCACTTCGGCTGCTTTAAGGTGTCCAGCCACGGCCTTGCTCAGGTTCTTACCCTCACCATATGCCACCTGTACTGCAGTGTATCCATCTGTATCGATGGTCTTAACCTGAGTAACAGTACATGGGCCAGCTTGAATTAGTGTAACTGGAACAGCTTCACCATTCTCGCTGATGATTTGGGTCATACCAATCTTGGTACCGAGAAGTGCTTTCATTTTTGCCCTTTTCTCCCATTTAAAATCCTTGGTGTTTAGCGGTATCTGTTTTAGACCTACTAATTCACCAAGCATTAGGTTACTTTAACTTAATATTAACCCCCAAATATTACCATAAAACAGATAAAAACACAAGTTAAAAATAATGGCACGATTTTATTCGTGTCATTATTTATATTGTTTTTAAATATTTAGTTATTGACTAATCGTTCTTGTCTGAAAACTAATTATTTTGAGTTAAAATTTCAGCGTCTACACCAGATGGTAAGGATAGATTTTGTAAACTATCGATAGTTTTTGGTGTAGCGTTTTTGATATCAATCAAGCGTTTGTGTACTCGCATTTCGTAAGCTTCACCACCTTTTTTGTAGACATGTGGGGATTTAATCACTGTAAATGTTGATCTACGAGTAGGAAGTGGCACAGGACCAGCTACTTCTGCTCCATTTCTTAAAGCAGTATCAATAATTTGTTTAGCCGATTGATCAATAACTTTGTGATCATAAGCTTTTAGACGGATTCTAATAACGATTCCTTCTTTTGACATTTTGTCTCCTTTTGCTTTACCGTAACCTCAGAATGGAACTTAATCATTTGAGTTCTCGATAACATTAATTATTACTGGAGTAATTATATACTATTTTTTCTAAAAGTAAAAATGAGGCGGTTAAGCCTCATTTATTTTTACAGATTTGCGAAGTATTTTATATAATCTACTTCGTTTGTATATTTAGAAAATATTTGTCTAATTTCTTTAGCTCTTGTATCGTTATCTTTAATTTGCTGTTTTATTAAGTGATATTTATTTGGATAACTTTTTAGAGCTGGATCTTTTAAGCTGTTTATTATTGATACTTGGTATTTACTGTGCCATCCGTTATATTTATCGATTATAGCTTCATTCTCAACAATAAAGTCTATAAGATAAGCAAGTCCAGCTAATCTGCCATAAGCCTCACACACCTTAATGTACATATCTATACCATCGCGCTCTTGCTCTTGGAGTAGCATAAAGTCGAATTCCATAAAGGTTTTTTTAACCCTTCCATCATCCTTATATGGAATATCTAAACTCGAGCCAAAACTTTGCCAAAATAGCAGTTCTTTTGGATTCGTTATGTAGTCCGATTTATCAAACCGATAATCGTGCAATCTCTTATTTATTAAAGCATAATGCAAAGACTTGACTAAAAGTCCAGTGCTAAAGTTATAACACTCTTTAAAGTCTCGATATATTCTTAGCTTTTCTAAATATTTGAATTCGTTTATATTAAAAATTGCTTTTTTGATTAAACGAGTTTTCATTATATAAACCTTCCTTTGTATTAATATCGTTTCTAGCCCTCCTGAGCCAGCATAAAGTTTTTATTAAAAACCTCATGGTGACTCAGAAAAATAATCTGTAAAAGTACTAACATAAATATCGTATAACTTTGTAGCTAAGCCGTCAAATACATGATTTGACACTTATTTATAGTTATTTTAGAATAAGAAAGCTACTTTAAAAGTAGTACTTTATTTTATTTATTATTTTGTTTTTAAAAATATCTTGGGTGTCTGTTATCTGGATGAATTCTAGATAATAGGCACTCAAAAAAAAAGAGATGCCTACTATTATTAACTATTTAAGGAGGGGCTATGAATAGCGGGTATTTCTCAGAAAAATTAAATAAAATTTTAGAGCCAATTTCTGATAATTATTTCCTAGAAAAATTAAAAATTAACTTTCATGTCGATTTAGACCGTAATAATTTAAAAAATAAAATTATTTATTATCACGGTAGTGTGATTACGAAAAATGTCATGGTATTAGATGTAGTTTTATATGATCTATATCATGAAAATGGAGAATCAGACTCTTTAATCTTTAGGATTAAAAAACGATTCTTGAAGAAATACTTTTCTATTGGATATAAATCTAAAAGCTACAACAAGCTGATAAACCTAATAGATGCATTGCCTGATAATTATCAAGCGATGTATAGGTTATTTGTTATTAGAGATAATAGTTTTGTAGCTTTTGCAGCGGTAACGTCTCAAATGGCAAAGGATCTAGATGTTAGTAATTCACCAAGTAAAACTAAAATAGAACTTTTTGAAGAAATGTGCGAGCTATTAGTAGTAATAATAGGAGAAATATTAGAAAGAAATAAATAAAATAAAAATATAAAATAATATGAGCCCTTTTTAGGGCTCTCTTTTTTATAAGTTTAAATAAAATAATAGGACACTTAGTGTCCTATTATTTATCAGAATAATTAAGATTGCTTCTTAATTATTTAACGATCTTAGTAACCTTACCTTGTCCAACTGTACGGCCACCTTCACGGATAGCAAAGCTTAATGTTTCACTCATAGCAATTGGAGCTTGTAATTTAACCTTAATAGATACGTTGTCGCCAGGCATAACCATTTCTTTGTCAGCTGGTAATTCAACTTCTCCAGTTACGTCAGTTGTACGGAAGTAGAACTGAGGTTTGTAACCACGTGAGAATGGAGTGTGTCGTCCACCTTCTTCTTTCTTAAGAATGTAAACTTCTGCTTCAAATTCTGTGTGTGGAGTAACTGTACCTGGTTTAGCAAGAACCTGACCACGTTCAACATCTGTACGTTCAATACCGCGTAGTAAGATACCTGCGTTGTCACCTGCTTGACCTTGGTCAAGAGTTTTCTTGAAAGCTTCAATTCCAGTTACAACTGATTTCTTGGTTGGTTTTAGTCCAACAATTTCAACTTCGTCGTTAAGTTTAACAACACCTTGTTCAATACGACCAGTAGCTACTGTACCACGTCCCTTAATTGAGAAGACGTCTTCAATTGGCATTAAGAAGTCTTTGTCAAGATCACGTGTTGGTTCTTCGATGTATGCATCCATAGCATCTACTAATTCCATTACTGCGTCTTCGTATTTTTCTTCACCTTCAAGAGCCTTTAATGCAGAACCCTTAATGATAGGAGCGTTGTCACCATCGTATCCGTTCTTAGATAGAAGTTCGCGTACGTCCATTTCAACTAGTTCAACTAATTCTGGGTCAGCCATGTCCATCTTGTTTAGGAAAACGATAATCTTTGGCACACCAACTTGGCGAGCAAGAAGTACGTGTTCACGAGTTTGTGGCATTGGACCATCAGCTGCAGATACTACCAAGATAGCACCATCAACCTGTGCAGCACCTGTAATCATGTTCTTAACATAGTCAGCGTGTCCAGGCATGTCTACGTGTGCGTAGTGACGAGCTTTTGATTCATATTCTTGGTGAGATGATGCGATTGTAATACCGCGTTGTTGTTCTTCTGGTGCGTTGTCGATTTGATCGTAAGCAACAGGCTTGTTAACTTCGGATGGAAGTCTTTTTGCTAATACTGCTGTAATAGCTGCTGTTAAAGTAGTCTTACCATGGTCAACGTGACCCATAGTACCTACGTTAACATGTGGTTTCGAGCGATCGAAATTTGCCATGTTTGGATATTTCTCCTTTAGTTTTTATTACATTTCCGCACGTTAAAATTATTTAGTCATACGGCGTATGTAAGTAGTATAGTAAATTTTTTATCTGATGTAAACAAAATAACAGTATAAAACAAGCTACATTTTAAGCTTTATTTTTGTCTTTTCTATTTAGTTTTTCTCGTTCTAATTCAATTAAAGTCATAATGGAATAATTGGCTAAATCAAGTAAGGTATCTTCGATTTTTTCATCTTTAACAAGACGATCCTTTTCTGATTTTACTGAAAGACTTTCCAAACGATTTACTTTATCGGCAATTCGAGTGACTGCAGAAATTAATCCTAATTTTTCAAAAGTATTACCAAAACTGTTACCATAATCTTCGTTTTTCTTTTTATAAGTCTCTGTTAAGAGTTTACATATTTCTTGGTGTCGCTCATATCTATTCATATTTTCATTATATAAAAATAAAAAAGAGAATGGATTTTAATATCCATTCTCTTTTGTTATATAACGCTAAATAATAACTAAAATTACTTATTGCGTTTTTCAATTATTTCTTTAGCAACATTAGGTGGTACTTCTTCATATTGAGCTAGTTCCATTGTTGATGCTGCACGACCTTGGCTCATAGAGCGTAAGTCGGAAGTATATCCAAACATACTAGATAGAGGTACAAAAGCTTTAATTAATTTTGCTCCACCTTGTAAGTCTTCCATAGCTTCAATACGACCACGGCGTGAGTTTAGGTCTCCAATTACATCACCCATAAATTCTTCAGGAGTTGTAACTTCAACGTTCATAACAGGTTCTAGAAGTACAGGATTTGCTTGTTTAATTCCTTCACGAGTAGCAAGCGAACCAGCAAGTGAGAATGCAAGTTCAGAAGAGTCAACATCGTGGTAAGAACCATCATATAGAGTTGCTTTAACATCTACTACTGGATATCCAGCGATAACACCGTTATCTAGAACTTCACGAATACCTTTTTGTACAGCTGGACGATATTCCTGAGGAACGACTCCACCCTTAATCTCATCAACAAATTCGAAACCTTTTCCTGCTTCGTTTGGTTCAAATTTAACCCAAACATCACCATACTGACCACGTCCACCTGATTGTTTAGCATGCTTACCTTGAACTTTTGCAGTACCGCGAATAGTTTCTCTAAATGCTACTTGAGGTTCACCAATATTAGCTTCAACCTTAAATTCACGACGCATACGATCGATAAGAATGTCTAAGTGAAGCTCACCCATTCCAGACATAATAGTCTGACCAGTCTCTTCATCTGTATGAACTCTAAAGGTTGGATCTTCTTCAGCAAGACGTTGTAAAGCAATTGCCATCTTTTCTTGATCGGATTTTGTCTTTGGTTCAACAGCAATTGATACTGGTGGTTCTGGGAATGAAATGCTTTCAAGCACGATTGGATGTGCAGGATCACATAAAGTAGAACCGGTTGTTGTGTTTTTAAGTCCAACAACAGCTGCGATATCGCCAGTTGAAATTTCATCAATATCATCTCGTTTATCAGCAAACATTCGAACAATACGTCCAATACGTTCTTTTTCACCAGTTGTTGCATTAAGTACGTATGAACCGGCTTTTAGTTTTCCTGAATAAACACGGATGAAAATCAATTTACCAACAAAAGGATCAGTTGCAAGTTTAAATGCAAGAGCAGCTAGTGGTTCTTTTTCAGATGGTTCACGCTTGATCTCATCACCAGTTTTAGCATTTGTCCCCCAAATTGCATCAACGTCTAGTGGACTTGGTAAGTAATCTGTAATAAGGTCAAGAACTTTTTCTACAATAACACCACGGCCATCTCCACCAGTTACTAGATAAAAATCACCAGCAAGAACGCGCTTACGAAGATTCTTTTTTAAATCTTCTACTGAAATAGCTTCCTCACCTTCTTCTAGGTATTTCTCAAATAAAGCATCATCAGCTTCAACAGCGGCTTCAACAAGTAGTGCTCTAGCATTTTTAGCTTTTTCTACCATATCAGCAGGAATATCACCTACAACTAATTCGTGATCTGTGTAGTCTTTGTAGGTGTATGCTTTCATATCAATTAGGTCAACAACACCACAAATATCCTTTTCAAAACCAATTGGAAGATGAATTGGTAATGCATTTTTACTTAAACGGCGATGAATTGATTCTAATGACTTATAAAAATCACCACCAGTTTGATTAATCTTGTTTATAAAACAAATTCGAGGAACGCCATATTTATTAGCTTGGCGCCAAACTGTTTCAGTTTGAGCTTCAACACCCATCTTACCATCAAAGACCGTAACAGCACCGTCTAGAACACGAAGAGATCGTTCTACCTCAGCAGTAAAGTCAATGTGTCCTGGGGTATCAATAATATTAATGTGATGACCTTTCCAGTAAGCAGTAACTGCAGCTGAAGTAATAGTAATACCACGTTCTTGTTCTTGTTCCATCCAGTCAGTGGTAGCTTCACCTTCGTGAACAGCACCAATTTTATGACTTAATCCTGTACGATAAAGAATACCTTCGGTTGTGGTAGTTTTACCCGCATCAATGTGAGCAATAATTCCAATATTACGAAAATTGCTAAGCGGAATTTTCTTATCTGCCATATTTTTCCTTAAAAATTAAAAATTATTTTAGTTGTTTGCAAAATGGGCAAATGCTCGGTTAGCTTCTGCCATCTTATGTGTATCTTCTTTTTTCTTAAATGCAGCACCTGTTTCATTGTAGGCATCTACGATTTCAAGAGTTAAACGTTTTGCATAAGGCATTCCTTTACGAGCACGAGCTGCAGCTACTAGCCATGTAAAAGCATAGTGTAATTGTCGGTGTCCTTGTACTGGGAATGGAATCTGGTAGTTAGCACCACCAACACGACGTGATTTAACTTCAAAATTTGGTGAAACATTAGATAAAGCTTTCTCAAATATTTCAATTGGATCTTGGCTTTTAAGTTTCTTTGCAGCATTTTCAAGTGCGCTATAAACAGCCCGTTCAGCAACTAGTTTTTTACCATTTAGCATAGATTTATTAATTAGTCTTGCTACTAGTACTGAATTGTATTTACGATCTGGTTGTAATTGTCTTTGCAATTTTTTAGTTACTTTACGAGGCATGATTACTTGCCCTCCTTCTTTGTACCGTATTTAGAACGGCCTTGTTTACGGTTTGCAACTCCTTGAAGGTCTAAAGCACCACGAACAATGTGATAACGCACACCAGGAAGATCTGGTACACGACCACCGCGTACTAATACTACGGCGTGTTCCTGTAAATTGTGACCTTCACCACCAATGTATGCCCAAACTTCTTGTTGGTTAGTTAATCTAACACGAGCAACTTTACGTAAAGCCGAGTTAGGCTTCTTTGGTGTTTTTGTAGTAACACGAATACAAACACCACGCTTTAATGGAGCATCTTGTTTGTAATAACGTGATTTTAATGTGTTATGGATCGAACCTAAATGTGGAGACTTACTTTTCTTATTTGCAGTCTTTCGAGGTTTACGAACCAATTGGTTAATAGTTGGCATGAACTATATATCTCCCAATTTGAAAATTTAATATTAGATTTTTATAAGCTTTTCGACCAGCACATCTACTTCACTTATGTCTTTTCTTAGCCTAATACTTTCACTCATACACACTCTTTTTAGCTACTAATATCAACTAAGAGGAAACTCGCTAGTTATTCTAACAGAAAATAGCTATTCTGTACAGCTTAAACAAATGAAATTTCTGAAATCTATAATTTAGCAATCTTTTCTCGAAGCATTTTTTGAACTAATCCAGGATTTGCTTTACCTTGAGATTTTTTCATTACCTGTCCAACTAAGAAACCGTAGACTTTTTCATTACCATTTTTAATATCGTTAATTGCCTTTTGAGAAGATTCATCACTAAGTACTTCATCTAAGATTTTTTCAATAGCACTAGTATCAGAAACCTGTATTAAATTATTTTCTTTAGCAATTTTTTCTGGTGTTTTATTTTCACTTAGCATTTTAATAAATACTTCTTTAGCGTTCGTAGAAGACAAAAGTCCTTCACTGACCATATGTGCTAATTGAATCAAGTTATCTGCGCTTAAGTGTGTTAATTCTTCATTGTTTGAATCTTCTTCACTGCCAGAAAGAGCACTAGCAAACCAAAAAGCAGTCTTTTTAGCTGAGTCTTTTCCATCTTTATCTAAAACTTCACTAACAAGTTTTGCATATTTACTAGAAGAAAATAGTACGTCAATTACTGATTTGTCTAATTTTAGATCCTGCCATTTTTCGCGATAAGCAGGTGGAAGTATTGGACAATCTTTTTGTATTTCAAGAATTCTTTCATCAGTTAAGACAATAGGTGGGATGTCAGCATCTGGCATGTATCTATAATCTTGTGCGTCTTCTTTAGAGCGTTGAGAAAAAGTTGCTTGTTTGTTATCGTCCCAGCCTCTAGTTTCCTGTTTAACTTTCTCTCCGTTTTCGACAAGTTCTACCTGTCTTTTGAATTCATACTCTGCTGCTCGTTCTACACTTCGAAAAGAGTTTAAGTTTTTTATCTCAGCTCTTGTTCCTAAAGTATTACTTCCTTTTGGTGCTACTGAAATATTAACGTCAAAACGCATATTTCCCTGATATAGATCACCATGTGTTACGTCAGCAAAAGTCATTAAACGATATAGCTCAGTAGCATAAGCTTTAGCCTCTAGAGCTGAATGCATATCTGGTTCTGATACGATTTCGATAAGTGGCGTACCAGCACGGTTTAAATCAACATATGATCCATTATCTGAATGAGATAGTTTACCAGCATCTTCTTCAATATGTGCGTGATTAATTCTAACCTTGAATTCACTACCATCTTCTTTAGATACGGTAACTTCACCAGCTAGAATTGTTGGCTGATACATCTGCGATGTTTGGTATCCTTTTGGAAGATCAGGGTAAAAATAATGTTTACGATCGAAAGAAGATACGTTAGCAACTTTAGAATTTAAAGCTTTGGCTGCAATAACCGCAAGTCTTACTGCTTCTTTATTTAAAACTGGAAGCATACCAGGCAAAGCAAAATCAATTGGTGAGACTGCAGTATTAGGAGCTTTATCTCTAGCGTCGTTATCGGATGCTGAAAATAATTTAGTTTTAGTTTTTAACTGTACATGACATTCAATACCGATAGTCATTTCATATTTATCTAATATAGATTTTTCCATTAGATTGCTCCTAAATCTTTTAATCCACGTTTAAATGCACCTAGAGCAAGACGGGATTCTTTTAATTCAATATTAATTCCTGGTTCATGAGCTATCTGGTTACGAAGTTTATGAGCAACCCAGATTGCATTTTTATTAGAAAAATTGTTACTTGCTTGCTTAAGCCTTTCGCCCATAGTTTTTCCGGAAATTCCTAGCTCAATCATTGCCTGGTCTAATAATTTATCCGCCTCGATAACTGCCATTGACCAAGACTGCCTATTATCTTTAGTAAATGAATTTTCAATCTTAAGCCACGATTTACGATATTTATCGACATTCAATATTACGTTCTTTTTAGTTGTGACAAAGATAATAAGTATCGCAATTCCCAATAAAAAGATTGCTAAAAAGACATATATAACATCTAATCCAAAGCCTGACATCATTGAATCTCCACTGATTTAGCAAGTGCCATTAGTTTAGCGTCATCTTTAGCTTTACCAATTAGCTGAACGTTAACTGGTAGTCCTGAACTAGTCTTACCAGCTGGAACTGACATAGCAGGTAATCCAACTAGCGATGCTGGAACTGTCATAATATCTGCTAGATACATTTTAATTGGATCATCGGTGTTTTCACCAATTTTAAAAGCTGGAGTAGGAGACACTGGGCCAATTAAAGCATCGTATTTTCCTAAGACATCATCAAAGGCTTGCTTTAGTAAAGTTCTTGCTTTTTGCGCTTTTAGATAATAAGCATCGAAAAATCCAGAAGATAGTACAAATGACCCAATCAAGATACGACGTTTATTCTCAGGCATAAAACCCTGATCTCGGCTTTTACCATATAACTCATCCAAAGAATTACTTTCTGCTCTAAAACCATAACGAATACCATCATAGCGAGCAAGATTAGAACTTACTTCTGCGGGTATTAGGACATAATAAATTGCTAACGCATATTTTAATATTGGCATTGAAACTTCTTCAATTTCATGACCTGCTTGCTTTAGCCTATCAATATAATCGTTAGTAATTTTCAACACTTCAGGATCGACTGCGTCGGTCATGAAGTCTTTAATAATAGCTATTTTCTTATTCTGTGGAGGTTCAGTTTCTATTTTGAAAAAATCATCCAAAGTAGTCATGTCTTTTTTATCTTTACCAGAGATAATCTCCATAACTATTTCACTATCTTCAACAGTTTTGAAAAAACAACCAATGGTATCGGTTGAAGACGCCATGGCTACTACACCAAATCTAGATACCGTACCATAAGTTGGTTTTACTCCGAAAACACCATTAAAACTTGCTGGCTGGCGAATCGAACCTCCAGTGTCGCTACCTAAGGCAAAAGGTACAACATCTAAAGCTGTTATAACTGCTGATCCGCCAGAGCTTCCACCTGCTACCCTTTCATTGTCGAATGCATTTTTTGTTACACCAAAAAAAGAATTCTCTGTAGAACCACCATGAGCAAAAGCATCTAAATTGGATTTACCAATATAGATTGCTCCCTCTGCTTCAAGTTTTTTAATTACCGTTGCTTCAAGAGGTGCTTTAAAATCTTCAAGCATCTTAGAGGCTGCTGTCGTTTCATCTAAAAGAGTTAAGAAATTATCTTTCACCACATAAGGAACACCTAAAAGTTTTCCTTCTTTGTTTCCAGCTTTAATCTTTTTATCTAATTCTTCAGCTTTTTTAAGAGCCGATTCTTTGGTGAGTTTAATTAAAGCGTTTTTATCCTGAACTGCTTCAGCTTTTTTTATAGCCTCTAAAACAACTTCTTTTACGGTTACTTCTTGGTTTTTAACTTTATTTACTATATCTTTAATCATCTATAACACCTTTGGCACATTTATCTGACCATTCTTAGAATCCTTAGCTAAACTAACTAATGCTTCCGGAGATACACCATAAGTATCTATATCATCATCTTCTCGCCAAACATTAGATAAGCCTGTAATTTGAAAAGTTGGTTCAACGTTATCCGTATCTAGTTCATTCAACTGATCAGCATAGTCGACGATTTTACTTAAATCTTTTTGTAGAGATTCTGCCTCTTCCTTAGATACACTTAAAGAACTAAGCTTAGCAAGATGCATAACCTCATCTAGTGAAATACTATTATTCATGTATTTATTATAAGACTTTTTTCATATCTTATCTATTAGAGAGACTTATTTTAGATTAATACTAATAGCTCGATGATCAGAACCTAGGTCTTGATAAATCTTATAACTTTTAAAGTCTATTCTTTTAATCGATTTTTTATTGAATTTATATAAAATATGATCAATTTGGGTTAATCTAAAGCTTGGTAAGAATTCACGATCTCGCATTTTAAGTGTAGTAGTTGGTCGCATCTTTTGGTCAATATCTTTAAATCCACCATCTTTAGTTAAAACTTCTAAAGCTGTTCCTAAAGCCATATCTAGAGTGCGAGCAATAATTCTTTCTTTGTCTGCTATAACCCTGCCTAAAGCTAAGAGACTCTTTCTTACAAAACTATTCCTTAGTACTTTTGATTTCCAGTCTTCTTTATGCATTGCATTATAATCACCAAGAATTAAAATATCTTCTTTACGTTTCGATGAGATTCTTTTTAAATCTTTTGCCATTTCAATTCTAACTTTTTCCGAACGATCATCGAGATGCACACCATAAACTACTAAATTATTTTTCTTATCTACAAGCTCAATAGCATTACGAAAATCGGCAAGCCTAATCGTAGTAACTCTTATATCCTTTTTAAATTCTTTTTTATAAATCATTAAAAGATGTAAATTTTTAAATTCACCCCAAACTCGGCCATCGTCCTTATGGTTATAAGGTACAGGAACTAATATATAACCTAGTTCATCTAAAGATTCTTTTACTTTATTGTCTAGCTTATTTGAAAAAGCTTCAGGAAAAAACATGATATCAGGATTAATAAAAGATATTGCACGCACTATGTCTTCAGGCTGAGCTCGTTTAGTCTTCATCTTATACCGACTTAATCGACTTTCAATATTCCAAGATGCAATTTTCATAGTTTATTCCTTATCTCAATAATTAAATCACGTAGTTCAGCAGCTTTTTCAAACTCTAAATTAGCAGAAGCTAATTGCATTTGAGAAGATAAATCCTCGATCAAAGATGGATATTCATCTTTTGGAATTTTCTTCAAATCTAATTTCTTTTTAGTATCTTTTTCGGCCATAGGAATGATTGCTCTTAATCCTTCACCAATATCCTTTTTAATAGAATGTGGTGTGATACCATGCTCTTTATTGTATTTATCCTGAATTTGTCGACGCCTAGCTGTTTCGTCAATAGCTACTTTCATTGAATCAGTAATACGATCCGCATACATATAAACCTTGCCATCTTCATGTCTAGCAGCTCGTCCAATAGTTTGAATCAATGCCGATGTCGATCTCAAAAAACCTTCTTTATCTGCATCAATAATTGCCACTAAAGACACTTCAGGTAAGTCTAATCCTTCTCTTAGAAGGTTAATACCTACTAGTACGTCATATACACCCATACGAAGATCTTTTAGAATATCACCTCGCTCTAAAGTATCGATCTCTGAATGAATATAAGCAGTTTTAATACCGTTATCTATTAAGTAACTAGATAAATCTTCGGCCATTCGCTTCGTCAAAGTCGTAACAAGAACTCTTTGTTTTTTCTTGATCCGTTCGTTAATTTTTTCTATTAAATGATCTACCTGATGTTCTGTTGGTACTACTTCAATCTCAGGATCCAAAAGTCCAGTTGGGCGAATAATTTGTTCCGCTGGTTTTGGGCTACGTTCTAGTTCAAATTTACCTGGAGTAGCGGAAACATAAATAGCTTTATTGATGTGTTTATCGAATTCGGTAAAAGTTAAAGGTCTATTATCTAAAGCCGAAGGCAATCTAAAACCATGCTCCACTAAAGTTTCTTTTCTAGAACGATCTCCGTGATACATTCCTCTAATTTGAGGAATTGTCATATGTGATTCATCTATTATTAATAAATAATCATCCGGAAAATAGTCCATTAAAGTAGCGGGCTGTTCTCCTTCTTTACGATTAGTTAGATACCTAGAGTAGTTCTCAATTCCTTTTACGAAGCCAGTTTCTTTTAACATTTCAACATCAAAAGTAACTCTTTGCGTTAGGCGTTGGGCTTCTAATAATTTATTTTCTTTTTCAAAAAATGCTAAACGATTTTCATATTCAGCCTCAATCTCTGGAATTATTTTATTAATCTGCTCTTTTGGTGTTACGTAATGCGAACATGGAAAAACCGTAACAGAATCATCTTCTGCTAAAATCTCACCTGTTAAATGATCTATCTCAGTAATTCTTTCAACTTCATCTCCGAAAAACTCAATCCGATAAACCATATCTGCGCCTGCTGGAAATATATCTAAGACATCACCCTTAACTCTAAACGTTCCACGATGTAAATCGACATCATTCCTTCTATACTGCATATCGTTTAATAGTCTTAAGGTTTTATCTAATAATCGACGCTCGCCTTTTTGGAATTTGATAGCCATTTCAGCATAGTTTTGAGGCGAACCAACACCATAGATACAAGACACAGAAGCTACGATAATAACGTCTTTTCTTGTAAGTAAAGCTGTAGTTGCTGCGTGTCTTAATTTATCTATTTCTTCGTTAATCTTTGAATCTTTTTCAATATAAGTATCACTAGCAGCGATATAAGCTTCTGGCTGGTAGTAATCAAAATAAGAGACGAAAAAGTGCACTTCGTTTTCTGGAAATAATTCTTTAAATTCTGAATAAAGTTGAGCAGCTAAGGTTTTATTATGGGCCATCACAAGAGTTGGTTTATCAAACTTTTTAATAACATTTGCCATAGTAAAAGTCTTGCCTGATCCAGTAACACCAAGCAATGTTTGCTCACGATATTTATCTAAACCATGATAAAGAGTATCAATCGCTTCAGGCTGATCTCCCATTGGTTTAAATTTGGAATGTAATTTAAAATTACTCATCTATAAATTATTTTAGCACTCTTATCTTATGTATAATGGTTATGTATGAATGACAAACAAAATACTGAAAATCTAAATCATCAGTTCTGCATCGACCGCAAAAACAAACTAGAAAGTGATATTCAATCACTCTCAACAATTACAACCCAATTATTACATGGCTACCAAATAATTCGTAAATATGACCGAACTGTTACTATTTTTGGCTCAGCAAGAGTTCAAGAAGGAAGTCATTATTATAACCTTGCAATAGAGACTGGTAAAAGGCTAGCTGAATGCGGTTTTACGATAGTCACAGGCGGTGGCAATGGAATTATGGGTGCTGCCAATCTTGGCGCTAAGAAAGCCGGTGGCAATTCAATTGGTTTTAATATTTCTTTACCACATGAGCAAAAGGTAAACGATTATGTTACTGAAAGCTATCAATTCGAACACTTTGCTCCAAGAAAAATTGCTATGACTATTTGTGCATCCGCATATGTCTATTTTCCAGGTGGCTTTGGCACTTTAGATGAATTAGCAGAAGTTATTACTTTAGTACAAACTGGTAAAACTTTAAAAGCTCCAATTATTTTAGTCGGATCTTCTTATTGGCAACCACTAATAGAATTCTTTAGAAGTAGATTGCTAGAATCAGCCTTTATTAAAGAAGAAGACTTAAATATCTTTGAAATAGTAGATAGCGTAGATGATATTATAAATACCATCACCGGAGAAGGTTCTTATTGCGTTCACAAACAATAGCAATAATTAGCTTATAAGATCATCAATAGTCTTAACTACCAAGTATCTGGAGAATAGCTCTTCATACAAGGCGTCTCTTACAAACCTAGCTTGGTAGCTTTCTTCATTACGACCTAATAAATAGCCAAAAGCCACGTCCATTAGATTCATAGAAATTACCTGGTTATTAATGACCTTTGCTACATAAGAAAGGTTTTTCCAAAAAATAAAGCTTGGCTCAATCTCACTAAGATATACCGTTGGGCGCTTAAAGTAGTTATCGGCAATTGAAAGATATTTAATCTGATCTATATCCTCTAAACTTAATTCCAAATTTAAATTGGCATAATGCTTTTGTACAGCTCGCCAATGAATATTTGTTCCTGCAAGTTTAAAACCAGTTGCTTCGTCGTTTAAAATAACCTTTGCGAACTTTAGACCAAAATCTCGCTTTTTGCTAAGTGATACAAAATAAGAAGTATATAGCTTAATTTCATTAATGTAATTTAAAGTTAAACAAGCTGTGAGAGTTACTTCTCCTGGCCGAACAGTATTTTTATTTTCAAGTAACCCTATAATGCCCAATTCTTTTAAATGAATAACTGGATGTTTTTTATCTTTTATAAAACCTTTGGCAAGACCGGAAAAAATACCTGCCTCTAGTGATACAAATTTAATTGGTCGAACTTCAAAATCCGATACAGTTAGGCCTTCTAATTGTTTTAGATATTTCTTATGCCATGCATCAGTTTCTGAAAATCTTGTTGCAAGTAATACTTCATAGATATCGTGTTTTTTAATTAAATCTTCAATTCTAGATTCATTAAAAGTGTGCAGTAATCTCTTTGGAGGATTTATGCTGAGTAAATCTATCATTACGCGTTTTTTAATTACAAAAACATTTAAATCAACATTGATTAATGAAATCCAATAAAGTATTTTTGAAAAAGCGACCGCTACTGAGTCATAAGGATGAATACCTAAAGTTTCTTGAAGCTTTAAATCATCAGTTTCTAATCTGTTATATAAACTATATAAAAGTTCAGCTCTAGTTAAATATTTTTCACTTAGTCCAAGCTCTCTAATGGCAATAACAGACTTTTCAATCACCTCTCCCTGGAGAGCGTTATCAATAGCATTACGTCCCGTAGAAATCTCAAGACGTCTTAACAAACTATCATACTGTTTGTCTGAGTAGTTTAAGATTTTCTTTAAAACGTTTGCCATTAATAACCTTTATAACTTTTTAATCTCCATTTCTACTTCATGAATTGGATAGTCTCTACCAATAATGCCAGTCTTAGCACCAATTTTCATAACAACAGATGATGAATTAGCGGCTGCAAAAGTAATAGCCTTTTTGACGTCCTCACTATATAAGTATTCCGCTAAGAAACCTGAAGCAAAGGCATCCCCTGCACCAGTTCGATCTACAGAATAATGATTATCATATAAGCCTATAGTAATTACTTGTTTTTTATACCTATCGGCAACTACAGCACCATTAGTACTGTCAGTTACTATAGTAATTGGCACGTAGTTCAACAATCTTCGTGCTAGCTCTTCTGAAGATTCACCCGGAACTAACATTTTTGCTTCTTCTTTATTTAAAGATAGAATTTCAACATCTTCTAACAAGCCTTTTAATTTATCTACTTGGGCTAATTCTTTTTTGCCAGGATTAAACATAATTTTAATCTGTTTTTGATAGCATTCATTAAATAACTTGTTAAGCAATCTCATATTGCCCGAGACACTTGATACATATAGCCAATCTATATCTAGATCATCTATAGAATATTTATTCTCATCATAGTGAGTAGAAGCACCCCGGTAGGTCAAAATTGTGCGCTCACCATTAGGTGCAAGTAAAAGTACTGAATATCCTGTGTTGTACTTATCTGAATAGAAAACTTTTGACGTATCGACATTTTCTTTATCTAGATCTAGCATTACTGCATCTCCAGCAGGATCTTTACCGATACAACCCATAAACATTGTATCTATGCCGTTTCTAGCTAACGTAACAGCTGCGTTTGTTGCGCCACCACCTGTTGAAAAGTTAATTTTATTAACATCAGTTTTAGATCCTAATGGTAATTCCTGAAAACATTTTTCAGGCTCTAAGCATACTGGTCGAAGAATGTCTGATTGACTCAAAAAGACATCCTGAATTGCCGCACCAATAGTTAGAACTTTTTTATTAAGCATTAAAACACCGCCTTGTCCATCGATCCAAAGGCATGGATTTTTTCTTCAACGACAGCTTGAACAGCGTTATATACTTCAGGCATTAATTTCAAAATAGCATATTCATCTGGATTCTCTTTTAGTACTTTTTCTAGAGTCGTCCGATAAGCATATCGCATGTCACTGTTAATATTAACTTTTGATACGCCAATTTTTGCAGCATCTTCAAAATAGTGAAGTGGCGTACCTGATCCACCATGCAAACTAATCTGACAATCTATCGCTTCTCTAATTCTTTTTAGAAGTTCAAGATCTAAAATTTTAGGAACAGGATATTTACCATGCAAGTTTCCAACTGCAGCAGCAAAAGTATCAATACCAGTTGCATCTACAAAAGCTTTTGCTCCTTCTGGTGTAGAAAAAGTCTTTTTAATTTCTTCGTAGTCTATTGCTTCTCTATGTAGATTACTTGAACCACCAAAATAATGTGGCTCAGATTCTATTAAAGAACCTGTAAATTTAGCATATTCTACTACTTCTTTAGTTTTTCTAATAATTTCTTCGTCTGAAGCATCATGATTAGCTTGAGATATATCAATATGGACAAATTCAAAACCAAGATCGATAGCTCGTTTACAATCTTCAACCGTAGGTGAATGATCAAGATTTAAAAAGATTTCAATGCCATATTCTTTTTTGTAATTATCGACTAAGTCTCTAACATTCTGAAGACCTAGCGCTTTTACTTCACCATGAGATAATTCAACTAAGACTGGCGCATTAAGCTTTCGAGCGGCTTTTGCTACAGCAACTAAAGTTTCCTGATTATCTATGTTAAAAGCACCTACAGCAAAACCTTCTTTTCTGGTCCGTTGCATTAAATGTCTTGCCCTAATATTATTGTCCCTAATTTCTGAAATAGATAATGCCATGTTCCCCCTATTTTCTATCTATAAACTGCTTAACCTTATTATATATGCTATTTTCATCTAATTCATAATATGCCAGAAGTTCTTCCGCTTTTCCGCTTTGTCCAAACTTATCGTCAATACCTAATACTTTGATCTTTATATCTATCTCTTCAGCCAGTTTTTCTAAAATCATTGATCCCATACCGCCCGCTCTCTGATGCTCTTCGGCAGTAACAACAAATTTATGTTTTCTAGCTAATTCTTTTAAGTAGTCAACATCTAAAAATGGTTTTATAGTCGGTACGTGCAATACTGAAGCATCAATATTATCTAATGCTAAACGTTTAGCCACTTTTAATAAAGTTTGCGTTAATAGCCCTGTACCGATTAGTAAAACATCTTTACCTTCTTTATATAAATAACTTTTACCGATTACAAAATCTTGATTGTCTGGTGTTAAAATAATAGTTTTTTCTCTGGAGATACGAACATAGGCCGGTATATTACTATCTTTAATGGCTTTTAAGATATTTTCAGCTTCAATAGCATCACAAGGTGAAAATACTTGCATATTAGGTAATACACGCATCAAAGCTATATCTTCTAGCATCTGGTGTGTTGCGCCATCAGGGCCAACAGTTATGCCCACATGAGAACCGATTATTTTAACCGGCTGATTATTTAAACAAATTGTCGTCCTAATCTGTTCCCAATTTCTTCCAGGGCTAAAAGCACTATACGCAGCAACATAGGGTAAAAGCCCCGAAGCAGCAAGTCCAGAAGCAACCGTTACTAGATTTTGTTCGGCTATTCCAACATCAATAAATCTTGGAAAACCAATTTCTTTTTCGAACAGATCAGTTCTTACAGAAGAGCTAAGATCAGCGGTTAAAACGATTACTTTTTCATCTTGTTTTCCTATGTCAAGCAAGGCTTTTGCAACACCATCACGCATTGAAAGTATTTTAGGATTATCGGAATAAAAGTCTGGATCGATATTTGAAATCATAAAGATTCTCCTAGTAATACCTTCTCTTTTTCCCTTAGTTCACTTAAAGCTTTATCTTTCAGTTCCCCTTCAAGCACTCTGCCATGCCATTCATATTTGCCCTCAAGAAAGCTAACACCATAAGATGCAATAGTCTGTAAGATAATTACGCTTGGCCCAGCTGCTCTTTTTGCTTGATCAATCTTTTCATACATATCCATAAAATCATGTCCATTAGCAACAAAAACATTCCAATTAAAAGCCTTAAATTTATTAGCTATAGAATCTAAAGGCATGACATCTTTTATTCTGCCAGCTAATTGAATATCGTTTTTATCGACAATAGCAATTAGTTTAGATAGCTTATACTTAAAGGCAAACATTACAGCTTCCCAGATATTACCTTCATCTAATTCACCATCGCCTAAAGTTACATAAACATACCGATCTTTATCTAAACCATCGGGCAAATATTGAAGCTTATAGGCATAACCGGCCGCCTGAGAAAGCCCTGACCCAAGTGGGCCTGAAGTACTTTCTAAAAGATTTAGCATCGTTCTTTCAGGATGACCTTGTAATCTTGAACCAAACTTTCTTAAAGTAAATAGTTCTTCTCTAGAAATTATGCCAAGCATCGATAAAACTGCGTAGTAAACCGGCACAGTGTGTCCATTAGAAATAAAAAGCAAATCCCGTCCATTCCAAGTTGGATCATCTACTTTGTATTTTAAAATTTTAAAGAAAAGAAGTACATAAAGGTCAGCTAGATCAAGCGGTGAAGCTAAGTGTCCAGAACCTGCCGATGCTAATTCTAAAATTATATCTTGGCGTAATAAATTAGCCCTAAGTTTTAGTTCTAATATTTCTTTACTGTCCATTATTCGTCAACTCTTTTTACTAACTTAAAATATGCCTTTTCTGGATTTTTTGCTTTAGCTATATACGATCCACAAATAATGTTATTTATACCTTTATCTCTAATTTCAACAACATTTTTTGAATTAACACCACCATCCCACATAAGTTTGGAAAGTGGATTAATATTTCTAATTTTCTTAACTTTAGCAAGTTGCAACAAGTTAGCTTCCCCGCCATAGTGACCAAGATTACCACCAAAAATTAATACTTCATCCGCCTCAGTAATTAAAGGAGCGATATCATCAACATTGGTTTGAGGTAAGATGGCAAGCCCAGCTTTTATCTTAAATTTTTTAATATACCTAAGCATTTTTTGTTTATCACCATCTGCTTCAGCATGGATAATAATACATCGAGGCTTTAAGGCAATTAAAACGTTTAAATAGTAATACGGCGTTTTGCTCATCAAATGAATGTCTGCTTTAATTCCTTCAGGAATATATATTTGAGCAATCGCTAAAGATTTTGTCTCGGTCAAAGTACCGTCCATTAAGTCAATGTGAAGGTGATCAGCAAAATGAATAAACTCATTCATTAGCTGATTATATGACTTAATATCCGGACTTAAGATTGCAGGAACTATTGCAGCTTGCTTCATTAAATTTCGTCCAACTGATTATTTCGCCTTTTATATCTCATTGCGTTACTAAATCTAGAATCCAAAAATGTATCTACTATTCTTTTTGTCTTTAAGTCCTTGTCTTTCAAGATATGAGCAGGTAAAGCCATAACATTAGCATCATTATCGTGTCTTGCTAATTTTGCTTCATTTTCGTCCCAAATGACAGCTGCCCTAATGCCACTAAAACGATTAGCAGCCATTGCCATACCTTGCCCACCGCCACACACTAATATAGCCTTAGACTTTGGATCTTCATCAGCTAAAATCTTTAAACAGGCTATTTTTGCATAATCGGTAAAATCATCATCTTTATCTAAGACTTCGTTACCAACATCAAAATACTTTCTATTAGTTTTCTCTAAATATTTCTTGATTTTTTCTTTAAGCTCAAAACCTTGATGATCCGATCCAATATAAACTGTCATTTTAGAATCCTCTAGGAGCGTTTAAATTCTGCTGATTATTAAAAGTTTGATTTATATTTTGCATTTCTTGGCTAGGAGCAACATTATTAGTTAAATTATTCATTGTATTATTTGAATTATTACCAAGTTGTTGTCCTAATTGATTTGCAACTTCAATTGAATCTGGCATATCAGTTGAACTAACACTAGGAGCTTGATCTGAGTTGGTCGTTGTTGGCTGGGCGGTAGTTAATTCGTTTAAAGAAGCTGTTGAAGCTACTGAATTAACAACATTAAAATCATTTACTTGATTGGTATTAGACAAAGTGTTTTCTTCTGGTAAAAGTCTAGCTACATCAGCCGTAACTTCAACTAATCGGTTTGAATATCCCCATTCATTATCGTACCAAGCACATACTTTAATTAAATTACCACCAATTACTGAGGTAAGTGGTAAATCTACGATAGCTGAATGACTATTACCTTTAAAATCAGATGACACAAGTTCATCTTCAGAAACTGCTAAAATGCCTTGGTAGTAAGGTTGTTGTGCAGCTTGCTTAAATACTTCATTAATTTCTTCTGCAGTTGTATTACGCTTTAACACTGCTGTTATGTCAGAGATACTTACAACAGGCGTTGGAACTCTTACAGACAATCCGCCAAAACGGTCTTTTAAAGAAGGGACCACTAAGCTAGCAGCGATAGATGCGCCAGTAGTAGTGGGTACAATATTTTCCGCTGCATTTCGAGCTTCTCTTAAATCTTTTGCCGGTGCATCTTGTAATTTTTGCGATGCTGTATATGAATGAACTGTCGTCATCATAGCTTTATCAATACCAAAGTTTGCTTCCAGTACCGCCATAACAGGAGCAATACAGTTTGTAGTACAACTAGCATTCGAAAAAATATCTGCATCAGTTTTTAGATCGTCATCATTAACACCTAAAACAATGGTTTTAGCACCTTCCCCTTTAGCTGGTGCTGAAATTACTACTCTTTTTGCTCCTGCTCTATCAATATGTGCTCTTGCAAGTTCTGGTTTAACAAATAATCCAGTAGATTCAATAACTACATCAACAGCTAGCTCTTTCCATGGTAATTCTGCTGGATCTTTTACAGCACAAACCTTAATGTGCTCACCATCGACAATAATTCCATCGTCGTCGTAGCTTACTTCTGATTCATACGTACCATAATTAGAATCATACTTTAATAAATGAGCTAAAGTTTTAGTGTCTGTTAAATCATTAATAGCAACTATCTTTAGATCACTACGCATTTTTATAATTTTAAATGCGTTTCTACCAATACGACCAAAGCCGTTTATGGCAACATTTTTCATATATTCCCCTCCACCTGAATATTTATTACCTATTGCTAATATTTTACGGTTTTTTATAAGATGGCACAATAGTATAAGCTAAATAAAAAAGAAGAGCTATTTATTAGCTCTTCTTTTATACATTTGCTTAATAAAGTTTTACTTAAGCATTTGTTTTTTGTCTCTTGATGGAATCCATCAAAGCTCGACTTTCAGCCTCTCTTCGATATTTAGCTTCAAGGGGAGTTTCAACTGCTTCTGACTGATCGCCAGCACCAGTTCCTACAGGAATCTTACGTCCAATAATAACGTTTTCTTTTAGACCCTGTAAGTAGTCTACTCGACCAGAAATTGCAGCGTTGATCAAAACGCGAGTTGTATCCTGGAAGGATGCTGCAGATAGAAAGCTATCTGACCATACCGAAACTTTAGTAATACCAAGCAATAGTTGCTTATGCTTAATAGTTTCTTTCCCTTCACTGCGTAAGCGTCTATTAGTATCAATCACAGCAGCTTTAGAAACAATGTCTCCTGCCACATAAGTTGAATCTCCTGGATCTTCAATCTCCACTCGGCTAAACATCTGTCGAATAATAACTTCCATGTGTTTGTCCGCTGGAGCATCTCCCTGGTTAGCATAAATTGCAAGAACCGAGTTCATAATGTAACGCTGTACGGCTTCTACACCCTTTAGTTTCATCAAATCTTGAAGATTTAATGATCCAGTAGTTAGCTGATCACCAGCAGCTACCTTATCACCGCTCTTAACAGTTAATACATAGCTCTCAGGAATACTGTATCTTGCTTGTTTTTCTGTAATATTTGTAAGCTCAACAGTACCATCTCTGAATTCAACTTTAGCATCGAATGGTGCAATGATTGGTGCAACACCTTCATCTTCTGAAGCAACAATTTCACCAACAGCAACTAGTTCACCTTCTTCACGGATTGGTTTTCGTTTACCAAGTGGAAGTACTACAACTTCACCTGTTGTTGGTGTTACCTGGACAACATGGGTATTGCCATCCTGCCATACTTCAACATTACCTGCGATTTCAGACATAATAGCCTGACCTTTAGGATTACGAGCTTCAAACAATTCTTCAACACGTGGTAGACCCGATGTAATGTCTGCTCCAGCCTCACCACCTTTGTGGAAGGTCTTAAGTGTTAGCTGTGTACCTAATTCACCAACAGACTGAGCTGCGATCACACCAACTGGCTGTGCCTTATCTACTAAGTGTCCAGTTGCCATGTCAATTCCATAACTGTGTTGTGGAATACCGTGTGGGCTGTTAGATGATAGTACCGATTGAATAGATACTTCAGTAATATTTGGATCGTCTTGGATCTTATCGGCAAGTTCACGTGTTACAAGATCACCAGCCTTAGCATATCCCTCGATATCTTCAGCGAGATAACGTCCATATACACGATCACCAAGATCAACCTGACTAATCTCAGTCTCGTTTCGGTAAATCTTATATCCGTAGTCATCACCCTCTTGATCTTCAATTGTAAACACATCTTGCGACACATCTACAAGACGACGTGTTAGATATCCTGAGTCAGCAGTGTTAAGGGCTGTGTTAATAAGTCCTTTACGTGCACCACGAGTTGCTACGAAGTATTCAAGAGAACTTAATCCGTGCTTAAAGTTAGAACGAATTGGAAGCTCAATCGAACGGTTATGTGCATCCTGCATCACACCAATATTTGCTGAAGCCCATTTAAGGTTTGAGATATCTCCACGTGCTCCAGAGTTAATCATCATAGCAATTGAGTTATCTGCGTCCTTAACACGTGATGCTAAGAATCCCTTGATGTTTTCGTCTAGATCTGACCAAGTCTTAACAACTAATTTGTAACGTTCCTCGTCAGATAAGAAACCTTGATAGTACTGTTCTTGAACCTGAGAAGCTTTAGCGTCAGTATCATTAATCATGTCACCAATTTCATCATAAATGACATAATCTTCTTTACCTGTAGATACAGCAGCAACAGTAGCGTATTTAAATGATAAGTTCTTTAATTTGTCTGCAGTTCGAGCAGTGATTTCTGCACCATATTTATCGAAAATACGAGCAAGAACTTTCTTAAGTTGTTTCTTATTTTGTACGCTATTGTCATATGGGAAATCATAAGGCAATGCTTCATTAAAGATCACTCGTCCAAGTGTGGTATTTCTAATCTCACGTTTTGCAAAAACCCTAATTGGTGTCTGAAGTTCAATAACTCCAGCATCATAAGCCATTTCAGCTTCATAAACTGAAGAGTATGGTTTTTCTTCACCAATCGTTACACCAGGTCGGTCGTAAGTTAGGTAGTAGTTACCAAGCACTACGTCCTGACCAATGTTTAGAACTGGTGATCCATTAGCAGGCTTTAGAAGGTTAGCAGTAGCAGTCATCAATTCACGAGCTTCTTTTTGTGCCTTATCTGAAAGTGGAAGGTGTACAGCCATCTGGTCACCATCGTAGTCAGCGTTAAATCCTGCAGCTACAAGAGGGTGAAGCTGAATAGCCTTACCATCAATCAACTTAGGTTGGAAGGCTTGAATAGACAAACGGTGAAGTGAAGGAGCACGGTTTAGCAAAATGTAACGTCCTTCAATTACAGCATCAAGAGCGTCCCAAACAACTGCTTCACCAGCTTCAATCAAGCGAGAAGCGTTTCTAAGGTTAGATGCATATTCATGCTCAAGCAACCAAGCAATAACAAAAGGCTTAAATAATTCAATTGCCATTTGTTTTGGAAGTCCACACTGATCAATTTCAAGCTCAGGACCTACCACAATTACAGAACGACCTGAATAGTCAACACGTTTTCCAAGTAAGTTCTGACGGAATCGACCTTGCTTACCTTTTAGCATGTCAGATAATGATTTAAGTCGACGACGTCCACCAGTTGAACTAGCAGCTCTACCACCTTTAGTTGCTGAGTTATCTACCAATGCGTCAACAGCTTCTTGAAGCATACGTTTTTCATTACGTTGAATAACTTCAGGAGCATTTAGACTTTGCAATTTCTTTAATCGATTATTTCGGTTAATAACCCGACGGTATAAGTCATTCAAGTCAGAAGTTGCAAAACGTCCACCAGTTAACTGAACCATAGGCCTTAGATCTGGAGGAATCACAGGGATTACTGTCATAACCAAGCTAGATGGTTTAATACCAGCAACTTGCATACCTTCTAGAGTTTTTAGACGCTTTAGAATTCGTTTTTGACGCTGACCTTTAGCATTTTCCTCTTCGACTTTAAGATCTTCGATTAATTTTTCTAGATCAATCTTGTCTAATAAAGTTTTTAGAGCTTCAGCACCCATTTTTACTTCAATTAGTTCCTGATATTCAGGTAATAAGTCTCGGTATTCAGACTCTGGTAATAAATTACCATAAGCTAATGAATCTAATTGGTTCTTTTTTAGAATGTATCTTGCTTCAACATCTTCAAGCTCGTTGTTACGCTCTTTAGCTGCTTTTTGAATATCCAAGTTAGGATCTTCTTCTTGCATCTTTTGGTAGCGCAATTCAATAGCCTTCTTTGAACCATCATATTCTGCTTCGTTGTCTGCCCTATATTGCTCTACTTTCTCATCATCGCATTTAATAATGACGTATGTTGCAAAGTAGGCAACTCGCTCTAATGATTTAACAGAAATATCTAGCAAAAGCGACATAGCACTTGGAGTACCACGCATAAACCAAATATGAGCAACTGGTGCTGCAAGAGCAATATGCCCCATACGTTCACGTCTTACGATACTCTTTGTGACAATTTCACCATTTTTATCTACAGCTACTTCTCGTGATCTAACACCTTTAAGCTTAGAATCATGAGGATTAATGTCTTTTACTGGTCCAAAGATTCGTTCACAGAACAAACCATCTCGTTCTGGTTTTTGTGTACGGTAGTTAATAGTCTCAGGCTTTGTAACTTCACCGTAGCTCCAATTAAGAATGTCTTCTGAGTCAGCGACAGCAAGTCTCACTGCGTCAAAATCGCCAATTCCTAAACTGGATGTTGGAGTATATTGACTCATTATTTATTCTCCTCGTTATTATTTTGACCATCCATTTCGTCAATGTCGATTATTTCAACACCACCTTTGTCCTCGATTTCACCGAGTCCATCTGATTCATCAATGACAGTCTCTTTATTTTCATTTTCTACATACTGATTAGCTGTTTTTTGGTTTGAGTCAGTAGTAATTTCTACATCCGCATCAACAGTATGGCCTTCTTTTACAAGATCAACTCGAAGACCAAGTCCTTGAAGTTCTTTTACAAGAACGTTGAATGATTCAGGAAGTTTTGGTCCAACAATTGGTTCGTTCTTAATGATACTTTCGTAAGCTTTAGCACGACCGTAGACATCGTCAGATTTAATAGTAATCATTTCTTGGAGTGCGGTAGCTGCACCATATGCTTCAAGTGCCCATACCTCCATCTCTCCAAATCGCTGACCACCATTTTGTGCTTTACCACCTAATGGCTGCTGAGTGACCATTGTATATGGTCCAGTTGCACGAGCGTGGATCTTATCACTAACCATGTGGTGAAGCTTAATCATGTGCATCACACCAACAGTTGTACGGTTTTCAAATGGCTCTCCGGTAGTTCCATCAAATAGTTGAATCTTTCCATCACTAGAGATTCCAGCTTCTTCAAGCAAACTTGACATCTTATCGTCTTTAACACCGTTAAATGAAGGTGTGGCGACTTTAATGCCAAGGTTACGTGCTGCAATACCTAAGTGAGTTTCAAATAGCTGTCCAATATTCATACGAGATGGCACACCAAGCGGGTTAAGAACTAGATCAACTGGAGTTCCGTCTTCCATGAATGGCATATCTTCAACTGGAAGAATTTTAGCAACAACACCTTTGTTTCCGTGACGTCCCGCTAACTTGTCTCCTACTGAGATCTTTCTAAGCTGTGCAATGTAAATACGAATTTCCATCAAAACGCCAGCTTTTAGTTCATGACCGCTTTCTTTTGAAAATACTTTAACTCTAACGACCTTACCGCCACCAGCATTATTCATTCTCTTTGAAGTATCACGAACATCTTTTGCTTTTTCACCAAAGATAGCACGTAGCAATCGTTCCTCACTGGATAGTTCCTGTTCACCTTTTGGTGTAATCTTTCCAACTAAGACATCTCCGGCCTTAACTTCAGATCCAACCTGAACAATTCCTTGCTCATCTAGGTGTCTTAAAGATTCTTCAGAAACATTTGGAATGTCTCTAGTAACAATCTCAGGACCTAATTTAGTTTCACGAACTTCAATAGTCTCTTCTTTAATGTTAATAGATGTTAATAAATCTTCTTTTACAATACGGTCAGATAAGACGATAGCGTCGTCCATGTTATATCCGTTCCAAGGCATGAAGGCTACTGTTAGGTCACGACCAAGAGCGATTTCACCATCCGCAATTGATCCACCTTCTATAATGATGTCGCCTTTTTTAACCTTATCGCCACGATTAACAAGAATTTTAGAATCATAACAACGATCATCCTTGGTCATTACAAAGTGCCATGGATAATAAACTTTTTGCTCGTCTTTATACTTTATAACTATTTTATTAGCGTCAGCAGATAAAACTTCTCCGTCACCTTTTGCCGTTACTATTTGGCTAGTATTTAGAGCAAGCTCATGTTCAATGCCTGTACCAACTGTTGGGGCAGCAGGCCTTAAAAGAGGCACTGCCTGACGTTGCATGTTCGATCCAGTTAGAGATCGGTCCACACGGTTCTTTTCAATAAATGGAACCAACCCTGCGGTTATACCTAAGATTTGGTTATGAGCAGAGTCCATTAAGGTAATTTCTTCTCGATCAACCAAAGATGGAGCCAACGAACGACGTGCTGAAACACGTTCTTGTTTAAATGATCCATCTTCATTTAATTCAGCGGATGCATCAGCAATTACTTCTTTCATTTCAGCATCGGCGTCAAGATAAACGATTTCGTTTGTAACCTTACCATCTTTAACTACAAGATATGGGGTTTCAATAAAACCATATTCGTTAATCTTAGCGTATTGAGCAATGTTAAGCACCAATCCTACGTTTGCACCTTCTGGTGTTTCTACCGGACAAATACGACCGTAGTGTGTAGGGTGAGCGTCACGTACATCATAACCAGCACGCTCTCTAACTAGTCCACCAGGACCCATTGAGCTTAAGTGACGTAAATGAGAAAGTTCAGAAACTGGGTTAACCTCATCCATACCTTGAGAAAGTTTAGATGAAGTAAAGAATTCTCGTACTTTTGCAACAATTGGTCGAGCATTAATAAGAGAACTTGGGCTTACTGTTTCAAGATCTGCAGATGACATTCGATCACGAATGTTCTTACGCATGTGAATGATTCCTGAACGGAAACTAGCAGCTACAAGTTCACCAACCTGTTTAACACGACGATTAGATAATGAATCAATATCATCTGGAGCTTCTTGTGTATTATTTAAACGAATAAGCTCAGAAATAATTGCTACTAAATCTTTCATTTGGAAAGATCTAAATTCTTTAGTGTTTGGCGTATCTAAGTTAAGACGTCTGTTGATCTTGTAACGTCCTACTCTTGAATAGTCATAGCTCTTAAAGTCTAAGAACATGTTTTCAATTGTCGAACGAGCATTATCTACAGTTGCAAGATCGGCTGGCTTTAGTCTTCGATAAACTTCAACTAAAGCTTCGTTAACTTGTGTAGAAGGATCTTTATCTAGAGTCTCATCTATGTACTTAATGTCACCAGTATCAACATCTGCAAAAGTCTTCTTAATCTGTGAATTGCTCTTCATACCAAGAGCTCTTAAGAATGTGGTTACTGGAATTTTGCGACGCTTGTCTATTTTAATGTAAATTACACCACCAGGTGCTGTTTCAAATTCAAGCCATGCACCGCGACCTGGAATTAGTTTTGCAGTGTAAAGATTAGAACCATCTGCAGCTTTTACTGCTGAAAAGAAAACACCAGATGATCTAATTAGCTGAGACACAACTACTCGTTCGTTACCGTTAATAACGAATGTACCGTGTTTAGTCATCCAAGGGTAATCACCTAGGTAGATTTCTTGTTCTTTTACTTCACCGTTTGTTTTATTAACCAACTCTACCATTGCGTAAAGTGGTGCCTCAAAAGAGGTGTGATTTTCTTTAGCAAAAAGATCCGTTGTTTTTGGCTCACGGAATTCGTAAGACTTGAAACGGAGCTCTAGCTTGCTACCAGTCATGTCGCTAATTGGATTAATCTCTTCAAAGATCTCTCCTAGACCCTCTTTAACAAACAGTTCCCAAGATCCTGTTTGGTGTTCAATGAGGTTCGGTAGCTTGACTGCGGTGTCTTCACCTGTAAAGAAGACACGCTTTTTGACGTCAGGCGTACTTGCCATCTATTAAGCTCTCCTCGCTATTAGTTAATATATTGGCACGAAGACCTCTAGCTACGGCTATATTTAATCTGCCAAATTAAATACATAGAAAAAACCGAAGCTTACTACTTCTTAAGTAATAATTCTAAACAGATTTTTCAATAAGTCAACGATAACCACTAAAGATTACCGATTACTTTATCAGCAATACCGTATTTGACCGCCTCTTTGGCATTCATCCAATAATCTCGGTCCATATCTTTTTCAATAGTCTTAGGATCTTTTCCAGTATTTTTAGCGAGCATATCATTTAATACTTTCTTTAATTCAAGGCTATGCTTTAAATCAATTTCAATATCCGTAATCTTACCACTAGCTCCTGAAGACGGCTGATGAATCATAACATAAGAATTTGGAAGCAAATATCTCTTACCTTTTTTACCAGCAGAAAGCAACATCGCCCCCATAGATGCCTGCATGCCAATACCATAAGTAGCTACATCTGGCTTAATGAAATTCATTGTATCAATAATTGCGAGGCCATCATAAACAACACCACCTGGCGAATTTATATATAATGATATATCTTTAGAATCATCTTCAGAGGCCAAAAACAATAATTGAGCTACTACTAAATTAGCAGTGTGCGGGTTTACATCTTCACCAAGAAAAATAATTCGCTCTTTTAAAAGTTTTGAATAGATATCATAAGCTCGCTCTCCATAAGAAGAGCTTTCAATCACAGTAGGTATCAAATAATCCTTGTTCTTATCCATATCTATCCTAAATATTTATTTAATCAATATTAATTAAACTTTAATTATTTATTTTTTAAAACTAAAGCAACTAATTCATCAACTGCTTTATTGATAATTAAACGATTCTTTAAATCATTACGAATTTCAGGCGAAGCAAGACGTTCTTTAAATTCTGGACCCTGATACTGCAAACTAAGTTTCTTAATCTCTTTATCTACATCCTGATCAGATACTTCTGTCTTTAAGTCTTTTGCTACTTGAGATAAAGCAACACCGAGTTTAGCCCTAGATACAGCAATTGGTCGAATCTCTTTTTCGATCCACTCTTCACGAGTTAATTTATTCTCTTCTAAGTATTTTTCTTCACTTAAGCCTTGGTAAGCAAGATTTTGCTTAACTTCAGTCGTTACGGCGTCAACTTGTTCCGAAATTAAGACTTCTGGTAGTTCAATTTCTGATTTCTCCACTAATTGCTTTAAGACTTCATCAGTAAATTTATCTTTTGCTTGTCGTTCTTTATTTTGCTTAATGTTTAGCTTAATATCTGCTTTTAAATCATCCAAAGTTTTAAAATCAGCACCAGCGCGTTTAGCTAGTTCATCATCAATCTTTGCGCCTTTAACTTCTTTAACAGAATTTACTGTAACTTTAAAAGTTACTTTAGCACCCTTTAAATCCTTTGCGTGATAATCCTTAGGGAAAGTCAAGTCTATATCTTTAGATTCACCAGCTTTCATACCAACGATAGCATCTTCAAATCCAGGAATAAAAGAATTAGATCCTAATACCAAAGGATAATCTTTTGCTTTACCGCCTTCGAATTCAACACCATCTTTTATACCAGTAAAATCAATAGTTACTTCATCAGACAACTTTGCTGCACGCTTAACTTCTTTTTTCTCAGCCATTGAAGAAGCAAAACGTTTTAAAATGTCATTAACTTCTGAATCTTTAACTTCAACTTTTTCTTCTTTTACTTTGATTTTTGTAAAATCAACTAGTTTTGGTTCAGGAAGAAGTTCAATTGTTGCAATAAATTTCATTCCTTTTTCGAAGTCAAATTTCATAATATCTACTTCTGGTTTTGAAATTACTTGTAAGTTTTCCTTCATCGAGCAATCAATAATAGCGCTTTTAATAGCAATATCTATTGTTGTGTCAATCAAAAGTTCTTTTTTAACATTCTTCTCTACAACATTTATTGGAACTTTTCCTTTTCTAAAACCATCTACTTTTAGGTCTTTACCAAGTTCGTATAATGTAATCTGCTTATAATTCTTTAAATCATCTTTATCAAGATCAAAGGTAATCTCAACTTTTACTTCGCTAATTTTCTTAATATCTGTCTTCATACTTCCTCTAGTATAACAATTAATTAATACCCCTTAAAGAATAAGGGGTATTATATTAACAAAATCTCCTTAATTTTTAAATTGTTCTTATTGTTCTTCTTTTGCTATACCAAATTCAAATTCAGCATCTTTATCGTCTGCTTTTTGTCTACTGTCTTTAATAATCGATACGATTCTTGCAATGCCAAGCTTTTCTTCACTAAAATCTTCTAGATTCTTTAAGGTGTAAATCTCTTCTTCTAGTTCTTCATCGCCGACAAAGACACAAAACTTTATGCCTTTTTTAGAGACAGATTGAATTTTCTTGTCTAATTTTCTATCTGAAAAATCAATTTCGGTATTAACGCCTTCAGATCTTAATTGTTTAGCTACTAAGAAACATTCTTTTGTTGCTATTTCACCAATTGGAATAATTTCAACTTCACAACTAGGGAATAATTCTGTTTTTAGATTGTGGGCCTCAATAAAGTTAAATAGCGTAGTAAGTCCTAAACCAAAACCAGTTGTAGGAATAGGATCTACACCAAATAGCCCCACCAAACCATCATAACGACCACCACCAAAAATTGAACGGTTATTTTTTGGATCAAGATCGAAAACTTCAAAGATAAAGTCAGTATAGTAGTCTAAGCCTCGAGCTAAAGTTGGATCATATTTAATTGACGATATTCCATATTTCTTAGCTAAAGAAATAATTTCAACTAAGTTATCATAAGCTTCGTTTGTTTTAATCATTTGAGGTAAGTCTTCTATTTTCTTAACATCTAAGATTTCAAACAAACGCTCCATTTTTTCTTCACTATCACCAAGAATTTCTGATGCTAATTGTCGAAAGTCTGATTCACTAAGCTTTTTCTTCTTATCTAGAAGCTTAATCATATCGCTACTACCTGAATCATTTAATTCTAGATAGTCTTTCATTAATGAAATTAAGACTAATCGAGAGTTAACACATATCTGATACATTGATTCGTCTGCGCCTAAAGTTTTTAAAATATCATCAGATATCGTTAATAATTCTACATCAGCTAAATTAGACTCGACTCCAAAAACATCAACATTCAATTGCCAGAACTCACGTTCCCGACCCTTTTGTGGCCTTTCATAACGCATGAAGTTCATTAACGACCACATTCTAGCAGGATATGGCATTTCCTGACGCCTCTTAGCTATCATTCTTGAAATACTTGGTGTTGCCTCTGGTCTAATTGACACCTCTCTACCACCACGATCGGTAAATAGATAAGTCTCATTACTTACTAGAGCATCACCAGTCTTTGCCTTATATACTTCAATTGGCTCTAAAATCGGTGTCTGGTACTGCTCATAACCATGAGATGACACAACCTTGTTAAGGATATGAGCCACATGATTAAACTGCCTCATATCATTAGGGTAATAATCTCTTGCTCCTTTGTATGGTTGTGTACTTAATTCTTTCATAATAATTATTATGCCACTAAAAAGTAAAACCACCAAAAAAATAACAGATAACTAACTACCGTCTAATCTATTTAAAGATAAATTTGTTCTCGAATTCTTCTTACAATTTCATACATCATGATACCTGACGCAACACCAACATTAACCGATCTAGTCGAACCAAACTGCTCAATAAAAATAACTTCATCAGACAAATTTAACATTTCTTTTGTTAGACCATTCTTTTCTGAACCAAAAGCAAATATTCCGTTTAGATCAAATTTAGCGTCCCCTAAAGGTTTAGCGCCAGGTATGATATCGACAGCATAAAGTTTTTTATTAGATCTATTTAGATATTTTTTAAATTCTTCTAAATCTTTGTAATAGTAAATATCTAAATATTTATCTGTGGCCATTGCTCCGCGCTTATTCCACTGCTTTTTACCAACTATATGAACACACTTAGCATTAAAAGCATTAGCATTTCTAATAATCGTTCCCATATTAAAATCATGGTCTAAATTTTCAATCACAATTTCAAAATTAAAAGCCGTACTTTTAAGATGTTTTTTAATAACTTCTAATTTAATATTTTTAAAATTATCTATAACGTTACGATTATCGCCATTTTTAATTAATTCTTCATCGTAATCAGAAGATTTAAAATCATCTTTATTAATATTCATATCTATTTATATAAAGATTTAAAAACAATTTGTCCAACTGGATAATAATTTGGCCTTAAACATTTAATAATATTTCTCAAATCATTTTGTTCTTTGACACCAGGATTTAAAATACCATATGGATCAAAAACATGTTTTATCTTTTTATATAATTCTGTTAATTTTTCATCTCTTTTTAAACTTACAAAATTACTATGCAAGCGTCCTTCTCCAGATAAATGTGCCAGATAGCCGTCTACTTTCATGACAAGTTTTGTGTATTGGTCCAACATCTTAAAGGTTTTTTGCTTTCCCATAAGAGTATTAAGCTTCAAAATCGGTCTTACTGTAAATATGCCACTTGAAACATTACCAACAATCGTCGTTGGAATTTTCATTATTTCACTTAGTTCTCGTACGAGTTTTAAATACTGAATAATATTCTTACGAGGAATGAATGCACCATCGAAAATAGGAGGCATAGTTTCTTCATTATTTTGGGTAGTATAAACAACCGATGTAATAGACATTAAGTCTAAAATCGAATCAGCACCCTCACCTTCATCCATCAAGATATCTACATTATCCGAGAATAAGGCCGATGTCTTCTTAAGCTTTCGATTTCTTTGTCCTTTTGAATGTTCATCAAAAGCTATTATTAGCGCTCCACCATTAATATTTGGTAAAATCTGTTTTCCTTGAACAAAATATTCTCGCCCAAGCTCACTTGCTCTAATAAAAGTTTCAGCCGATATATATTCAAAAATACAAGGATCTTTTTCTGCTACGCTATCTAATACTTCAGATATATTTCTAAAATCATCAAAAACAACTACCATAGCCGATCTAGATCTTGAAATAAATTCAGTTTTTAAGATCGCCTCGGTAACGATTCCTAGACTCCCTTGTGAACCAACTAAAAGTGGCATGATATCTATCGATCCATCTGGTAAACACGCTTTTTTAATATTCGCATAGCCTGATTTGTCATGATCGGAAATAGAAGCTATCAGCTCTTTATTGTCCTGGTAAATACCATCCAATCCTCGATAAACATCACCTTCAAAAGTAGATAGCCCCTTTAATTTGTTTACTTGTTTTTTATTTTTTCTTCCAGTTTGGATTACTTCTCCATTAGCTAAAACTACTTCTAATTTATCTATGTAGTTATAAGTAGATCCGTACTTACCAGACAAAACACCTTGCGAATCATTAGCAATTGCCCCACCAATAGTTGAATAATTAGCTGTGGTTGGATAAGAAGGAATCATAGCGCCAGACAAAGACAGAGCGTCGTTAACAGATTTAAAAGCAATACCCGACTGCACCCTAATCAATCCTTGTCTCATATCTGATTCTTCAATCATATTCATATGAGCTGGCATTACTAGCATAATTCCACTGCCAATAGCAGCACCTGACGTATCGCTTCCGCCACCACGTACGGTAATCGGCATACGGTATCCTTTTTGACTGAATTGCCAAGAAAAATTAGCAATTTTTACAATATCTTTAGTATTCTTAGGATAAATTACAATCTCTGGAGCAATTTGTAATATAGAAGAATCACAAGAAAAATGCCTTCTAACAGCCTCTCTTATATCTACTTCACCTAGTATATTTTTATTTAAATATCTAGCTATTTTATTCATGAGCTCCCCAATTACACTTGCTTTTATTTTAACATAACCGCATCAGACATATAAAAAGCTTTAGCTCTTTAATGCTAAAATAAACTTATGAAAGAAAAAAATGTAGTAATCATTGGCGGGGGTGGTTTTTTAGGATATCACGCTTCAATGGCATTTATTAATAAAGGTTTTTCTGTAAATTGCATAGTCATGCCAGAAGAGATTGTGGATTCTTCACTTTCTAATAATGTTAATTTATTGAGACTAGACATAGATAATACTTCTGACGAAGAATTAATAAATGTATTTAGTAGTTCAGATTATCTTATATATGCAGCCGGTCCAGATGACAGAGTACATCTAGATCCAGGCGTCGATTCTTCTTGGTTTTTCCATAAATACTTAGTAGCTAGGACAGCCAGAATTTTTCATTTAGCTACCAAAGCTAATGTTAAAAAAGGTGTAATTTTTGGATCTTATTTTAGCTACATTAATAATCATGGCCTCAAAAATCTAAAACCTAATACACTTTTAAAGCATCCATACATTAAAGCTCGCAAAGATCAGATGGACGAAGTCTTTAAGATTACTGAAAATAAAATGGAAGTGTCAGTACTATCCATACCTTATGTTTTTGGAGTTACTCCAACTAAGACTTCGCTTTGGAAAAGTATTTTTGTAGATAATTATAAAGACACAAATACTATCTATTACGGAAATGGGTCGACAACAGCTATTTCAGCTAAAAAAGTTGGATTAGCAGCTTACTATGCCGCTATTAACGGCAAAGATTGTGAACTTTATCCAATAGGATCTGCAAACATAACTTTTGTAGAAATGATTAGTTTACTGCTTAAATCAGCAGGTATTAATAAAAAAGTTGGTAAAATGCCAAACTTTATTATGAATTTCTTTATGAGAAAAAGAGCTAAAGATTTAGAAAAGAATAATATTTCTACTGGACTTGATATAAAGTATCTAAACAAAGATATCTTATCTAAAGATTTTATTGTGGATTATAAGAACACGGATAAATTACTTGATATCACCTACGAGGAAGACATTAAAGAAGTAATTATTGAAACTGGCAAAAGTATTAGAGCAGATTTAGATAAAGAACAGCAATTAAAAAATAGCCAAGACCAACAAGTTTAATATTATTAGTTCATTTTAACTTTAATCACTTAAATATAAAAATAGTAGGAAAAATCCTACTATTTTTAATGATTTTATTATTATCAGTTGTCTAAGCTAAGCTACGTTATCTAAATAAATTTAGCTTTTAATTCTTGTACCTGCATTACCATTAATAGCTTCAGCAGTTTTTTCTAATGATGTAATAATAGCTGTTCTATTAGCGCCACCAGCTAAGAATTTTAAAGCAGCCTGTGTTTTAGGTAGCATTGACCCAGCAGCAAACTGACCAGCATCTATATAGCCTTGGAGCTCTTCCATTGAAACCTCACCTAAAGAAGTCTCGTTTGGTTGGTTAAAGTTAACTTTAGCTGCATCAACCGATGTCACAATTAGCAAAGTATCAGCATTTAGCATATTAGCAAGCAAAGCTGCACCAAAATCTTTATCTATAACAGCTTCTGTACCAGATAGGCTACCATCTTCTGCTTGAAACACTGGAATTCCGCCACCACCAGTAGAAATAACTGTTACGCCAGCATCTACTAAAGTTTTAATTACTGGAGCTTCAACAATCTCTTGTGGTTTTGGTGAAGGCACAACACGTCGCCATCCTCGACCAGCATCTTCTTTGACTACATAGCCTCGTTCTTCACTAACTTTTCTAGCTTCTTCTTCACTATAAAATGGGCCAATAGGTTTAGTTGGATTTGAAAAAGCTGGATCGTTATGATCGACAATCGTTTGTGTAATTACACTAACCGCTTTGTTATTCATACCTTCTTGTCTAAAAGCATCATGAAAAGCTTGCTGTAGCCAAAAACCAATAAGTCCTTGACTCATGGAGCCACAATCGTCAAGCGGTAAGCTTGGAACGTCAGGCGTATTAATTGCTTCTTCGTGTAAAACAATATTTCCTACTTGAGGACCATTACCGTGGACAATACTTACTTTGTGCCCTGCTTGAATCAATGGCAAAATTTGTCTTACTGTTTCTCTAGCTACTTTTTGTTGTGCTTTAGAAGAGGCTTCGCCCTGCTTTTGCAGGGCGTTACCACCTAGAGCGACAACGATAGTTTGTCGTTCTTCCATATTATAGTACCGCAAATACCGTCATTACAGCGATTGATATTACGCTAAAGGCAACCATAATCCACCAAGTTCTTTTAACCCAGGTTCCATATGATACCTTAGCAAGTACTAATCCACCCATAACAGATGCTACCGTTGGAGCAATCATATTGACCACACCAGCCGCTGTAGCAAAAGCTGTAACGATAAAGCTTTTATCTAGGTGCGCGAACTCTGCAAGTGGAGCTAAAATTGGCATCGAAGCAGTAGCAAGTCCTGAAGTAGAAGGTACTAAGAAAGATAGAGGTAGATATACCAAGAAAGCTAAACCAGGCAAAAATCCTGCATTAACATTCCTTAGCAATTCTTCACCAGCGTGAATTATGGTGCTCATAATCTGACCGTCCATCATAACAACAGACACACCACGCGCAAAGCCAATAATTAAGGCAACTGCTAGTAAATCTTTAGCGCCGTTAATAAATGTACCAAATAGGTTTTCATCTTCATCATCAGTGCGCTTACCCCAGAAGTGGATGGCTCCAATAATCAAAGCGACTGTAAAGAACAATGTAGATAATTCATTAAAGTACCAATCTCCAAGAGGCAAAATAGTCTTGCCTAAAATTGCGCCAAGCGCCGAATCCATAATCGCCGTATGAATATTCGCAAAGAAAGTAATCTTAAATTTACCTTCCCATGGAATAACCGAAATAATCATAACAAGGAAGGTTAGACCAAAGATTGATGCAATAATCTTTCTTCGAGTAGTAAATTCAGGAACGTCTGCAGAGACTCCCGCCTTAGCAGTTAATGTTTCTTTTAAGCTAGCTCGTGAATCATTAGCATATTTTCCTGCCTTAACTTTAGATGCATACATCATAGTAGCTGCGATAGCAGTAACTAGACATAGCACTAAAATAACAAGACGAGGAATTAAGCCATCTCCTATTGATACATCAGCAAATCCCGATGCAATACCAGTTGAGAATGGATTAATTGTCGATCCTAATACACCAACACCAGCACCTAAGATAATAATCATAGCTGCTGTTAGTCCGTTATAGCCAGCCGCTAAAATTAGTGGCACTACAAGAGCATAAAATGCTACTGTTTCTTCCTGCATTCCATAAGTCGTCCCACCAATTGCAAAGAAAGTCATTAGAATCGGAATAATAAATATTTCTTTTCCCTTTAATTTGCGAACAAGACTACCAAACATTGCATCAAGTGCACCAGTTTTCATTACGATTCCTAAGAAACCTCCAAGAATCAAAACGAATAGCATCACACTAATAGCACCCTCAGGATTCTCAGCTCTTAAGGTACCTTGAACAGGTGCCTTTAAAACATCATAGACACCTTGGCGAACATCAACAGTTTTCTCTTCACCTGTTTTTTCGTCCTTTTCAGTCCTTACCTTATCTACCTGGCGATAGGTACCAGCTTTTGGTGTTTCATCTTCATTTAGATCATACGCACCTGAAGGCACGATCCAAGTAAGGGCAGCCATAAAGGCAGTAATTCCAAAGATAATAGCAAACGCCGACGGCATTCTCCATTTTCTTTTAGTTTTATTTGTTTTTTCTGACATTTTTGGAACCTCCTAAAAATTCCACTTATTATAAAGTCAAAGCGATTACCGCTTTAATGGTATGTGAACGATTTTCCGCCTGATCAAAAACAATAGAATGCGCAGATCTAAATACATCATCCGTTACTTCCATTGATTCTAATCCATATTCATCACGAATCTTCTGACCGGTAATTGTTAATGCATCATGGAATGCAGGCAAACAATGCATAAACTTTACTTCTGGATTACCAGTTAGATTTAACATATCGCGATTGACTTGGAAATTTCTAAGTAATGCAATTCTTTCAGCAAACTTATCTTCCTCGCCCATTGATACCCAAACATCAGTATAGACAACTTCTGCGCCTCTTAAGGCTTCTTCAAAATTATCTGTAATCATAATCTTGGCATGACTATCTTTTGCCAATTTTCGTGCTTCATCTACTAATTCTTGGTCGGGAAAAAGCTCTCTAGGAGCTAAAATTCGAAAATCCAATCCCATAATAGCCGAACCAATCATCAAGCTATTAGCCATATTATTACGCCCATCACCAACAAAAACTAACTTTGTATTTTTTAAGCGTCCAATATGTTCTTCAATAGTCATAAAATCAGCTAATATCTGTGTTGGATGGAATTTATCCGTTAATCCATTCCAAACCGGGACACCAGCGTGACGTGCCAATTCTTCAACAGTTGAATGGCTAAAACCCCTAAATTCAATACCATCAAACATTCTACCAAGAACTTTTGCAGTATCTTCAACAGTTTCTTTTTTACCTAATTGAATATCGTCTTTTCCTAAATATTCTGGAGCAATGCCTAGATCATTAGCAGCTACTGTAAAAGCACAACGAGTTCTTGTCGATGCTTTTTCAAAAAGCAAAGCAATGTTCTTACCTTGGTGAATATTGTGTGCAACTCCAGCGTATTTTAGTTTTTTATATTCATGAGCTGTGTTTAAGAGTAAACGAATCTCACTAGCGCTAAAATCCTTTAGCGCTAGAAAAGATCGTCCTTTAAGACTTTGTGCCATATCTTAGACATCCTCTCTATAGATTGGCATACTCATACAACGAGGACCACCGCGTCCACGCCCTAATTCTGAACCAGAGATTTCAAGTACTTCAACACCAGCTTCGCGAAGTTTTTGGTTTGTTACGTAGTTTCTATCGTAAGTTACAACCACTCCTGGTGCGATAGCTAATGTATTAGATCCGTCATTCCATTGTTCACGTGCTGACGCAATTGGATCACCACCACCACATTCAATTAAAGTAATTTGTGGCAAACCAAGAGCAGTTCTTAAGACGTGTTCTAAGTCGCGCTCTTTAGTAATCTTTGGATAATGTTGTCCTTCTACTTTTTCAAGTACAAAGATGTTCAAATGGCCATTTACATCCCGAATTTCAGGGTGAATTGTAAATTTATCATGATCAATCATTGTAAAGACTGTGTCTAAGTGCATGAACGCGTGGCTCTTTGGAATTTCAAGTGCGATAACTTTCTTAAATTCCGAACCAGCAAATAATTTAGTAGCCATTGATTCGATTGCTTCTGGAGTTGTGCGTTCTGAAATACCAATTGCCATAGCTTCTTTGTTAAGAATTAATTCGTCACCGCCTTCCATCGAGAACTTCTCAGTACGGTTATACCAAACTGGAAGACCTTGATTAGCAAAACGTGGATGATAGTCAATAATGTATCTTAAGAACAAAGACTCACGACGTCTTGCAGGCCAATGCATTTTATTAATGGTTAGACCGTTGCCAATAGCAGCTCCTGGATCACGAGTAAAGTATAAGTTTGGCATTGGATCCAAGTAAAATGGATAGTGATCCTGTTCTAGCATGTCATGAAGTTGCTGATCGTGCTCTGGTGGAAGTACGATTTCATCTTTTCTTACACCTGCCATAATTTTACGAACCATTTGACGTGGTTCCATAGCAAGCAAGTAAGATGTTAGTGCTTCCGAAACACGACGACCACCTTGTTTAGATGCTCGTAGCATATCATCGACAAACTTTCGGCGGACCGCATCATTCGTTAGTGATTCTGCTGCTAACTGGTCAAGATATAATACCTCGACGCCTCGGCTACGCAAAAGATCAGCAAAACGATCATGCTCTTTCTGCGCCAATTCCAAATATGGAATATCATCAAATAATAGATCGTGCAAAGTATCTGGTGTTAAGTTTTCAAGCTCCTCACCAGGACGATGCAAAATAACCGTCTTCAATCTACCGATTTCAGAGGTTATATTAATAGGTTTTTCCATCCCAATCCCCTTTAACTTTTACCTTATTTTTATAGTAGCATAACCACTATAAACAGTGAATAAAAATAAGCATTTTGAGACATCGAAAACTGTATAAAACTAAAATAAAAAATAATTGATCAAATAAATCAGTAAAAATAAAGGCCCAACCGAGTTGGACCTTTGGGTGAGCTAAAATCAGATCAAGACACGTCTATGGCAACGTGGCTAAATTCTTTCTATTTTGGTGGCAGAGGTTGAGTACATTGGCGTACGGCATATAATATTTCACCACCAAAATATTCTAGAATAAAGATTTTAGCTCATCTGTAATTATAATAAATAGGCTTCCAGTTGCAAGCATTAGAAATATTATTACAAGATAATCACTCTTTCTGGAACAGTTATGGAATTTTTAAATAACTGTTTTTTTATCAAATTCAACTCATTGCCTATTAATAATGTTTCTTTTACTGATACACCTGCATTATACTTTTTACCATCAGAAGATTTTATTTTTTGAACTTGTTCCAGATTAGTTAACCGTACTTTTCCGTTTATATCCCAGACGATTCTATTTTTAAATATTCAAATACCAACAAAAACTTCCGCGATCCGTCTAATTTTCTGAAGTACTGAATCCTTTTTCTTTTTTCTTAAACCACTTCTTCGAGATACAGGTGGGAGCAATCTATCCAAATCACCTCCTGCTAAGTTAGTATATCCTTTACTTATTGAATTCTTTATAAAACGTTCTGCACCATCCTTAAGCTTTTCGTCGTTAATTACAGTTTTTATCTCTTCTCGCTTCTTCTTTCTTGCGAATTTATAAAACGATTCTAGAATATCATTAGCATTTTTAAGTTCCGAAAGTTTCGTACTATTAATAAAATCTATTACTAATTCCTCTTTTGCTCTTGTACCCAAGCTAGATCTAATTACCCTTCTAATTTCTTTCTTTAAATCTTCAATGTTATTGCAATCTTTTGATTTTTCAAAAATTAATTTAAGAATATAATCTAAATTAATTTCATCCGTTCTTAGAAGATCAATCTGAAATTCAACATCCGAAAAATCTATTTGTTGTTTTTCAGCATTTTCGTTTTTTCTTGAATTTAAAATACTTTCCCTTATATCGACATATGCACTTTTCATATCTTGCATTTGTCTATCTGTTATAATCTGCTCAAAATTTTCAAATTCATCAAAATTTCTAAGGATATTTTCCGATTTTAATAACTCACCGAATAATTCTACAAATTCTTTCTTATCTGCTTCTAGCTCTATTGTTGTAGGATCCGAGAATTTATCAACCAACTCCTCACAAATTTCCTTATATCCCTTTATTCGCTTTCCTGTATCCTCATCATTGAAACCTTTAATATAATCACTATAACTTTTTTCCAAAATGACATTAACACTATTCTCATCACCAAAAGTCTTAATTGCATCCTTTGTAGCTTTTTCCAAATCTCTAAAACAAATAATATTGCCAAAAGTTTTTACTTTATTCAATATGCGATTTGTTCTTGAATATGCCTGAATAAGCCCGTGATATCTTAAATTCTTATCTACAAATAAGGTATTTAAAGTTGGTGCATCAAAACCAGTTAGAAACATTCCGACTACAATTATTAAATCAACCTCTCTATTTTTTACCCTTAAAGATAAGTCCTTATAATAATTTTGAAAATTATCTCCATCTGTAGAGAAGCTAGTTTTAGAATACCTATTATAATCATCTATAGCTTTATCCAAAAATTCTTTAGCAGTAGAGTTCAGAGCGCTTATATCAAGACTCTCTTCAGCTATTTCACCTTTTATTCCTTGCTCTTTTTGTTCTTCATTAGCCGCAAAACTAAAAATCGTTGCCACTCTTATCCTTTTATCTTCTGGTAGCTTTTCCTGCTGATTTTTGAATTCCTCATAATATAATTTAGCGGCTTCGACATTTTGAACCGCAAACATAGCATTAAATCCATTTAATCTACGACTTTTAATATCATAGTATTCATTTCTATGTGTTTTTGTATTAAACACTTCTAAAATATGTGCCACTATCTTGTTAATGCGATCTGGATGAAGAAGCATTTTCTTTTCCAATTTGACAAGCTCCTTCTCATCTGCTTCTTGTTCTGCACTTTTAAATTTTGTAGAAATATTATTATAATCAACTTTAAATTTAAGAACTTTTTCGTCCCTAATAGCATTAGTTATTACATAAGAATGAAGTTTTTTGCCAAAAATTCCAGAAGTCGTATCACCTCCCAACGAATTCTCTGGAAAAATAGGAGTTCCTGTAAAACCAAATTGATAATATTTTTTAAAAGCTTTTCTAATATTTTTCTGTGCATCTCCAAACTGAGAACGATGACATTCATCATAGATCAAAACACAATGTTTATCATAAATTTCATGAATGGGGTTTTTCTTCACGAATTCATTAAACTTCTGAATTGTCGTAACTACGATTCTATTATCCTTCTTCTCAATACACTTTTTAAGCTCTTTTGTATTTTTATTACCGTTAACACTGTCAGGCTGAAATCGTTGATATTCTTTCATTGTTTGGTAATCAAGATCTTTTCGATCAACGATGAAAAATACTTTATCAATAAAATCTAAATTCGTTGCAAGCTGTGCTGTTTTAAATGAAGTTAAAGTTTTACCTGACCCAGTAGTATGCCAAATAAAGCCACCAGCCTCTATCCTTCCAGCTTTTTTATTTTCATAGCTAGAATTAATTTTCCATAAAATCCTTTCCGTAGCCGCTATCTGATATGGCCTCATAATTAAGAGTGTGTTGTTAGTATCAAAAACACAATATTTTGTTAGAACTTCAAGCAAAACTCTTTTTTCAAAAAATGTTTTAGTAAAATCCTCTAGATCACGAATTGCTTTATTTTCAGCATCTGCCCATTCACAAGTAAATTCATAATGATTTTTATTTTGTGCTGTCGTATTGGCAAAATAACGAGTATATGTTCCATTCGAAATTACAAATATTTGTACATATTTATATAAAGAATCTTCACTGTTAAAGCTCTCCTTGCTATATCTATGGATTTGATTAAAAGCTTCATGGAGATTTACGCCTCGCTTTTTTAATTCAATATGAACAAGCGGAAGTCCATTAACAAGAACAGTAACATCATATCTATTAGCATGAATACCTCGTTGCTCAACTTGATTAACAACTTGTAAAAAATTATTGTGAATATTCTTTTTGTCTATAATTTTTATATTTTCTAAATGCCCATCATCAAAAGCAAAATCATAAATATGATTTTCTTGAATCTTACGCGTTTTTTCTAGCATTCCATCATTTGGAGCATCCAAATATTCATTAAGAAGCCTCTTCCATTCGGCATTAGTAAATTCAACATTATTTAATTTTTCAATTTGAACTTTAAGATTTTCATATAGCTCTTCTTTGGTATTAATATTTAGCTTCTGATAACCTTGTGATTCTAAATTAGTTATTAGGTTGTTCTCAAGCTCAGCTTCGCTCTGATAAGAGCTTTCCCCTACAAAGTTTGCTTTTTTGAATTTTGCTAAAATAATTCCATTCGGCATTTCAGCAATCGTAGAGGTGCTATGTTTTGTCTTTTCTTCTGACATTTAGTGCAGTCCTTTCATCTATATTCTATAATGCTCAACCCTGAAAACAATTACAATGGCCACGAATGTACATCAAGCTTTATACATTTTTAATCATCTCTTCTTAAAGCTTAACAATTTTTCTCTAAAGTATTCATACTGCTTTTGTCTCAAATCAATCTCTTTTGGTAATCCTTTTAAGATATCATTCACTAACATGTCAAATTTATCTAAAACCGATACAATGTATTCTTGAACCTGCAATGGTGGAATGGGCACTTTATATTTAGAGAATTCAGATATCCAAACTCTTTTATGTTCAGTAATATTATAATTAATAGTTTTTATATAGTAATAACAATATCTAAAGTTAACTTCATCATTTTTTGGATATAGAATCTTCATTGCTGAAGATTTAACCTTAAATTCAAAGTCTACCCAATGATTTGATGTCGTAAAATCATCAAATATTATAACTGGATTATCCTTACTTGCATAAAATATACCGTTCTCTTCATGTGTGTAGCCCAGAACAAATGATTGTCCAGCGGTCAAAACTGGTATTTTATTAGAATCACTGTATTCAGTTGATTTTACAATATATTTATTAGGTTGTTCATACCCAAGAATATCACCAAGTTTCTTATAGCCAACAGAAACTAAGCTTATACCCACAACACCCGATGCTTCTTTTAGCAATTCGAAATATTTTTTATCTATTAAGTGATTACTTGTGTGTGTGTGTGTGTGTGTGTGTGTGTTTAGCGTGTTCTATATCAAACGTCAAGAGTCTTTCTCTATAATATTCATACTGCTTCTGTCTTTGTTCTATTTCTTCTGGCAAAAGTCCTTTTGTTTCGGACAACAAAGATTGAAATTTATCTAATATTTCAACAACTTTATTTTGAAGCTCTATTGATGGAACAGGTATTTTATAATTATCCGTTATACCTGTTGAAATCTGTGGCAATTTTCCTGTTATTGAATTGTCTAAAAAATATTTCCTATTACTTTTTAGAACATAATACAAAAATTTAATATTAAGCGTATTGTTATTCAACGCAGAATACGACCACATTTCATTTTTATGACTAAATAGATCATCATAATATTCAAAATCAATATTTCCTCTAGATTTTACAATTACACTAGGCTTATCAAGAATGTTTTCTTCGCCTATATCTTCTATATTAACTTTTGCAGTTGTATTACCACCAGCAAAAATTTTGACAGATGCATTTTCTCTATCAAGTTCTTTCATCTTCTTAGCGGTAATATTTATCCCCTTCTGTCTTAAACATAAGTCGCTAATTTTTTCATAATGTATACGATTACTGGCTTCTACAAACAATTTTTCAGAAATCTTGTTTAAATACTCTTCGCTCAAAAGCATATCTCTATAGTAAGAATACTGTTTATTTCTATCCTGTAATTCAGCCTGTAATTCAGTAACATATCCTGTGAATTTATCAAGGATTTCTACGATTTTTTCTTGAGTTTCAATAGATGGAATTGGAATTTCAAATTTGCTTAAATCTTTTCCATACACATGAGGTATTCCGCTTCCTCGTTTCAATCCATAAATTTTATGCTGATTGTTCAACAACCAATGATATAAATATCTTTTATTTAATCTTCTATCTGGCTCAATCGAAAATGCGTCGCTCAAAAAAATAGGCTCATCCCAATATCCTACATATCCTGCATAAGCTCCACTTCCTGCAATAGTTATTGTAATACCAGTCCTATTACTAGCATCCGTATAATAAGCAGGTTTTTGACCTCCAGCTATTACAGGGACACGTCCTTCCTTGGCTTCTTTTTTTGTAATAGCCTTTCCTCTGCTGAATTCACAAATCTCTCCTAGCTTCTTCCACTCCACTTTTTCATTTTTAAGTAGCTCATCTATTTTGTTCATTTTTATTGCCCTCTTTTGCTTTTTGTTCAATAGACTTTATTTCATTCAAGTAGTCTCTTTCTACTTGTGATAAAGTATTTTGTCTATATTTCTTATATTCTACTTGTGCTCTCTTGTCCGCTTGTTCTTTTGAAACGCTTCCGTTTCCTATAAGTATTTTTTCTCCTGTCGCGCGCAATGTTCTATCTACATATTCCAACCAATCATTCATTGTCATTGTAACTTCTCTTTGTGCTTGTCGCTCTGCAAAATCAAGAAGACCTGATACCAATGTATTCAATCCTTTTAATTCTTTTTCGCTAAGATAATTCTTTGCTATTTTAGCTTCTTCTAGCGTGGGCAATTCCCCTCGAAACACAGTAAGTCCCATAAATTCTTTCTCTGAATTTACACGCTCATAAACTAATTCACTTGCTGTATGCTGATGTATTGCAAAATGCATTTTATTTTGAATAGTTGCAAAAAACATTTTTGCTTCGTTGCTTTTAGAATCATAATCAATACTCGTAGCAAATAAATCTAAGACTTGGCGATAAAACACTTTTTCGCTAGAACGAATGTCTCGTATTCTGTCCAATAATTCTTTAAAGTAGCCGCCGCCACCAAGATTTTTAAGCTTTTCATCATCCATGGCAAAGCCCTTGATCAGATATTCTTTTAAAATAGTACTAGCATAAATTCTAAATTGAATACCTCTAGCAGAACGTACCCGATAGCCGACTGCCAAAATCATATCCAAGGAATAATAAGCAACTTTTTTCGTCTGCGTTTTACCAGGCATTGCCCCATGCATTGTGGTTGTCAACTGATAGTTTACAACCACTTTTTCTTCAAGCTCTCTGTCTTTTAAAATAGCATTAACATGTTTACTAATATTCTGTTTACTTGTTTGAAACAACTCTGCAAGTTCAAGTTGACTTAGCCAAACCGTTCCATTATCTACGTGAAGCTCAATTTTAGATTTCCCATCTTCCGTATTATATAGAATGATTTTATTACTCATCTCCAAGCTCCTTCACAATTTCATCTATAGAAGATCTGAGTTCGCTAATTCTTTTAACTGTTTCTTTAATTTCTTTATTAAGTACTTTAATATCAATTACTTCTCTTGTGTCTTCTTTCTCGACATAGGTAGATACTGATAGATTATAATCATTTTCTTCTATTTCAGATAAATCCACATACCTTGAAAAATATTTTTTATCTGTCCTATTTCTAAATTCATCTATAATTGCCTGTATATTCTTTTCTTCCAAGATATTATTATTAGTTTCTTTTTTAAATTCTTTACTTGCATCAATAAATAAAACTTTATGCTCCTGTTTGTTCTTAGCTAAAACTAGAACACAAGTAGCAATAGAAGTTCCGAAGAAAAGATTTTCTGGGAGCTGAATAATACAATCAATAAAATTATTAGTTATCAAATATTTGCGAATAGTTTTTTCTGCACCTTTACGATAAAAAATCCCTGGAAAACAAACAATCGCCGCCCTTCCGCTACTCGATAAATAGTTTAAAGCGTGCATAATAAATGCATAATCCGCATATGATTTAGGAGCTAGTTTGCCAGCTGGGGCAAATCTTTCATCATTAATTAATGTAGGTTCATCATCTCCAACCCATTTAATTGAATATGGAGGATTAGATACGATCGCATCAAAAGGTTTTTCATCATTGTGAAGAGGCTCCAATAATGTATCGCCTTTTTTTATAGAAAACTTATTATATTTTACATTGTGAAGAAACATATTCATCCGAGCTAAATTAAAATTCGTCATATTAATTTCTTGACCAAAAAATCCTTCCTCTATACTATGCTCGTCAAACTGTTTCTTCATTTGTAGAAGCAACGAACCACTACCACAAGTAGGATCGTATACTTTATTAACTTTAGTTTTCCCATCCATTACTATTTTTGCTAAAAGTTTAGACACTGTTTGTGGCGTAAAAAATTCTCCACCAGATTTTCCAGCGTTACTGGCATAATTTGAAATTAAATATTCATAAGTATCACCAAAAACATCGATATCATTATTTTTAAAATCATTAAAATTAATTCCTGCAATACCCGTTAATATAGCAGTTAATCGTTTATTCTTTTCAGCTACCGTTCCTCCTAAACGACTACTCTTTGTATCTATGTCTTCGAATAATCCTTTAATATCGTCTTCCGATTCGGAGCCAATTGCACTTTCTTCAATAGCTTTAAATATATTTGCTAAATCAATGTTTAAGTTTTCATTGTCCTTAGCTTCTTTTGCAACATTTTTAAATAGTTGACTCGGTAATATAAAAAAGCCTTTTTCTTCTACTGTGTCAGACTTAAAATCCGATTCTGCTTCTTCATCGGAAATATCTGCATAGTCAAACTTCAAATCACCATTCTCGTGTTCCGCACGATTAAAAAAATCTGTTATGTTTTCCGAAATAAATCTATAAAATAAAATCCCTAAAATATATTGTTTAAAATCCCAACCATCTACCGCCCCACGAACATTATCAGCTATTGCCCAAATTTTTTTATGCAACTCTGCTCTCTGTGCTGTTTCGTTTGAATTATTTGAATCGACTGTCATCTTTTTACCTCGCTTTATCAATAAAACATTTATTTATATATTTAAAATCTGTTTAATACATTCTTATCCAACACTTCGAGAATACAATACTCTATCTACCAGCATTCTTAATATATTATATCCTGACATTTCAAACTTTATTCAGCATTAGAATTTCATGCCTTACATATAATTATGTGTTTTTATTCTTCTTTAAGATCTTTAATAGGACTACGCCTTACATTCCTATAAAGCGGAACGATAATACTAATTAAGCTAATAGAAAATATCAGCATTAGAACAAGAGCTATTTTCTGGTAATCAAAACAAACTAGACTTACTCGCTTATTTAGCCCAAAATCACCAAAGACATATTGCGCTTGAGCAGTGAGACTAGCAGAAAACTGAGCATCTATCAAAAGCGTACTCATCATGCCAAAGAATAAGGTGAACATTGCAATTAAGACCGTTAACATAAATACGTAAAGCAAGTAAATAAATGCTATATCAATCCGCTTAAAACCAATAGCCCTAAATACCGCAGTTTCATGACGACTATCTGTGATAGCCCTACTTGTCATGAACCACATTATAATAGTAGCCAAAAATGCAATCGCTGCTATTAGATAGATCAACCATCCTAAAATTGTATTTTGTGCGTCATCAAGAGCAGAACTATTGCTAAACATTAAATTAGCCTGATACGGATTGCCAAGAGGTTTACAAGTATTGTCATATTGTACTACACAACTCTTTTCATTAATGAACTTTTGAGCATCATTTGCATTTTTAAATTCAACAAAGCGTCGTTTATTATCTTCATTTCCCATCATATAAAACGGCTTATAAGTAAACAAATCAGCATAATCTTCTTTATTTGGCAGTTCATCATAAAGCTTTTTAGGAATCATTTGACCAATATCACTAGGTTTTAATATTCCATTAATAATGTCTTTAAATGTGCGAGCCTTTTCTTGTTGTTGCTTTTGCTCAGGATTTAATGCCTCATCACCGCTAGGCGACATGCCAACCACTTTAAAAGTTATAAACTTACTGACAGGCAAAGTATTTTTACCAAACTTTTCGTCAAATGACTTTTGTTTTGAATCTTGTATCTTTTCTTCCTTTGTTCTCGTATCGCTAGCAATCACCGCATTAGCACAAGAACTAGCATCTGGAAGTTCATAAATAAGTTTTGGTTTTTGGTAGTCTTTCTTGTCTTTATTGGCATTCATTTCTTTCTTTTGTTCTATAGCTTTTTGAATTTGTGATGAAGAAACATCGTTACGATAGCACATTTTAAAAGTTAAGTTCGTTATATTCTCACGAATCTTTTTAAGTCTCTCTAGTTTTTCTTCAAAACTAGCACTACTAGCTATCTTCTCCATACCAAGCAATCGCTCTATAACATTTTGTGGCAAAACTATTGGTAAGCTTTTACCATTTGGCTGCCACCCAGCATTATTAGGAAGAATAAATGAATCAACAATTTCAGGAGTTCCAAGTATTATCGAGGATTCGTCTACAAAAGGTCTAATATAATTAGCATTTGTTTCTTTTTCATTTGTTTTATCATAAAACAGTTCTTTTCCATCTTTTAAAGGAATCAAGGAAGACCCTCGTTTAATGGAATAAAACTCATCAGAAAATATTTTAGATGCATTATATTCTTTGGCTATAGTATTTAATTTAGAATCGTCAAAAGCAGAAATATTTTTATATTTTTCTTTTAGCACTTCATAGACAATATCATTTGGATCATTTAAAGATAGCTCTGCTGCTCCACCTAAAGTCTGCTGATAAGGTGGCTGATCACTAGATTGTAAATATTCAATACCTAATTTCTTAGCTTCAAGCGTCTTTTCTTTTACTAGAGCTGCGTAACGTTTCTTAGCTTTTTCTATAAGCACAGGATCATTAAAATCATCTTGTCCTTTTGAACGGTCAATAGGAGTATTACTTACGCTCACTATATAACGACTAGTTAATTCTCCTTTTCTAAAATTATTTGCACTATTAAAAGCTCCTTGAATTACCGAGATACTAATAATTAATACACTAAATAACAAACTAGATAATAATATTACGATGAGTGTTCTTATCTTGTGAGTGCGTAACTTAGCAAAGGCAAGCACACTAGCGTCCGTTATTTTAATCATGATATTTTTCCATCTTTTATAGTAATAATATGATCTGCTTGACTAGCTATTTCTTGATCATGAGTAGCTATAACAACTGTTGTTTTATACTGAGAACAAATATTCTTAAATAAACTAATAACATCTTGGCTATTTTTAGAGTCAAGATTCCCAGTTGGTTCATCTGCCAAAATAATTTTAGGATTATTAAGTAAAGCTCTAATAATAGCAGCTCTTTGAATTTGGCCACCGGATAGTTCCCGTGGCCGATGCTTTAAACGATCATAAAGGTCGACTTGTTTAGCTAAATCATCGATCTTTTGCCGACGTTCTTTTTTATTAATACGGGCCGGCATAGAAGCCACTTCAATATTTTGTCTTAATGTTAAAAACGGTTGCAAATAAAATGATTGAAAAATAAACCCAATGGCCTGATTACGAAATTTCGAAAGACGAGAATCGCTTAGCTTATTAATATCTTGACCGTCTATAATAACCTTACCCTGACTAGGTTTATCTAATCCACCTAGAAGATGCAAAAGCGTACTTTTACCACTACCGCTAGCACCAACAATAGCTACAAATTCGCCCTCAAGAATATTCAGATTAACATCATCAATAACGCTAATTCTTTGCTTACCAAGTTTATATTCTTTAAATAGATGCTCAATTTGTATGATGGACTTAGATGAAACTGTATTATTATGACCACTATTAATAGCCATAACTTTATTGTCTAAATCAGAACTAATGCCAGTTAAACCAGAATTATCCAAAGTAGTACCATTCCTCTAATGTTTTTCTATTAAAGATTCTATATTGCTAGTATATGTCTGGTCAATTTATTTTTTTAAAAAAAGAAAAACAAAAAACAAAAAATCACCTACCTAGGTGATTAATGTATTTTCCTAAAATGGTGAGATTTTACGCCCACGCTAGGGCAAGCACACCCCCCTGCAGTGATTTTTGATATCGCTTGTACTTTCATATTATTCCTCCTTATTTTACTAATTTCATTGATCGTGGCGGCGTTCTTACATCATATTAATCTCCACACCTTAATTATTGATAGCCGTATAAGTTACGGTTGCTGTATAAATACCACTCTGTTGCAAGCCAGTAACACTAACACCGTACCAAACAGTGGTCGTTTCGGCAGTTGGATTGGCGACAGTAGTAGTACGAATGACATGTGGCACAGTATGACCTGGTATGCCTGCCCAGGTGTACGCCGAAGAGGCAACATTATTTTCGACGGTTGTCGTGCTGCCGAAATTGCCTATACCGTTTACGCGGTAGCCCCAAGCTGAGCCACTAAGTGCGATAGGAGCGGTTTGTGTACCTGTTGTTGGCGCGATAGTTTGCGAGCCATTGGTGAGATTACAATTAGCGCTTTGCGTTGACAAGGAAAGCTTATAGCCGGTAGCGGCGTTAGTCGCGACGAGAATATTTGCCGATTTACTTGACATTTTCGTACCGCCCGCTGGCGTGACAGTGATATCAACCGAAGTCGGTGCCGATAAGGTAATGTAACGAATCCGCCCAGTTGCCGTGGCTGAATATGCGCCTGTACCAATAGCATTTACTGCTGCTACGCGAAACGTGTAGGTCGTGGGCGTGAGGAATGAAATCGTGACAGCAGTACTCGTGGATGCAATGTGACTGTAGGTCGACCAGGTAATACCACCATCGGCTGAATATTGAATAACGTAGTCGGTGATTGAGGTGTCGCCGTTGTTCGCCGGCGCTGTCCAGGTTAGACGAACGGCATTGTCAAGCGGCGTGGTTGCTAGGTTTGTCGGCGCATCCGGTACTGTCGCATAACGATAGCTATTCACTTTAGTGGCTTTATATAGTTCGTCGCCGTCACCGAGATCAATCGTCACATCAACCAAACCTGTCGCATGTGCCGGCGTTGTTGCAGTGATAGTTGCGCTGTTTATAGTTGTGACATTCGTCGCCTCAATGCCATCGAAAGTAACTTTCGGTGCGGAAGGAGCGAGCGCAGAAGGAGGAGCTGTACTGACAGCGACAGGAGTTTTTGCATCCATACCGGTAGTGCCGTTACCGAGCTGGCCATACCGATTCCAGCCCCAAGTATACATCGTACCATCATTCGCAAGAACCAACGAATTTGGGCTACCACCAGAAGTGATTTGTGTAATCATCTTACCTGCCAGCGGTGTACCGGTAGTTTTAACGATGACAGGAAGACTTGAATTGATAGTCGAATTATTGCCGAGCTGGCCATGCTGATTCCAGCCCCAGGTATACATCGTACCATCATCCGTCATAGCTAATGCATGTGCATTACCAGCGGCAATCTGCGAGATAGTCTTACCCGCCAGTGGCGTACCGGCCGTCACAACTGCAACCGGAATACGAGAATTCATAGTTGTCCCATTACCCAGCTGGCCATGCTGATTCCAGCCCCAGGTATAAACTGTGCCGTCAGAAGCAAGCGCCATTGACTGAGAATTACCAGCCGCCAACTGCACGATAACCTTGCCAGCCATCGGCGTACCGAGCGTTTGAACAGCAGCTGGAATATGAGCATCAGTTGCGTCGTTCTTGCCGAGTTGTCCGAAATTGTTTCGCCCCCACGCGTAAACTGTTCCGTCGGAAGCAAGCGCTAATGAATGCTCGTAACCCGCATGTATTTGAATAATCTTCTTCCCATCCATTGGCGTACCAGTGGTTTTTACGGCAACGGGGACAGGGGAATTAATTGTAGAATCATTACCTAGCTGACCATATTCGTTCTTTCCCCAGGCGTAAATAGTACCATCAGTCGCGAGGGCTAATGAATGAGTCGCACCGGCAGCAACCTGCATAATCGTCTTTCCATTCATCGGCGTACCGGCGGTTTTGACGGCAACGGGGATAGGGGAATTAGTAGCAGTGACTCCGTTACCAAGTTGACCGTACTCATTTCTTCCCCAAGCATAGACTGTGCCATCGGCAGACAGCGCAAGCGAATAGCCATTACCATTAACTGTTTGCATTATTTTTTTATTTTTCAATACAAAATTAGTACCAGTGATCGTCACATTTTGCCCACCTGCAATCGGACCAATCGCTGGCGAAACATTAGTTATGGCTGGTTTAGCATGTGGCGTCACGAGGACAACATTACTAAAATCACCCGTCCCAGCAGTGGTCTTGGCTGCTAAACGAATCCGATAGGTCTGATCGTTTGTCAGTCCAGTTGTCGTGTGCGATGTCGCGGCAGCAACGACGTTAACGGTCGTCCAGCTGGACGCCCCAATCACTTGATATTGCAGTACGTAACCAGTGATATTTTGCCCACCAGAAACAATTGGCGCTTGCCACGAAATAGTTGCAGTGGTATCACCCGGTTTAGCCATAACATGCGTAGGTATAGACGGTGTATCAACAAGGTTAATCGTAGTAATAACTGGCACATAAGAGTCGTTATTTGTGCCGTCTCCCAGCTGGCCGTCAAAATCACGTCCCCACGAGTATACCGTACCGTTGGAGGTCAAGGCTGACGAACTAGCTCCTGACCAACCACCACCAGAAACTTGTATGATATTTTTATCAGCTGGAGCTTGCACGGCAACAGGAGTAAGCGCATTAACTGTTGAATTATTACCCAACTGCCCGCTACTATTATGTCCCCAAGCATAAACCTTACCGTTTGAGTCAATTGCCAATGAATGTCGAGCGCCACTTGCGATTTCTACAATTGTCTTGTTGTTCATCGGCGTACCAGTTACTGTTACCGCTACCGGTAACATAGCATCGGTTGTTGCATTATTGCCGAGTTGACCTGTATCATTTCTACCCCACGTGTAGACTATGCCGTCGCCAGTAAGTGCCAACGAATGCCCTTGTCCAGCAGCAATTTTAACTATTTTCTTACCAGCTAGTGGCGTACCGATGGTTTGAACGGCAACTATCGTGTTAGAATTTGTTTTTGTATTGTTGCCTAGCTGACCATGATAGTTCCAGCCCCAGGTATAAACTGCGCCATCAGACGTTAACACCATATTATGATTAGCACCAGCAACAATTTGAATGATAGTCTTACCAGCTAGTGGTGTACCAGCAATTTTGACTGCGACTGGCACGCTAGAGTTCGTTGTTGTTCCATTACCGAGCTGACCGTAAGCATTACTACCCCATGCATATAGCGCGCCGTCACTATCAAGCGCTAACGAGTGGTCGGCACCAGCAGCAATTTGAACAATAGTCTTACCAGCCATAGGTGTACCAGCAGCCTGAACAGCGATCGGTGATCGTGAGTTAGTTGTTGTATTGTTGCCAAGTTGTCCGTATTGGTTTAACCCCCAAGTATAGACCGTACCATCAGACGCCAAAGCTATAGAGTGTGACCCCTCATAGCGTCCACCGCCCTCAACCTGTTTAACCACTTTTCCGTCCATTGGAGTGCCAGTGGTTTTTACGGCAATAGGCACATTAGAACGAGCCAATGTCGTACCGATACCCAATTCACCAGATGTATTTCGACCCCAAGCATATATTCTGCCATCAGACGTTAAGCCAAATGAATGGTAGCTACCGTTTGAAACTTTAACGATACGAATAGCCAGCGCATTCACTGAAAAATTACTAATGAGCCAAACAGCACTGATAATCACGGTTGCCATAAACGCACAATAGCCACCAAAGACTATCCAACGATTTCGAACCGACTTTATTTGTAAGCCAACTGGGTTTAGCTTATAGAGCAAGTCAATTCTTGATAAATTTTCAAGTTTATTTTTAATACCCCTACCTCATTAATTTAAAACCTGGTTACTCTCATATTCTACCTAAAATGCTCATGGTATATCAATATATCTTGAGCTTTTTAATTTAATAGTAAGAGCTAATCTTATACTTCTCTTACGATCCTTATAAATACTGCTTCATCAATAACTTTCACACCATATCTCTCTGTCTTCGCCAATTTACTCGCCCCAACTTTTCCTCCTGCCACCAGATAGGTTGTGTCTTTGTCGACACTAATTTGGAATGTTCCGCCAAGTGTACGGATCTTCTTAGCTGCCTGATCTACCAAAAGAAACACCGCCGACCACAGCAAGGCCGATACGCTGCCTCTGGAAATAATGATTTGATTTGCTCATCTTAATATAAACCCTCCTTGATCACCTCAGTAGATGTCTCGCATTAATTGTTTTATTGGCATGCTTGTAGCATAGGCATTTTGGTGTAGTCAATAACCATTAGCATTATTCTAGCTTAATCGGAATGATCGCCGCTATTAAGCCATATTACACGCCAGAAAAATAGCTATAGCCCGGCTGATACGCTCCGAGAATTGTGCTAGTGGTAACAAAACGGTAGCCCTGTTTTTTCAATGTGTCAATTATGCACGGCACAGCATCGACTGATGTGGCATGAATGTCGTGAAGCAAGATGATCGCACCTGATCGGGCATTTGAAACTGCACGACTACAAATAACGCCAGCGTTGCGGTCAGCCCAATCTCTGGTGTCGACTGACCATAAGACTGCTGCCATGCCAGCGTTGGCGATTTCTGTTTTGACGGCAGCATTGCTTGAGCCGTACGGCGGACGCATAGCTATCGCTTTTTTGCCAGTGGCGGAGTGAATTGCTTCGTTGGTGCGTTGGATTTCTGAGCGAATTTGCTCTGGTGATAAGCGGGCTAGATCGCTGTGGCTCCACGAATGATTGCCGACTTCATGACCAGCCTCTGCAATTCGTTTGGCGGTAGCTGGCTGGGCTGCAACTCGGCTGCCAAGCATGAAGAATGTTGCCTTGGCATCACGCTCACGCAATATATTAAGTAATCGGTCGGTTGGCGCACCAGGCCCGTCGTCAAAAGTTAATGCCACGCACGGCCCGCCGCAGGCAGCAGAATGCCCAACTGGCGGTGCAGGTGCAGGCTGTGGGGCTGGCGGTGTTTCTTTTGGTAGATCAGGCACTTCGAATAGTTTTTTTGCAAGCGGGTGCTGTAAATGTTTCGTTAGTTGGCTGACTTGCAGAGAAACTGTGATTTCTCCATATGACGCTGGTAGTAATTCGCCACGCCCAAACGGAAAATTGATGGTCGCTTTGTCAGCGGCGATGAATTGCTGTAGAGAGTCTTCGTTAATCTCTGAAATAGTGGAAGTTGCTGGCTGCTGTTTCTCGGCGAGGATTTTTTCGACGTACTTCTTGGCTTGATCAGTTACTGCTTTCATGTCGTCTGAGGATTGCTCCATGACATCACGCAGGGTGATGGCATTTTCTGTTTTCTTGTCAAACGTCCAGAAGCGAGTACTTGAGACGGGGTGTGCTCCGAAATTACCCTGTTTGATTGACACGACGATTGAGAAAAAATCCTCGTCGTTACGAAAAACTTGATAACTAATATTTTCTGTCATCGGCGTAATAAAGGCGTTGTGTCGTGCGACTATCTGTCGGAAGTCTTGATCAATTTCGTCGATTGCCTTGGCGATTAAAGAATTGATTTTTTCGTGCCGAGTAACGGGATATTCAATTAACACTTCCTCTTTTTTACTACTACGCCTCACAAACTTTGAGCGAATATTGGCATATTTCGAATCTGCAAAGTACAACTTTTCGGTTTGAGTAGCGGGTGTAGGTTGTGGATTATTTAGCATCGGCAAGATGACTGAAATTAGAGCAAATATCACGGCACCACCGATGGCAAATGCAGCCAGCCATGGCATATACCGTTTGATTTTCTTGGCTGAAAGCCGCTTGTCTCGCGGGTGAGAATTACGTACAGAGGGTCTTTGCGGACTGAACTGTTTATGCATATTAAGTAGTGTAACATATCTATACGTTTTGTGTCTTGATAAGTAAAAAGTCGCCATACTCGGGCGACGATTTGGATTTTTACTCTAAATTGGTGCGGATGAAAGGACTTGAACCTTCACGCCGTGAGGCACTAGTTCCTAAGACTAGCGTGTCTACCAATTCCACCACATCCGCATATCTAATATTGTAAAATTTTTCTGTAAATAAGTATATCAGTAGATAGACTAAATTACTATATTTTTATCGTAATTTAAGTTGATTTTGAGTTAAATTACTACACTATTTTTAAAATTATTAAAATATAAATTTAACACATAAAAAAAGTAAACCTTCTATAATTAGAAGGTTTACCCTAGCCAGGCGACGTATTTACAATACGCTTAATCAATTCGATCGCTTATGACTGTACAACAGTACCTACGTCTGTACCTTGATAATACCGTAAAAATCTAGACTAAACAAATATTGATATATTCTGATATTATTTGTCTGTTTAATATTTTTCCTCTTTATTGAAAATATTATATGTAGGATTAACAGACATTTAAGAATTATTCCATATCCTATTACCATCTTATAAAATATATTTAGATACTGATTTTAAAATTATAAATATTATTTAAAGGGGATATTATGAAAAAACATATTCTTATCATTGGTGGTATGGGGCCACAAGCAAGCATTCACGCACACAAACGTTTAATCGAAACTTTTCAGAATAAATATCCAAATAGTGATAATAGCGATTATCCACGCATTACACACTTATCTCTTAATGTAGAAGATTTCATCTCTGACGAAACAAAAAAGGAAGAAGCAAAAGATTATATTCTAGAATGTCTAGAAGAAATTGATATGTCATCAGTTGATGTAGGTTTTATTGCTTGTAATACAGCTCACATACTTTTTGATGATCTTCAAGAAGCTACAGATGATAAACTAATTTCGCTCATTGAACTTACAAAAAAGCATTTCAACGACAAACGTATTGGTATTGTTGCATCTCCAACAACCATTAAACAACATCTTTATGGCGATGATATCTTAACCCCTGATAGTGGCAGCATAGAAATAATAGAAGGAATTATCCGCGATACAATTGCAGGAGTCTCAAGCGATAAACTTGCTCCAACACTTGAAAATGAAATTAAAAAGCTTCGTGATTGTGGAGCTGAAATCGTAGTACTTGGATGTACTGAATTATCAGTAGTTGGAAGTCATTTAGACCTTGATTACACTCTTGATCCAATTGAATTAGTTGTAAACGCAATAGTAGATGAAGAATATCGACTAAACCAACCAAAAGAGATTTTATTCAAATTTAAGATTTAATACTTAATAAAGTTTCTTAAACAGTATCAATATCTTCTATCATCTCTGTTGAGATTGCCTTGGCTTGATTTTTCTTATATCTTCTATATTGCTTTAATATTCTTTTTGCAGTTGGTGCCGCAACTAGAACTTGCCACAAAAGAGCAACAATAAAATTTAAAGGCCAAGTTAATGCGAAAGCTATTACAAATTTATTAAGTTCTATACCTGACATAACAAGGCCAAAAATACTCATAATAAATGACATAGCCGTTACCATAACTAGAGTTCTTATCACTACAGTCTTTTTAGCATCTTTGCTCGCGAACTTCTTAACCACATTATTTGCAAGTCGCGAAACAAATAAAGTTTCAACAATCATAACAACTATAAATATTACAGGCTCTAAAATTAAAGCATGGATTAAAGAATCTAAAGATATACCACCATGACGAAAATTATTAAACAAATTCATAAAAGATGACATTAATGTCATCATAGTGATTCCAAAGATTAATCCTTCTTGTTTATTTTTTGGCATTTTATCCTCACGTTTCATTTAAAATTATGTTTTAAGGCACAACTAGGGTGACTGATCACATTACATTTACTTAAATAAAAACGTATTGAACCTGAAAGCTATTGTAGCAAAAAAATAAAAATCGTGTAAATTTAATCATGCTAATATATTTTTATGGAGAATTTTCTTGAGCCTTTTTCAGAATCTTTCAAACTATGTTTAATGCTCTGGCCTATTACTTGCATCTTTTTAACTATTCCTTTTATTGTCGCCAGAGCTTTAGCACGCCAAAGAATTACTTGGAGCTATGTTTTCTTTTCTTATTCTTTTTTACTTTATGCTTTAGGTCTTGGACTTTTTACACTCTATCCATTACCAGACAATCCAATAATGTTTTGTCTAAACCATTCCATAGACTTTCAACTTATACCTTTTAGTTGGATCCCTATTTTAACTTCTAAATATCATCTGGCAATCATTCTACAGTTAATAGCAAACATTATTTTCTTTGTTCCTTTAGGCATCTATATAGCCTTATATTTCAAGAAAACTCTAAAGCATGCCATAATCATAGGCTTTTTGGTGTCTTTACTAATAGAAATAGCTCAATTAACTGGTCTTTTCTTCATCTATCCTTGTAATTATCGCTTTTTCGATGTAGATGATCTTATAATGAATACCTTTGGATCGATCTTAGGATATAGTATGTCTTTTCGTTTTAAGAAATATATCAAAACCGAATCACTAGATGATGAACCGGTTAAAAATACCCTCTTAAATAAGTTTTTGGCATTTTGCGTTGATTTTGCAATCATTATATTCTTATCCTCTATTACACTTACTCAAGGATCCCGATTCATGGAAGATATGTATTATTATTCCTTGTTAGTAATATTCTTCTGGTGGATAATTCTAATGTTTATAGTTCCTTTCTTATCCAAAGGGTATACTTTAGGCCGCTACCTTGTAGGTATTAAGAAAAATACCAATAAAATTAACAAAGATAGATAAAAGCTTCAATAAGACTTTTATTTATTTAAGAAACAACATCAATCAATTTTTGTTTTTAGTACTGTTTAACTATTTCAGACATTTTTCTTCGGTGATGTTCTGGTTGAGATTCTTTTCGATACCCTAGTGCCACCATAACTACAGGAAGATCGTTTTCTTTATTAATAATTCCTTCTTGGTCCAAAATGTCTGCTAATTTATTTACATTAAATCCTTCCATTGGACAAGAATCGATTTTCATTTCAGCTGCTACAAGCATCAAAAATCCTAAGGCGATATATACTTGCCTAGCACACCAATGATGAAAATCACTAGCTGTTTTTAAATTAAACTCTTTTTTAGCCCAATTTTGCCAAGACTCTTTTACTTTAACTAATTGCTCTCCTTTTAAACCCCTCTTTTGAAGCATATGATCTATATGCACAGCCAATCCCTTAGCAGTTTTAGCGGTAAAGATTAATAAATCACTAGCTTCCAATCGCGGTCCATTATATGGCGCCGTTTCTTTTACTTTATTTCTTAAGCCATTATTATTAACAACGATAATATTCCATGGTTCTAATCCATAAGAGCTTGGGGCCATACGTGCGGATTCTAAAATAAGATCCAAATTTTCTTTTGTAATCTTTTTGTCGCTAAAGGTTTTACAAGCATATCTAAATTCTAATACTTCTTTTATTTCTTCTTTTTTCATGCCCCTCCCTTATTATTAACATTAATCTTTAATCTACTTCAAAAACTTCTTGAACATCTTTAAGATTATTTTCAATAAATAAAACTCTATTTTCTATAATCTTGAAATTAATATCAATATTACGTTTTAAAGCTAATATATTACGTTTACCTTTAAAGAATTCTTTATATTCTTTTGCTTCTTTTTTGTTATATACATAAAGCGATGCAATATCAGGTATATAATCAAAAGACTTGTCTTTTTGTAAAACTGATTCAAGATATTGCCAATTCTCTTTCATCCAAGACCAAACTCTATTCTTAGCGCTCAAATTACCAAACAAAAATCTTAACCATCTTATAAGATCTTGTGATTTAATAATCTTCCTATCTTTTAGGAGTCCTAACAAATAATCAACATGCTTTTCATCCATTGAAGCAGTTAATGCCTTTACAATCTCCTCTTTTAATTGAATATCTTTAGTCGTCTTATATTCATTTAATAAAAAATCAAATGCACCATCTTCTTTTGATTCAATAATTGCTCTAAGAACATAAGCTGCGATATCAGGACGAATAGAGTCTTTTTTATCTCTATATGCTACGAAAAGTTCTTTAGCTTTCTTAAGACTATTTTCATTCTTAGAGAATAACGACAAAGAAATTAGAATAGTTCGGAGCTTCTTAATGTTTAGTGAATCTTTTTCATTCTCTTCCCAAGTTAATTCAGATAACTTTTTAGAAGTTATATTATCAGCATACTTTTCGATTTTTTGTTTTAACTCAGGTTCAATAGTTTTAAACTGATTAGCAGTAGAAATTGCACCTAGTATAGCTGTCCATACCGCTTCATCGTCTTCATCGCTATAAAGACTCAATATATCAAGAACTTCTTTAAAAGGAATTTTATTGTTTTTAGACAATAATAATTTAGATTCCAAATAGAATAAACGATCTATTATTGGCAATTCTTTGTTTTGTATTTTTCCTTCAATATATCTTTTAGTATCTTCATCTTTATAATCCACTAAATAATGTCCGCTAAATCCGTAATTAAAAATTAGTGGTTCTTTTTCTTGCTTTATAGTAATAGACTCTCTATCTAGCAAATCTTCTTTAACTGGATAATTAGTAAATAATGGCACATTCCATAGTTTAGTTTTACTGCCGTCATTAAAAGGTTTTTGGCTAACAAGAACCTCATTATTGTCTAGTTTTTTAATTTCAAGAATTGGAAAGCCTGGAGATAAAACCCAATTACTCATTAAAGATTTAATATTCTTACCACTTGCCATAGAAAAAGCATCCCAAAGATCATCACCAGTAGTATTTTTATACTTAAACTCATTAAAATAACTAGTCAACCCTTCTTTAAAAGCCTTTTCTCCTATATATTTTTTAAGCATATAAAGAACGCTTCCGCCTTTGGCGTAAGTAATATAAGGATCGAAAAGAGAAGATATTTCATCTGGGTGTGACACTGGAAGCTGTACTGGCTGTACATTTTCGATAGAATCACGAGTCAAAGACATAATTCCTTCTTCGCTCAAAAATTTATTAGTAACATTCCATTTTGGATAAATAGCGTCAACACATTGGTATTCCATTAAATTTGCAAAGCTTTCATTAAGCCAAAGATTATCCCACCATTTCATAGTGACTAAATTACCAAACCACTGATGGCTAGTCTCATGAGCAATTACAAGAGCTGAAAATTCTAAAGTCTCTTTACTTACCATCTTTTGATCAAGGACTAATAATCGCTCTCTATAAGTGATTAATCCCCAGTTTTCCATTGCTCCAGCATCAAAATCAGGAATAGCAACATGATCTATCTTATCTAGTGGATATTTAACACCAAAATAATCTTCAAAATATTCGACAGATTTTGTTGCTACGTGAAGTGCATTTAAAAATTTAGCTTTTTCATGATTTTTTGTAGCATAAACTCTAACTTTTACACCATTTTTAGTCTCATCTTCTACATAATGAAAATCGCCCGAAATAAAAGCTAATAAATAAGATGACATTTTTGGTGAATCGTTAAACTCAGTAATTCTTTTACCATCTTTTATAGACTCATTTTTAACAGACATATTTGAAAGATTAATATTCTTCTCACTCGAAATAAGAGTTACTTTAAAAATTGCCTTAGCTTCAGGTTCATCAATTAAAGGAAACACTTCTCTCGCGTGATGGCTTTCAAACTGCGTAGTAAGTAAAATCTCTTCTTGGCCATTATTCTTGTAATAGCCAGGGTAAAGACCGGTAAGTGATTCAGTAATTTTTGATTCAAAAGTAAATTCAACAGTCAAGTCACCCCTTATCTTTTCATCTAGAGTTAAAACAAGTTCTTGAGAGTCTTTTAAAAACTCTTCTTTTAGAACCTTAGTCTCTTTATTTGAATTATCTAAAACTTTACTACTTTTAAGTTTTAGATCACTATTATTTAAATGGAGCCTTATCTTGTTATCTTTTTTTATTTTAGTAGCTTCCATTCTTAATGAACCAGAATATTTTAATTTTTCAGCATCTAAATCAAGAACAATATCATAGGTCTTAGGTATTAACTCTTTAATCAATCTTTTTACATTATTTCCCATATTTTTATTATAGGTGATAAATTTAAAGTAATGAATGATACAAAAAAAATAATTGAAGTCTTAAATCATGACGGTGTAATTTTCTATTTAACCGATACAATATATGGACTTCTAGCAAAAGCTAATAGCAAAGTGGCTGTAGAAAAAGTCTTTAAAGTAAAAAATCGTAATCCTAAAAAATCATGCATTATTTTAATTAGTAATCCTTCTATGTGCTACGGTACGTATCCCAGTATATCCTTTGACGAACCAACTAGTTTACTTATAAAGTCAAAAAGCGCACCAAAACACCTCTTAAGACATGATGATTATCTAGCTTATCGGGTACCGCTTAAAAGAAAACAACTTCTAGAAATAATTAACGCAGTAGGTCCTTTAATCGCACCCAGTGCTAATCCAGAAGGATTACCACCAGCTAAAAATATTAGCGAAGCAAAAGCTTATTTTGGCAATCAAGTAGATCTTTATGTAGATTGTGGCAAGGTTAAAGACAATACGCCATCAAGGATTGCAAAACTAGATTCTACTGGAAATCTCACTTATTTAAGATAATTTCTTATAAATCAAAATATTTGCTTCTGAATATTTTTTAAAAGAAATTAAACTCACACCAGGAATCTCTATATTTATGAATTCTTTTGGTAATGACAAAATTAAGTATCCATCTTTATTTAAGAATAAAGAAAGTCTTTTTATCGCTTCAACTGGAACTTTGTTGTATGGCGGATCTGCAAAAATGATATCAAAAGAATCATCGAACTTATCTAAAAAAGTTCCAACAGCAAATTTTAATTGTTTTACGTTATCTAAAATATCTAGATCTTTAAGATTTTCTTCAATTACACGATTAGCTATTCGATCATTTTCAATAAAATAAGCTTTTTTAGCGCCTCTACTTAAAGCTTCAAGACCAATTGCCCCAGAGCCAGCAAAACAATCTAAAATTTTCTTATCTAAAATAGTATTTCCTAAAGAATTGAATATAGCATTTCTAGCTCGCTCACTCATTGGATGAGTAGTGCTACCATTAGGTGTTTTGATTAATCTTCCACCATACTTTCCTGCTATAATCCTTAATTGCATTCTTCTTTCTTTCTATTTTCTTTTTCTATTCTTTGAAGCTTTTCTTTTATCGCTAATAATAAATTCTTTTGGTTCTTTTAAAGTTAAAACACCCGCATCACGACAAGCTGAATACCAAGCTATCTCTATAGCTTTAGCAATTACTGGAATTAGAATATCATTAGTTTGTCGAGCTAATTTAGCAGTCCATCCATTTTTTCTAAAATTATCATACATTTTTAGCTTGAATATTTTATCTAAGGCTAAATAAAAATAATCTATATAAGAATATTCTTCCAAAAATAAATAATCTTCTTTTAAAGCTTTTGCCTGCTTATAGGTTACGTTATTTGCTGCTGCAACACCAAGTTCAAACATAACATGTTGATTCATATAACCACCAGCACCCCAATACTTCCAGTTTTTTGATAAAAAGTCTATTGGATTAGCGTCGATAATTAATACTTTTTCTAATTTAGTATTTCTTGTATCAAGTCCCTTACCTCTAAGATCCGCCAAAGCCTCCTCTAAAGGAAAATGATGTGCTGGAGTTAATCCATCCGTTATAGCATGAGCCATCCAGGCTGCTTCAAAGGCCGCTCGCTCGCGATTACTGTTCTTTAAAGCTTCAGTAAGATTGTAATAATGATTTTCTATGTAAGTAATTAATCTAGTATCACTTTTATCTAAAGGATTAATAAAATGCCATGGTTCATCTTGACCTGGACTTTTTCTTTTTATACCATCAGGACCATTTAAACCTTCAAAATGGACAATTTCTTTATAACTTGGAAAATCATTTTCAAATTTAAGATGGTAATTCAAATTTCTGCGTGCTAAACGATCTAGCCTTTGATGAACCCCCATAATACGGCCAGACCGCGTCCTGATTGTAGTACCCGAATACATACTCTTATTTTAACTAAATCTAATTTAAAGTTGTTACTTTTTGATTACTTTTTACTTTATTTCTTAATTCTGGATAATCATCTAAAGAATAATTATTGTCCATAAAAAAGTCTACCGCATTTTTAGCTCGTTTAATTAATTTAGAATCCGCAAGTGAAGCTATTTTCAAATTCAGATCCCCATGTTGTTGACTGCCATAAATCTCACCTGGACCTCTAATTTTTAAATCTTCCTCAGCAAGATAAAACCCATCTTCTGACTTTTCTATTACTTTTAATCTCTTAGAAAGTGCTTCAGTTTTTGATGTAATGATATAGCAATATCCTTGATCGCTACTTCTACCTACACGACCTCTTAGCTGATGAAGTTGAGATAAACCAAAATGGTCACCATTTTCAATAATAATAAACGAAGCGTTTGAAACGTTAACGCCAACTTCAATGACTGTAGTTGAAATTAATAAATCAATTTCATGATTCAAGAATTTCGACATAATTTTATCTTTTTCTTCTCCAGTCAATTTACCGTGCATTACAGCCAACCGATAATCCTTAAAAGTAGTTTTAGAAAGATTTTCATATTCCTTTAAAACACTTTTTCGTTCATTATCTGGATTATCTTCAATTAAATTACATATTAGATAACCTTGTCGCCCTTTATCTAATTCTAACTTTACCTTTTCATATACTTTTTCTCTAGTTACTGGCGTATGAACTTTTGTAATAATTGGTTTTCTGCCAACAGGTTTTGTTTTTATTAAAGAAATATCCATTTCACCATAAAGAGTTAAAGCAAGAGTACGCGGAATTGGTGTAGCAGTCATAGCAAGTAAATGTGGCATTTTATAAGATTTAGTAAGTAATGCTTTACGCTGTTTAACTCCAAAACGATGCTGTTCGTCAATCACCACAAAACCTAATTTACGAAACAAAACTGCATCCTGTAAAAGAGCATGTGTACCAACAACAACATCTATTTCGCCATTACTAATTCTTTGCTGAAGTTCTTTTTTTGCTTTAGTTTTTAATGATCCAACCAAAAGCCCAACTTTAATACCTAAAGGACTCAAAAGATCGTTTAATGTTTCAGCATGTTGAGACGCTAGTATTTCAGTTGGCGCTAAAAACGCACATTGATAGCCATTTTTATAAGCTTGCACTGAAGCAAGTCCAGCTACCACTGTTTTCCCCGAACCAACATCGCCTTGAAGCAACCGGTTCATTGGTGTCTTTTTTTCAAAATCTTGAATAATCTCCCAAAGGGCAATTTTCTGATCAGCAGTTAATTTAAATGGCAAATTATTAATAATCTTTTTTGTAGCCTCTAAATCAAAGGACATTTTATAACTTTCTAACTTGTTATTTTCATCCTTATTTAGTCTGGATGACATTAGAAGACAAAAAAGTTCATCGAAAGAAAAACGTTCTTTTGCTTTATTTGCTAATTCAATTGAATCTGGCTGATGTATCTGACTATAACTATCTGAAAGCGCCATTAAGTCGTTATTCTTAATAATTTCATTTGGCATTTCTTCCGGAACGACAGAAAACAAGGGTTTTATTTTTGCTATGGTATCAATAATCAACTTTTGTTTAATACCGCCTATTGCCTTATAAACTGGAACTATCTTATCTGAAGTGGTTAATGTCATTTCTTCAGCTTTTATCGCCGATGGCGATATCAGCTGATACTTACCATAAGAGAATTTATAGTCTCCAGTAAAGATATAAGTTTTACCAATTTCTAATTGTTTTTTACGGTATGCCTGATTAAACCAAACTGCTTGTATTTTTTCTGTAGAATCTTTTAATGTTGCTAAAGTTAAAGTCATACCTCTTCTTTTTGCGACATTAGTTACTGATTCAACTTCAGCTGAAATCGTTACTCTACCAGGTTTTAGATCGGAAATAACCGAAGATACCTGATAATCTTCATAACCTCTAGGAAAAAAGTTCATTAAATCAGAAACAGTAAAAAGACCCGCTTGATGAAAATCATCAAGCGATCTTTTACCAACACCTTTTACATTCTCTAAAGACGAACTAAAATTCATTACTCTCCTAATAGAGTAGCTTCCAAATTCTCTCCTAGATTCTCAACTAAATCTCTAACTTCCTGATATTCTTTTTTAACATCACCTTCAGATTCTTTAAACCATTGAATGTAGAATTTTAATTTAGGTTCAGTACCAGATGGACGGATTGTAATACGTCTTCTATAGTCACCAAAAACTAAAGTAATAACATTACCAGAATAGCAATCGATATCTGTTTCTTCTAAAGTATCTAAGTTCTTTCTTTTTAGAGATTCATAGTCTAAAATCTCAGTTACTCTTTCTCCTAGAACTTCTTTTACTGGATTAGTTCTTAGATTTTGCATAATCTTTTGCATCAATGAAAATCCGTCTTTACCTGGACACATCACTGTTCTTAAATCTTCTACATAGATGCCATAAGTTTCATACATTTCATAAAGCTTGTCTAGCAAAGTCTTGCCTTCTTTTTTAAGAAGGGCAGCATGTTCTGCGGATAATAAAGCTCCGACAGCACCGTCTTTATCTCGTACATAATCACCTTTTAAGACGCCGTAGCTTTCTTCACCACCAATAGTAAAGATTTCGTCAGTACCTTCTTTGTTTTTGATTAATTCACCAATGTATTTAAAACCAATCAACATATTTGTGTAAGTTTTTACACCATAACGATTAGCAATCGCCTGCATTAAATCGGTAGTCACAATTGTCTTAGCAATATAATGTTTATCCGTTAAAGCACCTTTTTCATGCATTCTAGATAGTACATATTCAGTATCTAAACTAGCTGACATATTACCATTTAGATAAATTGGTCCGTCTTCACCATAAACCATTACACCAATACGGTCAGCATCTGGATCATTTGTTATAGCAATATCTGCTTTTTCAGCCTGCATCAAAGCTACTGCCATGTCATTAGCTGATCTTTCTTCTGGATTTGCTTTTCCGCCTTTTACAGTTGGGAAATTGCCATCTGGAACCATTTGCTCTTTAACTGTAATAACATTAAATCCAGCTTTTTCTAGAACTGGTAAGCTATTCCGTTGTCCAGCACCATGAAGTGGTGAGTATACAACTTTCAAGTCACCCCTATAATCTGATTCAGATTGTCTTAAAACGGCTTCCTGGTATCTATCGTCCATATCGCTCGACAAAATAGTAATTAAACCACTCTCTACTCCTTTGTCAAAATCAAGTGATACAATCTCTTCAATCTTCTCAGCTTCCGCCATTACACCCTTATCGTGTGGTTTTACTAGCTGACCGCCATCAGTCCAATAAGCTTTAAATCCATTATCCATTGGAGGATTATGAGATGCAGAAATCACAATTCCAGCAGCACACTTTAGTTCCCTTACTGTAAATGAAAGTTGAGGCGTAGAGCGAAAACCGTCATAAACATAAGTTTTAAAACCATTGCCAGAGACAACTTCTGCTACATAACGAGATAGTTCTGGTGAAGATAACCTCGTATCACAAACTACAGCGATACCTTTTGTTTTTGCTTCGGGTTCAAATTTTTCTATATATGAACATAAAGCCTGTGCTGATTCACCAATTGTTACTTTATTAATTCGGTTTGATCCAATACCAGTAGTACCGCGTCTTCCTCCAGTACCAAATTCAATAATTTTAAAGAAAGCATCTTCAAGTTCTTGCCATTTTTCAGCTTCAATCATTTCTAAAAGCTGGGGTTTATATTCTTGATATTTTTTCTTTTCAAGCCACTTAGTTACATTATTAGCAGCTTCTTCAGATAAATATTTTTTATAGTCTTTCACTTTTCCTCCGATATAAACATCAATAAATAAACTATAGCTTAAATATTATTCTTATGTTCTGAAAAAGTGCTTATCTTACTAAACAGATAGAATTTTTACCTTTTTTGAGTAAGCCTAAAGTATCTAAATTTATATCTTCATCCAGTTTTTTACCATTAAAACTTACACCACCTTGTTTAATTAGACGACGAGCTTCAGATAATGATTTTGCTAAGCCCGTTTCTACCATTGCTTCACTAGCTAGCACACCTTTTTTAGCAACTGCTAATTCTTTAGCTAGAAGATCTAATTCATCTTTAGATAGATCAGATACACCAGTACCTGAGAAAATCACATCAGTTAGTTTCATTACACTTTTAGTACGTTCTGATCCATGCAAAACTTCAGTTGCTAATTTTGCCAATGCTTTTTGTGCTAGGCGCTTTTTTGGATCTTTTTTATGTTCTGCCATTAATTCATCTAATTCTTCTTTAGTAATTAAGGTGTAAATTTTTAGATAATCTTCAACAGCAATATCATCAGCATTTAACCAGAACTGGTAGTACTTGAATACTGAAGTTAGGTTAGGATCCAACCAAACAGCATTACCTTCAGATTTACCAAATTTCCTACCAGATACTTTATCTATAATTAAAGGTACAGAGTAAACATCTACTGTAGCTTTTTCCAGCTTTTTAATTAATTCAACTCCCGTAATACAGTTGCCCCATTGATCGGCACCACATACTTGAAGTGTTGCTCCATATTTTCTAAATAAGTACAAAAAATCGTATCCTTGTATCAAGTTGTAGCTGAATTCAGCGTAAGATATACCACTGCCACCTTCACCAATACGATCTTTAACAAATTTACGATCCAACAGTTGAGTCATTGAAAAGTTTTTACCAACTTCTCTTAGAAAGTCGATGTAGTTAATATCCTTAAACCAATCGTAATTATTTACCGTGATAAAGTCTTTACCTGCAAACAAGTCTTTTACTTGTTTAGTCTGCATTTTAACGTTTCTATCAACTTCTTCTATTGGTTTTACTTTTCGTTCTTCAGCTTTGCCATCTGGATCACCAATTCGTCCAGTAGCTCCACCAAATAACAAAATAGCCTTGTATCCATGATCGATAAAATGTCGCACCATCATAAGAGCTGCTAAATTACCAATTGTTAAACTCTCAGCACTAGGGTCCATGCCAAAATAGAAAGTACGTGTTCCCTTGTCTAGCTCGGTAATATTAGAAAATGTAGTTTGGTTCAAAAAGCCACGCCACATCAATTCTTCGGAAAGCGTCATTTCACACGTCCTTTCAATTTTAATTTTATATTCATCTCTTATAATAACATTTTTCAAAGCTTAGGCATTTTTATTGCTATAATATATTTATCAAATCGATATATAAGGGAAGTTTAAAGGTGTCGAGAAAAAGAAATTCAAACAGAGGCAAGCTTAGTCTTTATGCTAACCTCTCTAATCGTTTTAAAGACAAAAAAGACCGCATATCAAGAGAGCATGCTGAATATTTAGCTAGCTTGCCTAAAGATCCTCTTAAAAGGATCTTATACCGTATGCATCCTAAGAGAGTTTTTAGATATCTATTTTCTAAAAAAGGTCTAATCATGATGGCCAAAGTAATTGGTACTATGATTTTAATAGGAATCCTAATAATTGGTGTATTGTTTGCCTACTTTAGACGTGATCTTGATGCAATTCGTCCTGGTGAATTAAACAAACGAGTCTATACAACAGTTACTAAATACTATGACCGTAATAATGAACTACTTTGGGAAGATAAAGGATCAGGCAATTATAAACTAGTTGTCGAAGGAAATGATATTTCTGATTACATGAAAAAAGCAACCGTTGCTATTGAGGACCATGATTTCTATAACCACTCAGGAGTATCTTACGCTGGTCTAATTAGAGCTCTTACTAATAACCTTAGGGGAGGATCGACACAAGGTGGTTCTACCTTAACACAACAATTAGTAAAACAAGTCTTTTTTGCTGACGAAGCATCTAACCGTGGATTATCTGGTATCCCTCGTAAAATTAAAGAAATGATTCTTTCGATTGAAGTTGAAAGGATGTATTCAAAAGATCAGATCCTTACGCTTTATCTAAATGAATCACCTTATGGTGGTCGACGTAATGGAGTTGAATCTGCAGCTAGAACCTATTTTGATAAATCCGCTAAAGACTTAACTCTTGCAGAATCAGCTCTTCTTGCGGGAATACCAAACCAGCCTGGATTATATGATCCTTATAACACTGCTGGTAATGAATCACTAATTAAACGCCAACACAAAGTCTTAAATGATATGGTATCGATGAACTATATCACCAAAGAAGAAGCAGAAGCAGCTAAAAAAGTAGATATCTTAAGTGAGATCAAGCCAATAACTAACCAGTATGTAGATATTAAGGCGCCACACTTTATCATGATGGTTAAAAAAGAGCTTGAAGCCGAACTTGGAAAATCAACCGTTGGTAAAGGTGGATTAACCGTTAAAACAACACTAGATTATCGTATTCAGAAAAAAGCTGAAGAAGCTATGAACGATATGTTTAATTCTTATGTACCTAAGTATGCCGGATTCACTAATGGAGCAGCCACAGTAGAAGATGTAAAAACTGGTCAAATCGTAGCACTAGTTGGGTCAAGAGATTGGAACTATCCAGGTTTTGGTCAAGATAATGCCGCTTCCGCATTTATTCAACCTGGATCTACTATTAAGCCTTTGGTTTACGCTGGCCTATTTAACGACCATGGATCCGACAAACAAAACTTCGGATCAGGTACTGTTCTTGCTGATTCACCAGACGGTATGAAACAAATTTATGGCTCGGACGTTAAAAACGCTGACCGTGGATATAAAGGTAATATTAGTATTAGACAGTCACTTGGTCTTTCTCGTAATATTCCAGCTATTAAAGCTATGTATCTTTCAGATCAACAATCTGGATCTGGATATACTCTTAAAACAATTCGCGACATGGGAGATGTTTATTACTGTACTCAAGGAGTGGATGCTCAAGCGGGACTATCATTATCCATTGGAGCTTGTGGAACTAGACAAGTAGATCACGTTAATGCCTTTGCGACACTTGCACGTGGTGGCAAATATATGCCAAGTACTACTATTATGGAAGTCAAAAATTCCAACGGCGATACTCTAAAAAAATGGAACTCACAAGAAAAACAAATTATTAATGAACAATCTGCTTATATAGTCTCAGACATCTTGTCCGACGATAATGCCAGAGCTGGACTCTATGGACGTGGACGAACCGGTCTAAATGTTACCGGCGTTAAGACTGCAGCCAAAACTGGTACGTCAGACAAAGGCGGAATGGCAAAAGATATTTGGATGATGTCTTATTCACCCGTACTTGCAATGGGTGTATGGCTCGGTAATCCAGATACTTCAATTCTTAAGAATGGAAACTCTTCTCTTCCAGGACCAATTATTAATAAAGTTATGAGCTATGCACATACCGATATTTACAGAAACGAAGGTAAATGGAAAACCGGAGACTGGTTTACACAACCAAATGGCATCCAAAAAATCGGTAATGAATTGTTCCCTTCCTACTACGACAAAAACAAAGCCAATCGAACTGAGAAAATGGATTTTGACCGTATCTCTAAGAAAAAAGCGACATCTTGTACGCCAGATAGCACAAAGATATCGATTGACGTTATAAAGAATAAAGACCCAATTTCTTCTAAAGAAGTATTTAGAGCAACCAATCCTGAATATGACGCCACAAAAGACGATGACTTACATCACTGTGAAGATCAGAAGCCTTCTATCTCTAATTTCCAATTACCATCTAGCAACGAAAAGACCTTTGGAGTTAGCGTACAACAAGGAACACATGCTCTAGAATCCGTATCGCTTAGCGTAAATGGTAAAGATCTCGGAACAAAAACTATTACAAATTCAGGATCCGTCAGCTTTACTTGGACAGAAAGCAGTGTGCCAAATGGAGCAAAAGTTGTTGCCATAGTAAAGGATTCAGCCGGCTATGAAGGCAGAGCTGAGACACAAACAGCATACACAAGTAATTAGATGTCAGTAAAACTAAACTCGAAAAGCGAGGAATGTAGTGGAAGAAAATAAAGATCAAGAAGTTAAGAACTTAAATCTTGAAAATAGCTCCACAAGACCTCGCTTTTTGATTGCCTTTTTCAAAAAACATAAAAGAAGTTTTTTGATAGCATCGTTTAGCCTACTTTTATTTATCTTCATACTTTTTCTTGTACCAATAACTAGAAATAAAATTCTTGGATTATTCATTCAAAAATCAATTGTAATATCCGTACTTGATAGTAAAACCAAACTACCAATCTCTAATGCCGAAGTAACAATCGAAAAAGACACTAAAAAATCCAACAATAACGGCAAAGTCTTCTTTAATAATTTGCCACTAGGAGATACACTCGTTCTTCTTAAGAAGAATAATTATGATTCAAAAGAAGAATCAATTAAAATCGACGCTGATTCTCATTCCATTGAGATTTTAATGAATGCTAACGGAAAAAGCTTCGAGCTAACCCTTATAGATTACGTAACGAAAGAAAAAATCGAAAAAGCGACAGCCACTATCAAGTCGGATGAATACGAATCCAACGACGAAGGCAAAATAACCTTATCATTACCTCTGGACAAGAAAGATCAAAAATTAACTATAAAGAAAGATAGTTACGAAGATTATTCTAAAAACATAGATATAGACAAAATAAAAGATAAAGAGACTATAGAGTTAATTCCAAATAAAACAGTTTATTATATTAAAGATAATTTAGATGGAAAAGAGATTGTAAAGACTAATCTATCTGGTAAATATAAAGAACCCTTATATAAAGAACCAGCAGGCGAAAAGATAAAAAATAACCTTTTCATCAACAACAATTATTTAGCGTTTATTACCAGTAATAATCATAACGATACTCTTAAAATCATAGATATAGATACTAATGAAGATAAAGTTCAAGCTAATCAATCTATAAAAGCTAATACATTAAAAATTTTAGGTTGGAATAATGAAAATATTATCTTAATCCAAAAAAATCATAATATTCTTTTTCAAATAGAAGAAATGAAATTAATCTCTTATAATCCCAAAAATAATAAGACAACAGTTATTGATACTTCTATTTTAGAAGGAGATCCTCTAAACTATGCCAGTCAAAATATAACCGAGCCCGACGCATTAATTAATGGGCAATTAAATTATTTAAAGTTCTGGCATTATTCTAATGGCTTTCAAGGCAATACTGATCGGCAAATATCATTCATGAAGTATAAAAATGATAAATTAAATGAATTTAAACAAATAAAAACAGATCGATCAATTAATTGCCATAGCACGTTATCTAGCGATTTATTGCTACATTATTCTTGCATCAACCTAGACAACAATAAAATTATTAATTTAACACAAGATATTAATAGCGAAACTTTAAATGAAACAAACGATTCATTAGACCTTACAAACAAAAACTTAGAATTTATCTGTAATGCAAAGAATTGCTTTATTAACAAGCAAAATAACGAAATAGTTCATATATCTTTAGCCGATAGCAACCATACTAATGGTAACTATACGAAGAATATTATTAAAACAAATGCTAAGGTTCTAAACTTTATAGATCAAGATCATTTTATTTATAAAAAAGATAATGAATTATATATTTCTAGTGTAAATAAAATAAGTTTTGACCAATCTGCAAAAATTCTTAATCAATAAAAAACTAATCTCAAAATAAAAAAATAAACTATGACTTGGAATTAATAAGATCTATTAAATTTTGTTCTCGATCATCCTTCTTAGCAATTTTGCTTTTATTGCTGGTTTTTTGTTTTCTACTATTCTTAGTTGTCTTTTTCAAAGTATTTTTATTTGATTTTTGGGACACTCTCAAAGATTTATTTTTAGTAGTATCCTTTTTATCTTTTAAAGACTTGCTCTTAACGATATTCTTAGACTCATTTTCATTCTTCTTTTTGTCTTGATTCTTATCTCTATTTTTACCACTCTTTCGAATAACACTAGATACTTTGTCTTTACTATTCTTTTTAACTTTTGATGTAGCAGTATTACTTACAATTTCTGCAAACGCCATTCTTCCAGAATCAGTCTGCATATAATTTTCAATTCGTACTTCTTTTTCCTTACCGATATATTTTGAACCATTTTTAACCACACACATAATAGTGTTATCTATATAACCAATTGCTTGTCCTCGTGATTCACCCTTATCTAATAGTTTTAACTTTATAACTTCACCAGGAATGAATTGAGGCTGTAAGGATTTAACTAAATAATTTAAATTTATAACTTTAACGCCCTCCAAATCAGCCACCTTAGTTAAATTGTAATCCAAGGTAAAAATCGGTGCCTGATATTTCTGACCTAAATAAATTAGTAAGTCATCTACCTCATGAGGTTTATCATCGTCTTCAGTAACTAAAATAAACGAAGCAATGTTTATATTTTTTAGCTTATTTATTAAATCTAGCCCCGCCCTTGCTCTAGTTCGTTTAAGCGTCTCAGCATGATCTGCCACGTATTGTAGTTCTCTTAATACTTCTCGGGGAATAATAATTGAATTATTTGCTAAACCAAAACTAAATAATTCTAAGAATCTACCATCCATAATGATAGAAGTGTCTAATATTAGAGGTGATTCTATACCCTTAAGTGATGATATTTGTTTTAAAGAGCTTTCTTTTTGTCTCCTTAATAAGGTTAGCCTTCTTTGATCACTAATCAAAAAAGTAATCATAGCTGGTATAATAACTGCTATTATAATAAAAATCATATTTTCTCCTTTTTTATTTTAAGTATTTATTTAAAGCGTCCCTTAAAGACGTTACGCTATCTGGATTCTTATTTTTCACTCCACTAGGAGCAATTAGGCGAGAGAATCCCATTTTCTTAGCCTCTTTGATTCGACTAGCGATATTGCGGACTGATCTAATTTCACCTCCCAGTCCAATTTCACCAAAACAAGCAATATTGTCTTCTAGTTTTCGTCCTGCGCTAGCAGAAGCTATTGCCATAGCAACAGCAAGGTCAGCAGCTGAATCATTTATTTTTATTCCGCCGACCACATTGATAAAAATATCTTTATCGGATAAGTTCAATTTTGTGCGTTTTTCTAAAACCGCAATAAGAATATTTAGACGATTCAAATCAAAGCCTGAGGCTGTACGCTTAGGATAACCGAAATTCGATGGATTAACAAGAGCTTGAATCTCAACAAGGATTGGACGATTACCTTCTAGTGTAGCTAAAACTATTGATCCGTCGCTATTTTGCCTTTCAGCAAGTAACGCTGCCGATGGGTTTTTAACAATCTTTAAGCCATCTCCGGTCATTTCAAAAATTGCCGCTTCTTCAGTCGATCCGTAGCGATTTTTAACTGCTCTAATTACCTTAAAGCCACCATAACGATCACCTTCAAAATTAAGAACTACATCAACCATATGCTCTAAAATTTTTGGACCCGCTATTGAACCTTCTTTCGTTACGTGTCCCACAAAAATAACCGCCGAGCCTTTCTTTTTTGCCACTCGAGATATTAGAGTAGCGCTATTAGAAATTTGCGAAACGCTTCCAGCAGCCGATGATATTTCATTTAAAGATAAAGTTTGAATCGAATCAATAATCACAAGATCATAGTTATCTTCTTCAATTGTCTTAGCAATATCATTAGCAGAAGTAGAAGCAATAAAAGAAAGATTTAAATCATTATTAGTAGCGCCAAGTCTTTTTGCTCTTAGCTTAACCTGCGAAGCCGATTCTTCTCCGGATACATATAGCACTTTCCTATTTTTTGCTATATAAGAACATAATTGCATTAATAGAGTACTTTTACCAATACCTGGTTGACCAGCTAATAGTATAATTCCTGCTGGTAAAATTCCACCGCCTAGCACCACATCAAGATCCAAAAAACCGGTCTTAATCCTATCTAAATCTTTTTCTTCGTCAATTTCGTTAAAAGTTAGAGGTTTTAACTTATTACCACTCGAACTAGCTTTTAAAACAGCACTGGATCCTGCCGATTCTACCATCTGCTCAACTAGAGAATTCCATTCACCACAATTTTCACAGCGTCCCATCCACTTAGAAAAACTAGCACCACAATTCTGACAAACAAAATTAGTACGATTTTTTGCCATTATTTTCCAACCTTTGGCGCAGGAGCAAGACTAGCATCAATAGATTTATTAAGCTCTTTAGCCCATGCATCTACCAATCTTAGTTCATCTTTTAATTGATTAGCTTCATTAATCTTCTGATTATATTCAAATCTAACTCTCTCTAAGTTATTAATTCTATTTTCTAAAGCATTCCTTCTAATGTCATATTCATAACGTTCCATATAGCCAGAATTAGCATCTCTGTTAAAAACTGCTATATCATTTGAAAGTATATTTACAGAAGTTTCATAATAAGTTTTATCACTATCTAATTCTTTATATAAATTCTCTAATTTTCCTACAAGCTCTTTTGCTTTTTTGTCATTTTCGTCAATCTTGCTTTGATATTTACTATGTAGCACTTTTACCGCTTCGTAACCAAAATATCTATTATAATGCTTCAACAGCTCTTGGTTTTCTACTATATATTCTGTACCAATAATTGAATGTAATTCATTTGTAAATTCTTCAGAACCAAGATCATTATAAAATTTCATCCGTTCTTTAATGTTTGTCTTGTTCTTTAAAGAGCTATATTCAGAAGTTACTAAGTCAGAAATTCTATTCTTATAACTTTTATCCATATTAGCCCAAACAGCATGTAGTAATTCATGGACAGCTGTTACTTCTTTCATGCCATCAAGTTCACTATTCTGCGAATCATAAACATAGATTCTCTTATCTGCATAACATCCAGTTACTTTATAAGAATCTTCTTTATTTTTACAGTGATCTAAGACTTCACTGGTATGTGATATGGAAGGTTTAGATAAATAGAATCTATAAATCCCTTCCTTAGTTAATTTTGTCTTATCTACAATATCTAGCACTTCTTGGCCAGGCTTATAAGTTATAAAATCACTGTATTCTTTTATCTCAGAAGAAAAGGTAAATCCTAAAATTAGTAAAATTAAAAATATACCTTTAATAATAGTAGGAAGTTTAGATTTAGGCGACTTTTGTTGATTCATAAGAAACCTTGAAATTTAAAGATCTATCTTTAGCACCAACTTTTACGACCGCGCCAGAAACAATCTCACCATTAATGATACCTTCTGCTATCCTTAGTTCGACTTCTGTTTCAATTACTTTTCTTAGCTCTCTAGCACCTTTATATTTAGAAAATCCCTGATCAATTAAGAGAGAAATGGCATTTTCCGATACATCAACAGCAATACCTTTTAATAGTAGTCTTTGATTTAAATCTCTTAGCATATTTTTAACAATTTGTCTGACGCTCGATTTTTCAAGCTGATTAAAGACAATAATATCGTCAAAACGATTAATGATCTCAGCTCGCATGAATTCCTTTAAGGCTCTCTTTGCAATAGAATCATTTTTAGCTTTCAAATTATTTAATGTAGTACTGTCAAAACCAAAAGTTTTTTCTTCTTGCATTTCTTCAGCACCTAAATTAGATGTCAGAATAACCAATGTATTAGAAAAATTTGCAATCCTTCCAGAAGCACTAGTTAAAGTTCCATCTTCTAAAAGTTGCAATAACAAATTAAATACCGAACTATGGGCTTTTTCAATTTCATCAAAAAGCACTACTGAATATGGATTTTTTCTGACCTTATCAATAAAGGTATTACCATCGCCATAGCCAACATATCCAGGGTTAGATCCTAGTGCCTTACTAACCGCCGTAGGATCCGAAAATTCGCTCATATCGATTTTTATCAAAGACCCTTCCGATCCAAAATATTCTTTAGCAATTACTCTAGCAAGTTCTGTTTTCCCAACTCCGGATGGACCCATAAATATAAACGATCCTATAGGACGATGAGATGAAGCAATGCCAGATCTAGAACGCTTAATCGCTTGTACAACTTTTCTTATTGCTTCAGTCTGCCCAATAACTTGCTTTCCTAAAGTTTTTTCAAGAGATAAAAGCTGTTTAGCTTCAGAACGTTTTAAATTGCTTACCGGAACGCCCGAAATTTGAGACACTGCTTGCTTAATATGTTCAGAAGTCATTTTTCTGAGTCTAATGCCTCGCTTGATATTTTCTTTCTCTTGTTTGATTTGGTTCCACAATTTAAACATCTCTTCTTGAAGCTCATTTGCTAAATCTATATTCTTATTCTGTAAAGCTTCAATTGTTTTAGCTTTGAATAACTCTACTTTTGATTCAAGATTTAAAATCTTTTCCGATTTTACAATCTTACGATCACCATTCACTATAGCTGCAGCCTCATCTAACACATCTATTGCCTTATCTGGCATAAACCTACCAGCTATATAACGATCAGACAATTCAACAATTTCATTTAAAATCTCATCAGAAATGCTAACACTATGAAATTTTGTATAGCTATCTTTAATACCTTTTAAGATTTGCTTGGTTTCTTTTAGATTAGGTTCTTTAACCGTAACCGTTTGGAACCGTCTATCTAGTGCCTGATCCGGCTCGATACGCTTACGATATTCATCGAATGTTGTGGCACCAATTAAAGAGATATTGCCTCTAGCTAAAGCTGGTTTAATTATATTAGACGCATCTAACGATCCTTCTGCAGAACCAGCGCCCACTACTGTATGAAGTTCATCAATAAATAAAATTATATTATCTTCAGTTGATACTTCTTCAATAAGTTTATTTAGACGTGCTTCAAATTCACCTCTAAATTTTGTTCCAGCAATTAAAGATGGCAAATCCAGCCGATAAATAACTTTATCAGCCAAAGAATAAGAAACTTTCCCTTCTACGATTCTTAAAGCTAGTCCTTCAGCAATTGCTGTTTTTCCAACACCTGGTTCACCAATAAGCACCGGATTATTCTTCTGCTTACGAGATAAAATTGTACTGACCCTATCTATTTCCTTTTCTCTACCAATTACTGGCATAATCTTACCTTCACCGGCTAGCTTATTAAGATTCTCTGAAAATTGAGCTAGAGTTGAGTTTGCATTTGCATTCATTCTATCTGGTTGAGGGAAAATCTTATAAAATACTTTTGTTTTTTCTTCTCTATCACCCCTTTCAGTAGTTTGAAAGAAAATATCCGCAAGCGATTGTTCAAGTCCAACTACATCAATCTCTAAAAGGGCAAGCAATCTTCTTGCTTTCGAATTACGTTGTGAAATCACACCAAAAAGTAAATGCTCTGGTTCAATAAATGAATAACTATGTTCTGAAGAAACAGAATTAGCAAGCTGAAAGGAAAGCACTGTATTTCTACTAAAAGCTAGTGGGTCATTATTAGCTAATTCTCTTTCATCTTCATTCTCAAGTTCTTCAATAATTTTTAAAGCTTTTTTTCCATCAAAACCGAATTCACTTAAAAGCTCATGAGCAAGACTACCTGCATGATTAAAAAGACCGAGCAATAAATGTTCAGTTCCCAAAACATCATTATTAAAAGATCTGGCTGTCTTATCACTAATTAAAAGAACATTTTTACTCTGATCAGAAAATCTCGATAAAATATCTGAGAAATTATTTGTCACTAAATTACCTCCATAAAAATAGATGTAGACGAAACTAGTCTACATCTATTATAAGCTACTTTAATTAATTAGTCTTCTTGATTATTAATAGCATCAAACAGGCTATCTTCAGCATTTTTTACTGGTTTCTTTGGAGCCTCTTTTGGAGGTTCAACCACAACAATGTCTAAATCATATCCCGTTAATTGGCTAGCCAAGCGAACATTTTGTCCAAAACGTCCAATAGCGATAGATTGCTGATCTTCTAAGACTTCAACAGCTGCTTTTTTGTTTTCTTCATCTACTTTGATATCAACAACTTCAGCTGGTGAAATAGCATTCTTAATGTACTCAACTGGATTATCACTCCAAGTTATAATATCAATTTTCTCATTAGCACCACTCATTTCACCCATAACAGCCTGAACCCTAGCACCATGTCCACCGACAAAGGTACCAACTGGATCAACACCTTGCATGCTTGAATAAACAGCAATCTTAGTTCGGCGTCCAGCTTCGCGTGCTACGCCTTTGATTTCTACAGCACCAGTTTCAAGTTCTGGTACTTCTTGTTCAAATAAGAAACGAATAAAGTCTGCACAACCACGACTTAAGATTAATTGTGGACCACGATTACCCGCTTCAATATCTTTTACGTAAACTTTAACCCTTTGTCCAATACTCCAATATTCACCAGGAATTTGTTCACTCTGAGGGATAATACCTTGAGCTTTACCAACATCTACTCTAATAACACGTGGTTCAATTCGAGAAATTGTGCCAACAATAACATCGCCAATTTTATCTCTAAATTCTTCCATAACAGCATCACGCTCTGCTTCACGTAGTCTTTGAGTTATAACGTGCTTAGCAGTTTGTGCTGGAACTCTTCCAAAAGATTTAACTTCATATTTTTCTTCAACAAAGTCACCAATTTTTGCTTCGGGATCAATCTTTTTAGCATCTTCTAAGCTGATCTCAACCGCATCTGCACCAACAAGTTCAACTACTTCCTTAGATACAAAAACTTCAGCTGTACCATCGTTTGTGTTAAATTCAGCTCTTACATCTTGATCTCTTTCACCCTCAGCTCTACGCCAAGCAGCAGCAATTCCTTGCTCTACAATCTTTAAAACTACATCTTCAGGTAAATTCTTTTCAGAAGCAATCACCCTAACTGCAGTCATTAGGTCTTTTAATTCTAAACCTTCCATATTTTCCTTTCGTTACATAAAAAATCCCGACCTTACGGCCGGTTTAATAGTTATATTTTAACAAATAAAAAGATTTTTACAAAATTTTCTTATTAACTATTAATTCTTCAACACCTCAGATATTGGTCTAAAACTTCTCCGATGAATACCTAGTATTCCTTTTTCCTTTATAGCGTCTAAATGCTTTTTCGTACCATATCCAACATGGTCGCTAAAGCCATATTCTGGATAGATATCGCTTACTAACTCCATATAGTGGTCTCGTGATTGTTTTGCAAGAATAGAAGCTGCCGATATAGCAGATATCTTGCCATCCCCTTTTATAATCGTAATTATTGGCACGTTTTCAAACCTCTTAACATCTAAATCAAAACTTATTTTCCTAGCATCCTTATTTATTACATTCTTTAGAAAATTTATATTACCATCTATCAGAATAAAATCAGGAATTACATTGATTTCAGATAGCGCTAATGAATAAGCAAGCTCAAGCGATTTAGAGATTCCAAATTCATCTATTTTCTTTGCAGATATATAACAAAGAGAGCAGTCTTTAGCTTCTCTTTTAATTGACTTTAAAATAGTTTCTCGTTTCTTTTTTGTGAGTTTCTTTGAATCATTTAACCCATCTATAAAAGTATCACCATTTAATACCACACAGCCAACAACCAATGGACCAGCTAAGCACCCTCGACCAACTTCATCCATACCAAGGATTGTTTTACCTTTTAGCTTTTCTTTTAAGCCTTCTAACTCCCTATCATCCATAAAATAAGTATATCCTTATATAGGAAGCAATATAAATTAGTTAGGTGTAAATCTAATATAAAATAGAGTTAACATAGAACTAAAATAGCACCGAATTGGTGCTATTTTATTATCTTAAAGAGTTTTATTAAGCTTCTACTTCTTTTGTTTCTTCTTTTTTAGGTGCTTCTGGTAAAGTGTTTACTTTATTACGATCGAAATCAACAGCTTTTAAGCGAGCTGATTTACCAGAACGGTTACGCAAAAAGCTTAAGTAGTTACGACGAACTTTTGCTCGGCGTACAACTTCAACCTTTTCAACAAGTGGGCTGTGTAATAAAAAGCTTTTTTCAACACCAACACCTGATGTGATCTTACGAACAGTAATTCTAGCTGTAGAGCTATTTTTACGATCTACGCGAATAACAACGCCTTCAAAAACCTGAACACGCTCTTTGTTACCTTCTTTAATCTTTTGCGATACTTTTACGGTATCTCCAGATTTAACGTCAACAACAGCATATTTTTTCTGCTCGTCATTAACCTTCTTAATTAATTCAAAACTCATTTTTCTCTCTTATATAGCTTAATAATGTTTTAACTAGTTAGAGATTATAACATAATATTACAGATAAAAAAAGCTACGTTTTATCTTTTATAAATATCTTTTAAATAACACGATTTATTTCTTCTAAAGTAGTTTCACCTCTTAAAGCCGCTAGTACTCCAGCTTGAAGCAAAGTCACCATGCCGGCATTCTTCGCGACATCTTCAATCGTTTCAGAATTAACATCTTTTACATCACCTCTTAAGAATTTAGAGATTTCTTCAGTAACAACCATCATCTCAATGATTACTACCCTACCTGTATAACCAAATGGATGTTCTTCTGAAGCCACTGGACGATAAAGTGTAATATTCTCTAGATCTGGTTTTTCGATTCCTTCTGGTAGATCTTTTAAGACCTCTCTAATCCAATTAGCGGTAGCTTCATCTGCCCGATAGGCTTCTTTAATATCATCAGCAAGCCTTCTAACTAAGCGCTGTGCAATTACTAGTCGAATTGCCGATGAAAAAATTGGATTAATACCGATTAGATCAACCATACGCGCAAAAGCCGTAGACGTTGTATTAGCATGAAACGAAGAAAGTACTAAATGTCCTGTAATAGATGCTTGAATGGCAGTTTTTGCAGTATCAGCATCCCGAATCTCTCCCACCATCACTACATCTGGATCAAGCCTTAGTACCGAGCGTAAAGCATCAGCGAATTGCGATCCTTTAACTGTATTAACTGGGATCTGTGATATTCCATCTATGTTAAATTCAATTGGATCCTCTAAAGTTAAGATTTTTCGATCCGATGAATTTAGCGCATTAATTATCGAATATAAAGTTGTAGATTTTCCAGATCCAGTTGGACCAACCATCAGGACCATACCATGTGGGTGTGAGATTACTTCCTCGATTTCTTTACGTTGCTTTTTAGGAATGCCTAAAAGATCTAAATTCAAAAGTGACTGATCAAAATTAAATAAACGCATTACTACATCCTGACCATACAAGGTAGGAACCATTTCTATACGTATATTAAGACTATGATAAGAATCAGAATCTTTCTTCTTAACATCTTTTTGAATATGTCCTGATTGAGATTTTGTCGATACAGTAGATAAGCCAGATTTAGAAGCAATAGCAGCAATTAAAACACGATATTTTTCTCTAGAAAGCTTTGCCACTGGATGTAAAGCTCCATCTACACGGAAACGAATCCGAATATTTTTTCTCTGATTCTCAATATGAATATCCGATGCCCCTAGAAGATCCGCCTGATCAATAATAAAATTTAACATATCATCAATTGGCACAGTATCTAAAGTCTTTGTAACTTTATCAAAAGTTACTGAATCCCCAGCCGACGCTATTTTAATATCATCATATTTTACAACTTTTGGTGGATCAAACCTTAGCATCAGCTTTTTATATGCTGGGATTGATATCATGAAATATTCAACTTTTTGTGAATGTTCTGCATATCGTTCACGTATCTTACGCAAACCTGATTCTGGACTAGAAGATGTTATAGCAAACTTATGTGGATGTAAATCGTCACCAATGATTAGTGGAATCATCTTAAAACTATAAAGTTCATCAAGAGTTAAAACATCCTTAATTAAAGGCATGTTATCTTCGTAGGGACGAAGGTCTAAATAAGTAAAACCTAAAATCGAAGCTCGCTTCTCGGTTGCCTTCTCTTCGTCTTCGCGCCGTCTTTCGGCAATTTTTAGTTCATTCATCTACTTACTATATTAACAAAAAGCTTACGTTTTTATATTAAATAGAAACTGTTATATTTAAAATTAATGTTAGATGTAATCTTATATAACATTAGATCAACCCATAATGTTGGCTCTATCATGCGTTCTAGCGACGCTTTTAAAGTTGCCCATATTTATCTGACTGGATATACGCCATACCCTCATATCAAAGAAGATTCTCGTTTACCACATATTTATCAAAAGCTAACTAGACAAATAGCAAAAACCGCACTAGGAGCTGAAGAATATTTAAATTTTTCTTATCACCAAGATATAAAGGAATTAATTTTAGAATTAAAATCAAAAAACTACATCATTTTAGCCTTAGAACAAGCAAAAGATAGTGTAATGCTAAAAGATTTTATCCCGGATAAAACAAAAAAGTACGCTTTAATTTTAGGAGAAGAAGTCAAAGGCATTACAAAAGATATTCTAGATCTTTGTGATTACAAACTAGAAATCCCAATGTTTGGAAAAAAAGAATCGCTTAACGTGTCTGTAGCAACTGGTATTGCACTTTATGAATTAAATCAAAAATTAATCTAGTTAAACAATTCTTTCATTTAGCTGGCATTAACTTTACACAATCACCACCAACAATGCAGGCAATATCATTTAATAGCTTTTCTGTTGGATTAATGTGAATCGGAACTCGAATAGCAGTCTTATTTTCTTCTTCACCCATTACTAGCACAAACTGATCAAGACCAGGTGATGCATTACAAGCCTTCTTGATCTTAAATAAAGAGTCATGATCTTCAGGGTTTTTAAGGTGCACAAATAATACCATTGGTTTTAAGACATCGTACTCTAACTTTGGCTTATTAGAGAAAACTTTTTCTAGTTTTTCGGCGTTTTTAGTACCCTTTAAATCTAATTTCGTCTTTGCTTTTGCTTTAGGCTTTGTTTTAGAGTCTTCCTCTTTTAAATCTTTATTGGCTTTTGGTTTCCTACTAATTTTAGGCTTCATTTTTCTTAATTCAATATCCGTCACTTTTTCAATTGAGGCAAACTCAACACCTGTAGGCTCATATTCTTCAAGTTGTTCATCGGAGATGGACGATATTTCTCTCGCAATAACTTTTATTTCATCCGATATATCACCATCTCTATTTCTAGCATCTACCTTACCAGTCACTTTTATAACAGAATCTACAACCAATTTGCCGCCATATTCTTCATAAGTTCTTGGAAAAATAATGACTTCCATCTCACCAGTTTTATCTTCAAGTGTCAAAAAGGCCATTTTCTTATCACTTTTAGTATTAATCACTTTAAGTTGGGTAATAATACCGCCAATGATTGCTGTTTTCTGATCAGCATATTTATCGATAGAGCTAATCTTCTGAGTCTGTTCGTTAAAGAAAGTATCATAATTATCCAAAGGATGAGCTGACACGTATAGACCCAGTAATTCTCTTTCCCATAGTAGCTGTTCTCTTGGACTAACCCTTTCAGGGGCTTTAGTAATATCAAGACCAATGGTTAGGTCTTCATGATTTGCCATTCCACCGAATAAGTCAGCCTGCCCAGACAATTCTTCCTTTTGTAGTTTAGAAGCATAAGCGATGATCGTATCAATACTAGCAAGTAAATCCGCCCGATCACCATACTTATCAAAACCGCCAGATTTAATTAAAGCTTCCCATGATTTACGATTAAATTTCGATGTTGGAACTCTTCTTGCAAAATCTTCAATTGATTTGAACTCACCATCTTTTCTAGCTTCCAAGATTGCTTCAACTGCCGATACACCAACACCCTTAACACCAGCCATGCCAAAACGTATTGATCCATCTTCCGGTACTACAGCAAATTCTACGAACGACTGATTAACATCTGGTGCTAAAACATCTATTCCCATATGCTTACATTCATTAATTTCAATCGCTAATCTATCCGTATCATCATAATCAGAAGTCATTAATGCCGCCATAAAAGCATTTGGAAAATTAGCCTTTAGATAAGCCGTCCAATAAGCAATTAGACCATAACAAGCGGCGTGTGACTTATTAAAACAGTAGTTAGCGAATTCTTCTAGTTGCGCCCAGAAAGTCTCCATCATGTCTCTATCAGCCCCAGAATGCTTAATTGCGCCCTCAATTAGATCCGGTTTAATCTTCTTCATAAGGTCAATCTTTTTCTTACCAACAGCCTTGCGCAAAGTATCTGCCTGACCACCAGTAAAGCCAGCTAGATCCTTTGAAATCTGCATGAATTGCTCCTGGTATACCAAAATACCATAGGTTGATTTTAAAGCTGGTTCCATCTTCTCATGAAGATAAGTGATCTTTTCTCGACCATGTTTACGCTTAATGAAGCTATCAATAAACTGCATTGGACCTGGACGGTATAATGCAACCATCGCGATAATATCATCAAAATTAGTCGGAACTAGCTCCTTTAGATATCGCTTCATGCCGGCAGATTCAAGCTGAAATACACCAGTTGTATCTCCTCTTTGAAAAAGCTCATAAGTCTTTTTATCGTCTAATGGAATTGAAGATAAATCAATCTCTGTCTTATAAACCTTCTTAATAATTCTCAAAGCATTATTAATGATTGTTAAGTTTGAAAGACCTAAAAAGTCCATCTTTAAAAGACCAAGTTCTTCTACCTCACCCATTGGAAATTGTGTTGCTACAACACCTTTTTGTGCTTGTTCAAGAGGAATGTATTTTACTAAATCATCAGGCGCAATCACAACACCACAAGCATGCACACCATGGCTTCTAATGGTACCTTCAAGACGCATTGCATAATCAAAGACTTCTTTTTTCTCCGCACTAGACTCATAAAGCTTCTTTAAATCCGCATCTTCTTTAACCGATACTTTTAGTGGCACATGACGACCCATTACTGGTGGCGGTATTGTTTTTGACATTTCATTAGCTTCTGAATATGGCACTTCAAGAACCCTAGCAACATCTCTTACGGCATTCTTTGCAGCCATCTTACCGAAGGTTGCTATATTAGAGACCCTTTCTTTGCCATATTTATCAGTACAATAAGCAATAACCTCATCTCGACGAGAATCTTGAATATCTACATCGATATCTGGCATCGAGATACGATCAGGATTTAAAAAACGCTCAAACAGTAAGCCATACTCAAGTGGATCAAGTTCAGTAATTCTAATAGCGTAAGCAATTAAAGATCCAGCAGCAGATCCACGTCCTGGACCAAAAATAATTCCTTGAGATTTACCCCAGTTAATAAAATCTTGCACAATTAAGAAGTAACCTGAATATCCCATCTTATCTATTACAGATAGTTCATATTCAACTCGTTCAATGGCTTCTTTATGAATTAGTTTCTTACATTCTTCATTTGTAAGCACATCTATCTCGTCTTGTTTGTCTTTGTTGTATCGTTTAGCAAGACCATGCCAAATCATCTGCTCTAAATAAGTATGTTCATTATATCCTTCGGGAACATCAAAAGTTGGAATTAAAATTCTTCCTAACTCAATCTCAAGATTAATACGATCGGCAATCCTTTTAGTATTTCTAATAGCCTCAGGACAAGTTTTGGACCACCTAGTAATAATATCTTTAGGATCAGACACATGAAGATCAAACTCTTTTAAAGACATGCGCTTTTCATCGGATAAATATGAACCAGTACCAACACAAAGCAAAATCTCATGTGCTTCCTGATCGGCATGGTCTAAATAGTGAGCATCACAAGTCACTACAAGCGGTATATCAAGCTCTTTGCTAAGCTTCATTAGGCTATCATTAATTTTTGCTTGTACGTCCCAATGAAAATCAGTATCAGGATGTCCATGATCTTGCATCTCTAAGTAATACCGGTCACCAAACACCGACTTATACCAAAGAGCAATCTCTTTCGCTCCTTCATAATCATCGTTTTTTATTTTTTCAGAAAGCTCACCACCAGCACAGCCAGATAAAATTATTAATCCTTCATTATATTTTTCTAACAAATCATGATCAATTCGAGGCTTATAATAAACACCATCTAAGTTAGCAGTAGTAGATAACTGCATTAAATTTTTATAGCCCTTCTCATTCATCGCTAAAACCGTTAAGTGGTATCTAACTTTATCATATTGAGGATCACGATCTGTATATTTACGTGCTGCAATATAAGCCTCATAACCAATAATTGGCTTAATGCCTTTAGCTTTTGCGCGCTTATAAAAATCTAATACTCCGGATAAAGTCCCGTGATCAGTAATAGCACAGGCCTCCATGCCTTTGTTATAGACTTCATCAACAAGTTCATCAATTTTTGTTAAGCCATCAAGTAAAGAGTGATGGGTATGGTTATGGAGATGTACAAAATCACTGGTTTTAAAACCAGTGTCTCCCACTTCGTACACTCTTTCCCCTTTTTCTTCACCCATTTGTTACATTAATTATATATTTTAAAATTTTATTTAAAAAGTTATTTCTTAAGATTATTTAAAATTTCTCGAATAAAATCCGCAACTACAGGTGGTAACCATCCACCAAATAAAAATAACAAAAATGCTAAAAATCCGATTAAAAGAATGCCCGCTAAAACTGATCCTGCACCAAAAAATATTCCTCTAACAAAATTAAACCAATATACTTTATATCGATTCTGATAAAAATCATTAAAAAGATCCTCGGTAGTAGCATTTAATGCTTTCGTTTTCAGCTTTTCTACTTTTTCTTTGTTTTTATTACACATATACCATCTATCCTACCTATAAATTGTCTCTAGTTATTTTTAGTATAACAAAAGAAAAAATGCCTTATAACTATAAGGCATTTCTATATACAATCGGTAAATTGTTTATATCTTTTATTTATATTTTCTAATTATTTTCTAACTACTTTTTGTCAAAGAAACCACGCTTTGCGCCTTCTACGGCTTTTTCGCCCCGAACCTTTAGATCTTCAGCTTTTAAAGAAACGTCTTTTGCTGTTTTATCAACATTTTTCTTTGCTTCTTCCATTTTCTTGTCAGCCTTAACCTTTAAATCGGTAGCCTTAGCCTTAATGTCTTCTCTAGTCTCTTTTCCACTCTTTGGAGCGAATAATAGTCCAGCAACCGCACCAAGTCCAGCACCTAATAGTGCACCTAAAGCAAATTTTCCTTTACTCATTTTTATTCCTTTCGTTTACTTTTCTTTTTACTAAACATCTTAAAAGCATTCTTAATTGCGCCAGCAACAGCTACTGGAGCTACATATTGCGCCGTCTCATTTACTACATCATTAACTTTCATAGCAGTCTTTTCTGTAATATTAGTAATATTCTTAATCTGTTTAGTAACTCTAATTAGAAGTATTCCTACAACAATTCCACAGACTAAAAACACTAATAAGGCCACGGAAAGAAAAATAACTAAAATTTGTGTCGCTACATCTGTTGTCATTGTTTGTTTTCTTTCTTTTTACTTAACAAGGCTATATTAGCATAAACGCAATGTTTTGTACAGATGTTTTTCTCTTAAAAAAATCACATATTTTTATTAATTAGTTCTAGCATTATATAATTAATATATGAAACGTGAAGAGGTGCTAATTTTAGCTAGAGCTTTTTATCCTAAAAGCCAAGTAGAAAAATTAGAAAAAGCTATTAATTTTGCATCAGTCGCTCATGAAGGACAGTTTAGACGTTCTGGAGAACCTTATATTACTCACCCTCTAGCTGTTGCTCATAATCTAATTGAATGGGGCATGGATATTGATTCAGTAATTGCTGGCGTACTTCATGATACTGTAGAAGATACCAACGTTACCTTAAAAGATATCAAAGAGAATTTCTCAAATGAAATTGCAAAACTAGTAGACGGAGTTACAAAAATATCACAAGCCAGATCTGGCATGAAAGATATTTCAAACTACATGGATTCTACCAAAGAAAATCTTTCGAAACTTCTAATTGCTGTTGCCGATGACGTTCGTGTTGTGATTATTAAGCTATCAGACCGCTTACATAATATGCAAACCCTTAAATACAAATCCCCCGAAAAGCAAATTAAGATTGCTCGTGAGACACTAGCTGTTTTTGCTCCAATGGCCGATCGATTAGGAATGGGCCGCGTCAGGATGCAACTTGAAGAATTGGCTTTTAGCTATTTAGATCCAAAAGAATATAAAAGACTTTCCATTCTAATGCGCAAACGTCTTGGTAAAAGTACTAGAAAATTAGGAATTATTCGTAATGAAGTTGAGACTAAGCTAAAAGCCGAAGGTATTAAATACGAAGTTAATGGACGGATAAAAAGTATTTATTCTCTTCATAAGAAGATGATCAAGAAAAAAGGCAACATAGATGAAATCTACGACCTAATGGCATTAAGAGTCATTCTAGATACAAAAGAAGATTGTTATAGGGTACTTGGAATTTTGCATTCTATGTATCAGCCAATGATTGCTCGTATCAAAGATTATATTGCTATACCAAAGCCTAATGGCTACCAAAGCTTACACACTACAGTAGTAACACCGAACAAACAAATTGTTGAATTTCAAATTAGAACCAAAGAGATGCACGAATATGCAGAAAAAGGACTAGCCGCATCATTTCACTATCATGCATCTAAATCTTCTGAGAATTACACAAAAAGACACGTCGTCACAAGCCTGCCTGCCAATCTTCAATGGATTACTAGATTACAAGAAGTGGCTGAAAAATTAGGCAATAACGAAGACATCCCTGAAGAACAATTAAAAGTAGATTTATTCTCAGACCGAATTTTCGTTTATTCACCAAAAGGAGATATCTTTAATTTGCCAATTGGTGCTTTACCCCTAGACTTTGCTTATTTAGTACACTCAGATGTTGGTAAGCACGCCCACACTTTTAAAGTTAATGGACAAATTAGATCCTTTGATACACCTTTAGAAAATGGTGACGTAGTTGAGATTATTACCAGAAGAGCTTCTTATCCAAATAAAGGTTGGTTAAAGCTTGTTACGACTTCTCATGCTAAAGATAAATTAAAATCTCAACTAAAGCACATGGGTATTTTAGGATCTATTAGTAAAGCATCGGCAATTATTAGAGAAAAAGCTTTAAGAAAAAAGCCAATCACCGATAAAAATTACGATAAAGATAAAAAGCACTGAAAGAAAATTAATAAGTACTCTTGGAAAACTTCAAAAGGTCGTTATAAGACCAAACTTAGAGAGTTAAATTTCCTCTAAAAATAGAGTCTTAAAATTCATATAAATAAAATACTAGAGAAAAATCTCTAGTATTTTAGTATCTAAGAATAAAGCTACTTATTATTTTATCTAGTTAGAATTTTATTTTAGTCTTTTATTGATTGTTCCAACGATCAATAGCGTCTTTAATAACCTGCTTTGCAACTTCTACGCCTTCAAAAGCTTCAACTTTTGTAGTACCTGGCTTTTTAAGATCTTTATAGTGGTTAAAGTGAAATTCAATTTGCTTGATCAATTGTTTTGGTAAGTCCTCTAATGTTTCATAAGCATTACCATTGTTGCGATCATCAGCTGGAACAGCAATGATTTTGTCATCTACTTCATTATCGTCAGAAAACTTCATAACACCTAAAAATTTAGCTTCTAGATATACACCTGTTGCCAAAGGATCATCGGTTACTAGTAAAACATCTAATTCATCACCATCCTCATCTAATGTTTGAGGAATAAAACCATAGTTAGTTGGTTTTGCAAAAACTCGTGGCTCAACACGATCTAGCATAAACAATGCATTTTTACGATCCCATTCAATTTTGTGATTTGAACCACAAGGAATTTCATTAACAACGTTAATTAATCCTTCTTCATAGTTACCTGGTGTTAAAACTTTATTATAATCACTCATTTTTTCTTCTCCTTACGCTCTATTATATGCTATGCATCTTTTTCGTTTAAGTATTCTCTAATAGATACAGCCGCAGTAGCGCCTTCTCCAGCAGCTGACGCAATCTGCATTGTTGCACCACTTCTTACATCACCAGCAGCAAAAATTCCCTTAACTGATGTTTCAAGCTTATTATTTGTTTTTATAAGACCAACTTCATCTAACTCGATATCCGTGTTCTTTAAAAATCCAGTATTTGGACGTAAACCAATAAATACAAAAACTCCGTCCGATTCAATAAGCTCTTCCTTATTTTCTTTAGTAGTTAAAACACCACAAACTTTATCATCTTTTATGGCAATTTCTTTTGGAACGTTACCAACATGAGCAACAACTTTGCCTTCATCTATATATTTTTGCAATTCCTTCATTAAGACATCACTAGCCCTAAACTTAGATCTAACAATTAAATGAATCTTACTAGCAAATCTTGTTAAAAAGATAGTTTCCTGGACTGCTGAATTACCACCACCAACAACAGATAGTACTTTATCTCTATAGAAAGCCCCATCACAAGTTGCACAGTAGTGCACGCCTCTAGCATAATATTCAGCCTCATTTGGAATATTAAGCTTGTTATAGTCCGATCCAGTTCCGATTAAAACAGCTTCAGCAGTAGCTTTTTTGCCATCTATGATAAGTTCTATATCACCATTTTCTAACCGCTTAAGACCAGATACTTCTCCCATTTTGATTTTTGCACCAAAACGCTCTGCCTGTTTTCGCATAGCATTTGAAAGGTCAAAACCAGACACACCTTCAGCAAAACCTGGATAATTATCTATATGGTCGGTAATCGCTGCCATACCACCAACCGCACCACGTTCAAAAAGCGTAGTATCAATATCCTCTCTAGTAGTATAAATAGCGGTGGTTAAAGCTGCAGGACCAGCTCCGATTGTGACTAATTTATAATCTGCCATTTTATTTTCCTATTTATTTTCTTTTTTAGTTTCTTTAAAATCTTTAATTTCAACAATAAATTTTAATGGTCCACCAGGACGACCGGTATTTTCGTTTTGTTTTTCCGAACCATAACCATCTTCTTCAGTCATAGTAATTTCAATTACGGAATTCTTTTTTGCTCCAACTAGACCTTTTTGAAAACCTTTTACGGTTCCTTTAATAGCAAAATCGATTGGTTTAGTTGCACCATTTTGATTAGTTGAATCAAAGATCTTTCCATCTCCTGTCCAACCAAAGTAATTAACCGTTACTGAATAATCTGCACTTGGAATTGGACCACCTTCACCTTGTTTTAAAACCTTAACAGTTGTTTTCTTGACTGATGATTTATCGAAAGGTGTAGCCGAATAACCGTTCAAAGGCTTAGAAGTTTCTTTTCGCTTTTTTGCCTCTTCCTCTATTTTTTTCATATATTCATCAAGCTTCTTTTGTTGCTCTTCTTGGCTATAACCAGCAAGAGTTGATGAATTTTTCTGTGCTAATGCATAAACGAGTAAAGAGCTAACCGTTCCCAGCGCCATGACTATAGCAATCACCCAAATTCCAATTCTTTGACTTTTAGATGTTGACATTATTTTCCTCCTATTCTCTGTAATACTAATCTATTAATCTATTTTTGCTGAAAGTTCATTTTTTAATTTATCAGAGATTTGTTTTATTACATCCTTAACAAATATAACATCTATATTCTTAGATAAATCTTTAAATTCAAAATGAAGCGTAATAGTTTTCTGGTCAGAACCCTGTTTCTGGTAAATATCTAATGGCGACACCTCATAAGAAAGTGGTACATCTTTTAAGCTATCCATTACAGCATCTTTTACTTTTTGGTAGTTCACATCATTATTTAAAGTAATAGATAGATCCTGGCTTGTGCCTTGGAAGCGTCCAATTTTCTGATATTTCTTAGCTTTTTTAAGTCTATAAAGTTTTTCTAGATCTAGTTCAAAACCAGCAGTATATTCCTGAAGTTTTAGTTCTTCCATGACTCTTAAGGTGTATTCACCAATAACGCCTAAACATTCTTCACCTAGCATAACTACAGCACTGCGTTTTGGCTCATATGCTGATATCAAGCTTTGATCTAAATTAGCTTCGTTACTCATTAATGATTTATAGGTAAATTCTATATTTAATTTCGATGCTAAATAGTCCAAAATATACTTCGCCTGATAATAAGCCGAGCCTCGATTCTTTGCAGTTTTTTTATTAGCACTTAAGACTAGAGCCAAGCGGTGCTCTTCATTTGGTATCCCTTCTTTTTGGTCTAGTCCAAAATCTTTACTGTGTACTTTATTAAGCTCAAATAACATAAACTCTTGGTAATTTCGCTTAATGTTTGGGTGGACTTTTTCAAGCAAGGATGGCGTTAGGCTTAAACGATATCGCTGCAGTTCCGGACTGATAGCGTTTGTTATCCTATAAGCTAAATCTTTATTTTGACCAACTTTTTCCATTAAGCTTTCAGATATAAAGCTGTATGTATAAACTTCATTTCCTCCAACACTAGATAAAATGCCCTTTAACTCATCTCTAAAAACATCAAAAGCTTCTGGCATTTCTGCTATGAATTTTCTAGTAGGAAGATTTGGTGTTATTTTGTCATACCCTCTAATACGACCAACTTCTTCAATAATATCTTCAGGAATGTGAATATCTTGACGCCAATAAGGAACAATAACTTTTATATCTTCGCCTTTTGATGAAACTTTAAATTCAGTTAAAGAAAGAGTTTGTTTTACATCTTCTACAGTCAAACTCTGTCCTAAAATAGCATTAATCTTAGCTAAAGATAGATTAATTTTAATTTCTGGTTTCTTACCTTTAAAATCATCATAAATTTTAGAAGATCTTACAAAACCATTCTTTAAAAATTCACCCAAAGCAAAGTTAAGTACTGGTTCAGTTAATTCACCAGGCTGACCTTTAGTAAACCTAGTGATTGCTTCTGAGAAAATACCATGACGCATTTGAGTAGCTCTTAAAGAATAAAGATCAAAAGTAGCTACTTCAACTAAAACGTTTTTGGTATTATCGTCGATTTCAGTTTCACTGCCGCCCATTGCTCCAGCAAGTGCAACAGGATGATTATTTGCGCAAATTACAATATCGTCTTCTACTTTTACTTCCTTGCCATCCAAAAGTTTTAGCGTTTCATTTGATTCACCTTTTCTGACGGTCATTTTGATTTCATCGCCATAAAGATTCCTTAATTTATCCAAATCAAAAGCATGTAATGGTTGACCAGTTAATAACATGATATAGTTAGTCACATCAACAAGTGGTGAAATTGGTCGCATTCCTACACGGGCAAGATAAGATCCAATAAGAGTAAATGTTGAATCTTTTTTAAAATCTGCTTTTTCTTTTAAAGCTACTACTTCGTAACGCTTAGATAATTCTTCATCTAAGACTTCAATACTAATATTAGATTCACTTAGATCAGCACTAGAATTATCTAATTGATTATCACCATTATTGATATTCAAAAAATCTGGAGTCTTAAATGGTTTATCTAAAATTGCAGAAACTTCCCTAGCAAAGCCAATTAGTCCAAAACAGTCTGGACGATGAGTCAAAGATTTATTTTCAATATCTAAAAGATAATCATTTAATTCATAAGCTTCTTTGAATGAAGTACCGGCAGCAAGATTATTAGGTAACTCAACAATTCCCGAATGATCATCACCAAGATCTAGTTCTTTAATGCTAGCAATCATTCCATTCGAGACCTTACCCATTAAAGGTTTTGCCAAAAGCTTAAAGTTCTCTTTACCATAAGTTTCAGGAACAATTACCCCTGGTGGTAGCCAAGCCACAGTTAGCCCTTTTCTAACGTTAGGAGCACCACAAATTACTTGAACTAAACCATTTTCATCTCGCTGAGCATTAGATACACCATTATCATCCAACAAACATAAACTTAAGTGGTCCGATCCCTCTAATTTTTCGCAAGCGACAACTTTAGCAACTAAAATACCATCGTATTTATCTTTTAAAGAAATAACTTCTTCGATTTCTACTAATCTTGTACCAATTAAATGTGCTAATTCATCTACTGATACATCTATATCTACATATTTTTTTAGCCAATTCAAAGAGACTATCATCTAGAACTCCTTCAAGAAATTTAAATTACCAGATTCAATATAACGAAGATCATCAATGCCATACTTTAGCATCACTAATCTCTCTATACCACCACCCCAAGCAAAACCAGAATATTCATTTGGATCAATTCCAGCTGTTTTCAAAACATTAGGATGAACCATACCACAACCTAACATTTCTAACCATTCACCAGGCTTACCATTTAAACTAGCTGGTTTTTCAATTGCAAATTCAAATCCCGGTTCAACAAATGGGAAATATGCTGGTTGCGTTTTAATCTTTAAACTCTGACCATAGTAAACTTCAAAGAACTGTTTTAGCGTTCCTAAAAGCTCTGCCATAGAAGCGTTTTTAGCAACATAGACACCTTCATACTGATAAAAAGTATGTTCATGCGTTGCATCAACATCTTCGTTCCTAAATACACGTCCAATCGATACGGTAGCAATATAACCAAGTTCTTCTAATTGCTTCTTTCCTTCGGTTAATATTCTATATTGCATTGTTGAAGTATGCGCTGGAGCAATTAATCCTTCTTTCGTTCTAAAGGTATCATATCCGTCACGAGCAGGGTGATTCTTTGGAAAATTTAGAGATTCAAACATGTGAAATTCGTCATCGATCTGTCGTGATTCTATACTCTTAAATCCCATGTGAGAAAAAATATTCTTAATATTCTTAATCTCTTTAGATAAAGGATGAATAGAGCCTTTATTTGCAGTTAAAAATCTAGGCTTAAAATTAAAGTCAATATTAGCGTCAAAAGGTGCAGTCACATCAAGAGTCTCTACCGCTTGATTTTTCTCCGCTTCAACTTTTTTATTAATAGCCTCAACTATTTCATTTTTTAGAGCATTAATCTTTTGCCCTAACGAAGCCCTTTCAGATGGATCGACAGTCTTAATAAGTCCATAAAGCTTTTTTAGACCTTGGTCTTTCAAAACTTCCTGTGGATTTTTTTGCTGTTCGATTTCTAAAAGTAGCCTCTCTCTTACTTTTTGAATCTCTTCCATATCTAATAATTATAAACTTATTAGAGTATAGTTAAAGCTTAAATTGACTATTTACCATATTTGTTACTGCATAATATGCTAATGCCGTAACAACAATTCCAATAAACACAATGATAAACACAGCAGTTTTTGAATCTTTTTGTTGCCCTTCTAAGAAAGCTTGGTCCTCATAACCATCCATATTATTGATTAATTCTTGTTTATCGCCTTCTGGTCGGCTATTCGCTTTTTGACGAGCCAACAAATCAGCAGCCACTTTCTTTTGTAATTCTGACTGCTCATCATCTTGTCTTAAATAAAGTCCCATTTTGTTTCACCCTCTTAAAATATTTACATCCATTATAACAAGCAAAAGCAAATTAAATCAGGATAATAAAAGGTAAAATGTTATAATATTCTCATCAGAAGATAATAATATAATGGAGGGAAAATTCTACAATGTCCGCAAAGACATCTAAAAAAGCTTCTGCAAAAAAGTCGAAAGCTCTGCAAAATAAAACTACAACTACTATAAAAAGTGAACTTAAAGTAAAAGCTGTAGTTGAAAAATCTACTCAAAAAACATTCTGGCAAAAACAATCCTTGAAAGCTATTTTAGGCGAGTTCTTTGGAACTATGATTTTTGTCACTTTAGCAACTGGCGATCCATACAGTGGACTAGGCTTCTCATTTGGGCTTGCTGCTATCGTTATGGCCTTATTTATGATTTCAGGTGGTCACGTTAACCCCATTGTAACTATTGGACTATGGTCAGCACGTAAATTCGAAGGGGCAAAAGTTCCTTTCTACGTACTAGCACAATTACTCGGTGGTTTTACATCTTTATTAATTACAAGGTCCTTATCACTTGCAAATACAGCTAACGCGCATATCATTCCTGAAGGATTCTTTAGTGGATTTTTAACTGTCGATTGGCCACTATTCATTGCTGAAGCAAGTGCTGCTGCAATCTTCCTATTTGGCGTAACGGCAGCCGTATCAAGCAAAGCGAAAGTTTCTGGTAAATCTCTAATGATTGGACTTTCTTTGCTTGCTGCTGTTCTTACCGGTGGAATTATTCTAAATAAAGCTGTGTCCGGTTTGCCTCAAGATGTAAAGAGTGCCGATGACCTTTCAAAGGCCCCATCTAGCATGCGAGTTACAGGCGTAACCGTAAACCCAGCTGTTGCTCTTGGATCGACATTTACTAGCGATCGAGATTTAATGAAAAAACAAGTACAACAAAACGCATACGGATCTTCTCTATCACTATCACAAAGCGATTTAAATAAATTATCTCAATCTGAACCAACAAGATTAAATCTATCTACAACTATTATCGGTTTAATTACTGGTGCTGTTATTGGAGCTAACTTGTTTGTTGTTCTTAAAAATAAAGAAGATAGCGAAGAAGAATAATAAGAATAAGATAGAAGTATAAAAAACACCTCATAGATAATCTAGTAGGAATAGTTTTATATAAACAAAAAGTAAAGAGTGCCCTAGGCACTCTTTTTTATCTAACATAAGGCCAATCGTACTTCCAAAGACCTTTATCATCTCCCCAAATGAGGAAATTTAATAGTAGAAGCGGGGCAAAAAATGCCAAAACCGTTCCCACAATAACCGGTATAATAAATAACTTTAAAATACCTATCGATATCCATACGAATAAAAACACGATACTAAGCATGTAGGTAAAAAGAAGCCCTACAAAACCAGATCGTTGTTCTAAGGCAGTATGAATCCCCCATGCAATAAGAGAAATTACTGCCATAATAAAAAATGGATTTTTAAAAATCATTAATTGCCCTTCCTTGTTCTTCATTATTTTAATGATCTTAACTAAGATATAATATCTGACACATAAAGTAAAATATTCATCATTAGTTCAATTTCAGTTTAAAATCAGCCAAAAGAAAAAAGACCGCCTCCTTAGCGGTCTTTATTACCTTATTTTACTTAGTATTTAACGTCATAATCCTCACTATCAGGATTATCAACCATATTCTCAACATCTCCTTTATGTTGCTTCGTTTCTATTTTAATTTTCGAAACATCAATAAAGAAACCCTTACTATAGACAAATTCCGTTTTATTTTCTATATCTTTCAAACTCTTTCCGCTATCTATATACTTCGGATCCTCGTAGAAGGACGAGATAAAGCCAAGTTGCAAAAACTTCTCGTCTTTCTTTAAAGAAAAAAGAAAATGGACATTATTATCTTCTTCACCTATCTCTTTTTTACTATAAAAGCTATAGTAGCCTTCTACCTTCGTACCTTTAATACAGTGATGATCTGGTGGATATTCGTTCATACCCCCCTTACGTTCAGGGAGATCATAAAACACAGATACTGTATAAATGCCTCTATCTGTCTTGATAAACATATTATTTATATTATATTCTGACAAAAATTTTTGCTTTATACCTTGCTTCTTATTGATTTTGAAGGATATATAATAATACTCCTTCGTCGGAAGACAGTTTTCTATCCTGTCAATGCTAAGATCTTTTATCTCAAAAAGTTTAAGATCATAAACACCGTTATTATCAGGTTTTACTACTCCCAACTTTTTTGCTTCCTCATAGACTCTTAACTTGTCTAACTCTTCTTTACTGTATTTCTTTTCTTCTAGTTTCTTTTCATCCTTTGCATCTTGCTTAGCCTCTTCTGAAGTACTTCCTCTAAAAGATGGATAAGCTATAAATGCTCCGAATGTTAAAAACATTATAAGAAGCAGAAAATAAGGTAATATTTTCTTAATCTTTGGATTCATACTTTAGCCTTTCTTTGCTTAAATTACTTTCCGATAAAAACAAAAAATTACTGTTTAGGAACTTTCATTGTTAGAACCTCTCTATGCTCAGAATAATCAGGGAAGAATTTTGAATCATGATCATTACGTTTTATCACTCGACGCTCGCTAATCGTGTCACGTATCATTGGTAAAGTAAAACGTATTTCTTCTATCTGATCTTTATAACAGGCACAGTAAAAATGTATATGTGCTGGGCTAGTTTCCGTAAAAGGCTCATAAGTTACATAGCTATCGTCATAAGGCCCACAAGTTCCAGTGCAATCACCATTCTTATCTCTTATGTCTAACGGCATCGAACTCCAATCAGAGCCAATCTTATACTCAATTTTTAAATTCTTATCTCTGGCATAAGAAAACTTATCTGCCCGATAAATAAGTGTATATGGTTTATTATCTTTGTCTAAGTCGGTTTTATAGATGTCAAAATCGATGTTCGTGCCAAAGTGCCCTGGATATTTTAGAGTTAAATTCTTAACTTTTACAAGCTTAAAATCATAAACACCATCTTTATCTGGTGCTACCGTGCCAACTTTTTCAATCTCCTTATATGGCTTATTAAGCTCATCTAGGTTTTCTGCGTATAACCCATCCTGTTTGTTTGATTCTACCTTATCCTTATTTTGTTTAGCTACACTTTCTTTAGTTTCGGGCCGACCCCAAACTTGATGCAACGCAGTGTCCCTATACAAAATAGTTGTTCCTATATAAAGACAACCAATTAAGGTTAATAGCGTCTTAGCCAGAAAACTTTTTCGCATAAGAACTACAGATAAAGTTATTATGACTAACGCAATTATTCCAACAATTAAGTTGGACGCCATTGGCACAAAAAATGCGCCTATTAATAGTAATAACAACAAAAAAGTTAAAATCTTTTTTATCATCGGATATATCCTTTCTTTGTTAATTAAAGTTAAAATCCTATATTTAAAGAACTAGTTCATCGCAAAGTGAACTTTAATGCTATTCTACAATGTTTTTTAAATATTGCAAAAAGAAAAAAAGGCCACCTTACGTGACCTTTGAAAAATAATTAAAATATTTTTGTTTTATCTCTTTAGTTTTTATTTTTTAATTTATCACGCCACCATTTGCGTGATAAGCGCTCTCAATGTTCATCCGGAGCATTACCAGATAACCGAATAGTATTGCCTCAATGATGAAGAATACTATGTTCAGCCAAGTCGGGAAGCATTTTAACTTAAATCGCAAAAATTCTCCCGTTAAGAACAATATTATGGCTATGATTGTTGCCGCAGAAAACGGCAAAAATAATAGGGCACATGCTAGGTAAATAAGCAGCCCCGTCAAAAACCTTTTACCTACAATAGACATATATTCTTTCATACATCTTCCTTTCTTTGTTATGTATATTAAATAACAAGGTTCACCGCAAAGTGAACCCTAACGCCATTGTATAATATTTTATGGATTTTGCAATTATTCAATTTCTTGAGGCTTATCTATGGCAAACGCTTCAACCGAAGTTTCGCCACCAGATATTTTGACAATATCTTTATCTACCTTAATATATTCTTTTTGAGCATTATTAAAATGCGATACTGTCGTTCCTAAGGTTTTACCAAGCTTTACCATATATTCATCGTATTTATCTAAATGTTTACCTAACTCACCAACCCGCTTTTGAATATCCTTAGCATTTTTTTCAATCTCAAGGCTTCTTAATCCTTGCATTACAGTTTGTAGATATGCCATTAAACTAGTAGGAGACACTACAATCACATGCTTTTCATTGTAGGCATAAGAAATTAAATCTTGAGAAGAGGATGCAGTACCAACTTTACCAATTAATAGATCATAGTATAAAGCTTCGGATGGAATAAACATAAAAGCGAAGTTCATGGTGTTTTCACTAGGCTTAATATATTTAGCTGTTTCATTGATTCGCTTTTTTAGATCATCAATAGTTAATTTGTGAAGCCTTTCTTTTTCTTCTTTTGTACCAGATTCAATCATACGGTTATAGTTTTCTAACGTAAATTTTGAATCGATTGGAAGGATTCTACCTTTATCTAGAAATACTACCGCATCAACGATCTGGCCGTCTGAAAATTTATACTGCAATTGGTATTGTCCAGGCGTAAAAGTATTAGATAGCACTGTTTCTAAATAATACTCACCAAAAACACCACGCTGTTTTGGCATCGAGAGTACCGTTTGTAAAGTTTTTAATTCGTTCGCAATCGACCCAACATGTTTACCGGTTTCTGAAAATTTTGACATCTCTTTAGAAATCTCAGCTATCAGACTTTGACTTTTAGAAATAGAAGATATCATCGTATTATTAGAATCTTGAATCGTTTTACTAACCGAATTATTAAGTGAAGAAACATTACGCGATAATTCCAAAATATCGCTTTTTAAATTAGCTTCGTTATTTTCTTTTTTAGCCGAGTTTTCAGCAATCTTTTTATCTAGGTCAACAACTTTAGTAATTGCATAAAATACCGCACCAAGTAGTAAAAGTATTAAAAGAAATAATATAGATTCCATAACCTAAATTATACCTTTTATGTTTATAAGAAAGTAACTATTTTAATAACAACTAAAACTAAAATAGACAAGATACTAGCCACCACAAAATTACGCATTCTAAAAAGCCAACCAAAAAGCATAAATAATAAAGCCGTCATAAGAGCATAAGAAAGATAAGCATAACTCGAAAATAAATCGTTAAGACCAAGTTTCAGGCCAAAGCTCCATAACAAGATAACAGCTAAAATACCAACAAAACTCGCTCTTTTAATTTTTAGTTTAGTTAAACAGATAATGGAAGTTATCATCACGGCTATTAAAGATATATTTATTGAATAGTCTTTTCTAAATTGGCACATCATTGGCTCCGAAGAACCATTACAAAGAGTTTTAGAAAATAATAAGTCAAGTAAATATCCGAAGAACACGATCACAGCGCCCGCTAGGACACCACTTACTAATAACTTAAAAAGATAAGATATTATTTTGGTATCAAAAACAAATGAATATTCTTTTTCTATCTGATTTTCTTCCTGATACTCCATATATTTCTCCTTATCTAAATTGTACTCTAAAACTACCTATAACAATAAGTAAATAAGCAAAAAACATCCCCCTTTAAAGGAATTAAGAACTACTTTAAGAAAATATTATTCTAAGATCTTAATGTTTGTTATTCTTTAAAGTTTTATTATCAAAATATAAAGTTAGATATACTAATGATCCAATAAGAGCAAATAGCGATCCACCAATTACATCTAATGGAGTATGAACTAGTGCCAAAACTCGTCCTACTAACATTAATATAGAAAGCCCTACTAAAATAGTTCCCCATTTAACATTCTTTATTCCAAACAAAACTCCAAAGCTAATTGACATTGCAAAAAGAGCATGGTCAGAAGGAAAACCAGCATTTGGCAAAAAAGATGCCGATGCACCAAGACCAAGCTTTTCAAAAGGTCTTAAAGTTTCTGGTTGAAAAAAACTACCAACTATTTTTCCAACAAAATAACTAGTGAGTCCTGCTAATAGCACTGTTTGGTAAATCTTAAAGCGTTCATCTTTTTTCGGCGTTCTAAGAATTAAGAATGCTCCAATTAAAATAATTGGTACTAGAAGATAGTCGGCTAAGATTTTTACCCAAAGTTGGTCATGAACTGCAATTAGAAAATCATTCATATTCTTATTATACAACTAATGCTTTATCTGAAATTAATAAAATTAACTGGATAATCTAGATCTAATTCTTTAGTAAAACCAATAACTTTCTGTAAGTCGTCCTTAGAATTAGAAGTTACTCTAAGAGCTTCTCCTTGAATTTGTATTTTTACTTTTGAAAAAGCATCACGAATCTTTTTAGATAAATTCTTTGCTTTATCACTAGATAAACCTGAAACAAAAGGAATCTCTTTACTAGCTTTTAAATTAGACGTTATGACATTTTTAGACAAATCCAGCACTTTAGAGCTTTGATTTCTAGATGCTAATTTAGACCTTATGATATTTAAAATTCCTTCAATCTGAAATTCATTGTCCGCCACAATTTTTAGACCTGTTTTATTATCTAACCAATTGATACTAGCTGAAGTACCTTTAAAATCATAACGATTATTTAGTTCACGACTAGCAAGATCAAAAACGTTATTCATCTCTGCTTTATCGTAATCAGAAACTATATCAAAAGAAAAATTTGCCATACCAAAATTATAACAAAAGCCATTACTTTAAACTTATGGTAATTGCTATACTAATAATTAATGAAATTTATTTTTAATATAGAAAAATCACTTAAAAAAAACTTTGAATTCATTAAAAAATATTTAAGTGTTCGCAATATCTTCTTACTGATTATTGTTATAACTATTATTGCAATATCCTTCATTTATTTTTCTCAACCTAAAAAACCCTCTCATCTAATCCTTCGTAAAGAGAAAAGATACGCATCCACAATGACTATTGGTAGACCCGATGCCAAAAATCTATTATCTGCCTATTTAGATGTAAATTGCAAAGACTGTATCGACATATTTAACAACTTAATACCAAAACTGGATAACCAGTATGGAAGAAACGGCGATCTAGAGATTGCCTATGAATTAATAGACAAAACTAAAACAGATACCACAAAGCAAATAAGCATTGGTTTTACGTGTTCATATAGTCAAGGACTAGAGTATAAATATTTACAAAGTATTTATAAATATATAAAAGATAATCCAAAATATTTAGAAGATAATTTTTCGAAAAAAATACCAATATTAAATGAAAAAATAGATGATTTCTTAAAGGACTTAGGATTATCTGGTGCTAATAAAGATAGTTATAAAACCTGCCTTAATACTTCGACGAATTATCAAGCAACTAGAAATATTACAGACAAACTCTTTGCAGCTAACATTACTAAAACACCTTTATTATTTATAAATGACACTGAAATAGATAATTCAATTATTAATAATCAAGATAAATTGTTTAATTTCATTAACGACGAAATTAAAAGAAATAATTAAAGATTCATCAAGCTTTATCAAAGTGTATTTTTACCTCTTATGTTTTATAATCCTAAGTAGTAATAAATAACACTAATTAAAAGGACACTAAAGTGATTGCAACCAATATAAAAAATATTTATGCTCGACAAATTTTTGATTCTCGAGGAAACCCAACCGTAGAAGCAGATGTTCATCTTGAAAGCGGAGCTTTTGGTCGCGCTGCTGTACCATCTGGCGCAAGTACAGGAAGCCATGAAGCAATTGAATTAAGAGATGGTGGTGAAGACTTTGGTGGTAAAGGTGTTTTAAAAGCTGTAGCAAATGTCCTAACAAAAATTAAACCAGCATTAATTGGAAAAGATGCTAGAGATCAAAGAGCTATTGATAGTCTAATGATCGAACTTGATGGTACAGAAAATAAATCTAATTTAGGTGCAAATGCTATTCTTGCAGTTTCTTTAGCAGTAGCAAAAGCTGTAGCTAATAACGATAAAGTCAATCTATATGAGCATATAGCAGATATTGCAAAAAATGATTCTTTCAGTCTTCCAATGCCTATGATGAATGTCTGTAACGGTGGAGCACACGCCGATTGGGCAACTGACATCCAAGAATATATGATTATTCCAATCGGAGCTAATACAATCTACGACGCTATGAAAATGGGTACTACAGTTTTCCATAATTTAGCAAAAGTTCTAAAAGCCAATGATTACAAAACAACAGTTGGTGACGAAGGTGGTTTTGCACCAGCTTACCGTGATCAAGACAACGAAGAACCTCTAAAATTAATCATTCAAGCAATCGAAAAATCTGGCTACACACCAGGAAAAGATATCGCACTTGGCCTAGATGTAGCATCTTCTGAATTCTATAAAGATGGTAAATATCATCTAAATCAAGGTAAAAATGTTTTAGACACCAAAGCCATGATTGCTTTTCTAAAAGAGCTAACCGAAAGATATCCAATTATTTCAATTGAAGACGGTTTAGCCGAAGAAGATTGGGATGGATGGGTTGAATTACAAAAAGAATTAGGTGATCACATTCAATTAGTTGGAGATGACCTACTAGTAACCAATGTTAAACGACTTGAAAAAGCAATTGACCTCGAAGCTTGTAACTCAATTCTTATCAAGCCAAACCAAATTGGTTCGTTATCTGAAACTATCGATGCAGTCTTACTTGCTAAGAAAAATAATATGACCACTATTATTTCACACCGTTCAGGCGAAACAGAAGATACTACAATCTCACATATTGCAGTTGGGCTAAATGCTGGACAAATCAAAACTGGCTCAATGTCACGTACTGATCGAATGGCTAAATACAATGAATTGCTCCGTATCAGTGAGACCAATCCACACATCTTACTAAACCACTTGGAGACTAAATAGTGGCCAAGACCATTTTCTATGATGCTACAGCCATTGATCGTACTCAATTAACCGAGTTAATGTCTGATTCAGATCATGAATTGATTTTTGAATCAGCTTCGTTAAATGAGAAAAATATTCATGAAGATGCAGAAGTCGTTTCGACTTTTGTATCTTCTAAAATAGACAATTCTCTTTTCGATAAAATGCCAAGACTAAGACTAATTGCTACAAGATCCACTGGTTTCGATCATCTAGATTTAATGTACTTAAACGGCCGCGGTATTAAAGTAGTAAATGTACCAACCTATGGTAATAACACTGTAGCAGAGCATACTTTTGCCCTGCTTCTTTCACTAACCAAAAAACTACCTCTAGTAACAAGCATGGTAGAACGACAAGGTCTAGCTGTTAATCCAAGATATACAGGTATAGATTTAAAAGATAAGACTATTGGAATTATCGGTTTTGGGCATATTGGCAAATGCGTGGCAAAGATTGCTTATGGTTTTGGTATGAAGATTCTCGCAAATAACCGAAGAATAGATCAAGAATTTATAGATAACTATAATGTCGAATTCTTACCAACTGAAGAAATATTCCAAAAAGCTGATATTATATCGTTACATTGTCCACTAGATAAAGATAATTATCATTTAATAAATGATCAAACAATTGCCACTTTTAAACAAGGCGCTATTTTAATCAATACCGCTCGTGGTGAATTAGTTGAAAATCACGCTCTACTTAAAGCCCTAAGGAGTGGTCATCTAGCAGGAGTTGGATTAGATGTCTTAGAAGGTGAAAAATATCTCAGTATGGAGAAAACCAGGGCCCTACTTTTAGAAGATGACTTTAAAATTGAAGCCACAAAGAGAGCAGCTGAGATATATGTTTTGCAAAAAATGCCAAACGTTATTATTACTCCGCACAATGCCTTTAACACTGTAGAAGCGGTTAGAAGGATTAATCAAACAACTGCCAGCAATATAAAAGATTTTTGGTATGGCAATATCTATAACGAAGTTAAACCCACCCCATCTTTTATTAGTGGTAAGCTAATCTTGCTTCGTCACGGTGAGAGCCAATGGAACAAATTGAATAAATGGACTGGTCGTACCGATATTCACATTACTGAAGAGGGTTGGAACAAGTCTCTAGAAATTGGTAAGAAACTAGAAAGTTTAGACATCAAGAAAGTTTACACTTCAACACTTAGTAGAACAAAAGAAACTTATAAGGCTATAAAAGAGTCCGCGCATCTAGAAAATATTCCAATGGTGTCTGCTCCAGCCTTAGACGAAAGAGATTATGGCGCATATACTGGAATGAACCGCGATGTTGTTAAAGCTTCTATCGGCGAAAAAGCCTTCAAAAAATTACGACGCAGTTGGGACGGAAAAATCGAAGGGGGTGAGACTTTAAAAATGGTTTACGAAAGAGTTATCCCTTATTATTTACGGATTATCCTACCTCAATTAATCGCTGGAGAGAATGTTTTAATCGTTGGTCACGGTAATGTTTTGAGAGCTTTGATAAAATACCTAAAATCTTATTCCAACGAGCAAATCCTAGATCTCAATGTAGAAAGCAATATTGCCTTTATCTATAATATAGATAAGGATGGAAAAGTGCTAAAAGAATCCAATATTTCTGTCTAACCTTCTATCAGGCCATTTTAATATTTAAACCGGATAATATTCACTATGTCAGACTATTTAAGAATTATTAAACGTAACTTTTTATCGCCAATTGTTATTTCAATTGTTATTTTAGGACTAATTTTACTTTACCTAGGTGAAAAAAAAGATGCTTATTTTGTAACTTTTGTAGTACTAGTTAATAGCTTCATTGGCATAATCCAAGAAATTAGAGCAAAAATAGCACTAAAAAAGCTCGAACTTCTAAATGCTCAAAAAGCTAGACGACTTGCTAATAATTCTAAAGATGCCTTCGACCTTATAGATACTGATCAAGTTCAAATAAAAGATAGATTACTTCTTTTAACTGGTGATGAAATACCTGTAGATGGAGAACTTTTATCTTCATCCGGACTAGAAGTAGATGAAAGTATGCTAACGGGAGAATCTGTAGCAGTCAAAAAGAAAATCCATGATCAGGTATTTGCTTCAACTATAGTTACTGCTGGATCAGGAATTCTTGTTACCGAAGCCGTTAAAGATGATACAAGAGCTGGATTTTATTCAAAAAAACTAAAGAATTATTCACCAGAATTAACTCCTATTCAAAAATCAATTTGGCTAGCAATTACTGGACTTACCTACCTTGCTCTTGGATTGACTATTCTTATTTACATCTCTTACAGTTTAAATGAAATTAATTCTGTAGTTATTTTAAAAACAATTATTACTGCAGCTACAGCCGTGGTCCCAGAAGGCTTATTACTTGCCAGTACTTTATTACTTGCCTTTGGATCCTTAAAGCTTGCCCAAATAAAAGTATTGCCTCAAACTCTATCTAGCATTGAAACATTACCGCTAATCCAAACTATTTGCACAGATAAGACTGGTACCTTAACCGAAGACAAAATAACCTTAAAAGAAATTAAAATTTTAGATAAAAGTTATTCTAGAACTAAGATTAATCAGATACTTAATATTTTGGTAACAGAAACCTCCGGTGGAAATCTTACTGGAAATGCTATAAAAGAAGCCACAAACAACTCAAAAATTGATTATAAAGTTCTAGATATATTGCCTTTTAAATCAGCAAAAAAATACGCTGGTATTTCTTATGAATCAAAATCTGATAATACAAAAGCCTTACTTGGTGCACCAGAAGTCTTAACCGATAATGGTGAGATTATAGACATCGCAAAAAACCTACAAGTTGGCGGATTAAGAGTTTTACTTCTCTCACTATCTTCATCACTAAAAGAAGAATCTATTAAAAAAGCCACTCCTATAGCTTTAGTAGTTCTAGAAAACAAATTAAGAAGCGGACTTATTAACACCGTAAAGTATCTAAAAGCAAAGAATATAGACATTCGAATAATTTCAGGGGACAATCCCAATACTGTTAAATATATTGCAAAGGTCTCAGGTATCTCTAAAGATCCTAAATATATTACAGGAAATGAATTATCTAAATTAGACGATAAATCCTTTTACGACACAGTACTTAATACGACAATCTTTGCTAGGGTTCTTCCTGAGCAAAAAGAAAGAATTATCAAAGTCTTCCAGGATAACAACAAATATACAGCCATGGTAGGAGATGGTATCAACGATTCTTTAGCCATTAAAAAAGCAGATGTTGGCATAGCTATGTTTGCTGGTAGTACCATCACTAAGAAAGTTTCCGATCTTATCTTACTTAATAACGATTTTAATGCCTTACCTTATGGGATAAATTTAGGATCAAGGCTTATTCGATCAATAGAACTAATTGCCGCTTTATTCTTCCATAAAATTATTTATGGAGTCGTACTTCTACTTATAACTCTAATCTTTGCAGAACTTTATCCTTTTGCACCAAGACATGTAACTTTTTTAAATATTATTTTTGTAACTTTGCCGACATCAATGTACGTGCTATTTTTACCTACACCTATTTATAAAGTTAATCCTAAAAGATTCTGGCGAAACACTATTTTACATGTTATCCCATTAGGAATCATTACTGGAATTGCCCTAGCCCTTTCTTATCTGTTACTACTTAGCATTAGTCCAGATAAACATGAGTCTGTCTCAACTTTAATTGTGATCTTGGCGGCAGTTTTTGGTATTGTTCAGGTGCTAATCGGACCAATGTTACAACCAATAAAAAGAACAAAGCTTTGGTTTTTAGGTCTATTTTATTATTTGTCAGGAGTCATTTTAGTCGTTATTCTAGGCTTTGGAATTGGAGCTTTACGTGATTTCTTTGACTTTGCTAACCCATTTATTATCGATAAAAATTATATTGCATTAATTATTGTAACCATCGCTATTATCTTAGAATTTTTAATCGCAAGAAGAATTGAAAAATGGCAAAAATCTAATAACGATAAGCTTGTTTAAGCTTATGCTAAAATAAAACTATAAACCTATAAAACAAAAATAAAAAAATAATGAACAGCTGCAGTCTAGATTTAAATTATCTATTTTTCTACGCATCAGCCATAGTTGTTATCATAGGCTTTGCATGCTGGATTATTCTTTTAAACAAAAAGAAATATCGCAATTTCATAGTACTTATCACCATGATTATCTCCATGGTGATTTTTGCATTGTTCTTGTTTAGGTCTTGTCCTTCTATTATTTCAAGCGCAACTACTATAGATAATAAGATTCATCAGAAATTCTATGATAAAAATACAAAAGATGATTTATTTTCCATAATAGCCAGAATAAACGCCAAAATTACTAAAAACACCGAAGACAAAACTAATAATGAAATAGCAAAAGAAATAGAAGAATCAGAAGCTAAAACAATAAATAAAGATCAGTCAACAGAACAAACCAATCAAAACCAAAAAGATACTAATATAAGCAAAGAAAATAAAAGATCGAATAATGGCAGAAACCATACCAATAAGAATTCAAGCTCAAATACTAGTAATAACGACTCTTCTCTAAAAAGAAGGAATATTGTAGCACCAAATCATAATGCATTACCAAATGACTTACGTGGCAATATTCTAAGACTTATTAATAATCACCGATCAAGCATTGGACTTAGCCCATTAAACTGGAATAATTCTCTCGCTGAATCTGCTCATAAATGTTCTGAAGAAAATGTTAAAAATAATCTAACTAATGCAATTAACAAAATATCCTTATCTCATACAGCTAGCTGTATGTATCCTTTAAGTAAACCACCATATTCTGCCGGTGGACAAAACTTGGTCTGGGATTATGGTGATAATGCTAGTACTTTCTTTAACGATTGGATGAATTCAGTACCACACCGTATGATTATTGAAGACAGAACATATGGTTTTAATATGGCAGGCATCGGAATAGCTACAGATCGATTTGGCTATAAAATTATCACATTAAATGTTGCTAGATAAGACAAAACATTTAAAGAGCCAAAAGAAATAATAATAAAATAAACAGAATAAAACCAATAGAATAAATAAAATAAGCTTCTTTTTAGAAGCTTATTTTACCTTTAAACCCGAACCTTATAGTCTTGGTGGTAACTCTAGTTGATAAATAGTACTTGCTTGACTCGAGTTTGTCATCGACTGATGCTGAGCCCATAAGTACGAATCCGGTCTTAAGTTTATAATCTCACCAGGATTGCCAGAATCCGCGCCCTTACCTGCACCATGAGTTCTAGATAAGAGTAAGTGATCAGCAACAACTATTCCATTAATTCTTAATTGTTTATTACAAACTTCACTGGTTAGTGGATTTAATGTTAAGCCATTCATATGTCCATAACCACTACAGGTATTAACCGATCCATTTACCGTTGATCCAGAAGCATCCTTGCTTGCGACTAGCCATGCGTCTACATTTTCAACATCTTGGTCGATATTTATATCACGAGCCACTATAACGATTTGTGGTATCTCTGATACTTGTGAGTAAGGACCTGGGTAGCTATAAATGCCTTTTTTAGCTCCATCACTCAAGATATTAACTGTTGAATGTGGCGCATAGATCCAAATAGTTTTGCCTTTTGCTATTTCTCCTCCACGGATATTTACTACAGGCGTTGTATTCGAATATCTATAAGTACCAGCTGAAAGATTATCTACGTCAATATTAGCTATGTTATAGATATTTCCACCAGCGGCATTCAATCTAGTCTTTAATAATTCTCTTGTAGAGTTCATTGACGATAAGTTAAAGAATCCGTACTCAGAGTTTAGATATCTACTGCCATTTGGTTCTGAACCGACATCGGCTGCGGTAATCTGCGACGCCATCGTCAGACGATTCCATTCAAGCGAAGACGACTGATTTAAAGCAATTGGCGACGGATAACCATTTGGATTTGCAAAAGCTGATCCTGATGCAAAGTAATTATTGCTCTTCTGGGCAATCACACCATATTCGCCCCATGACCCAAAGTTTACAGCTCCAGCATTTACAATATTCTTTTCTGTGATAGATGTTTTGATTACATCACGTGATACTGTATCCGAACCCCAGACTTGCATAGATGGCTTTTTAGCAATTTTGGCACATTCTGGTGTTGAGTGATACCAAGCATTAGCATCGTCAGCAGTATCAGTATCTGGTTTGTTAAACGAGTAGAACACACATAGTATTTCACCTACATCTAAATCATTCGTATAAAGCGTCGATTTAATAGTGTTAGCATCTGCTCCAGTAGCTTGAGAAGGCAATCTTCCTTGTCCATCTTTAGCAGCCAAAGTTCGACAATCATTTGCAGGTGGTTTCAGATAACCATTAGATACGTCAGTACATGGCTCTTCATGATTAATTCTTGCTGCATAATCATGCACAATATCCGGTATCGTAGTTACGCCTTTATTGAATTTAATCTGCGTCTTACGAATTTTCCAATTAGGAGAAGAGTTTGTAGGCGGTTTATCTTTATCCTTAGGACGGTTACAAATCATACCCGTATATTCATAAGTAGTACCAGCAACAATCACGTCTGGAATTTCATCAGAAGAACAAACATATTTCTGGAAATTATAAGCAACTTTTACACAATAGTTTTCAGGATCTGCTCGACGCATCCAGCCAGCCGTCCAACCGTTAATCCAGTATTGATCCCATCCGCGGCAGAAAGTATATCCACCTTGATTATTATTAATTTTTATAGACCAAGTATTGTTCCATCCTTTTTGATTTCCAGTGCCGCCCGCATCACGATAATCCGCTAACCAATGAACTTTTGCTGTAAACGAATTGTTCTGTATAGGATTGATCAAATTCTTAGATAGCCACCATTCATCATTATTCCAGCCAGCAAAACCATCACCGGCATGAATTCTTCTAACTCCAACATCGCTATGAACTGCTTCTGTACCCCAGAACTTAACACTTGGACTCCATTTTATTTCTTGTCCTGGCCTTACCACGGTGTTGTTTGGAATAATATTACCATCTGAAGTATCACCACCATCTCTTAATCGCATTTGTATGGCTTGTGACGAATAAGATGAATCCCATTTTGGTGCTTCCCTAAACACATTGACGTAAATAACGTGAATTCCTGGCCATCCTCTAATCCAATGACCTCCTCTATTGCTCCAGAAAACTCCGTGCATACCAAAAAGTTTCTTGTAATAACTATTTCCTGGTGTATTCCAATAACCTGGCATAGCACCAAGGTCGATCTCCCAGTTGTTTGCGATCACGCTAACTGGGCTAAAATGTTCTCGAAGTGTTGGGTGATGATATGCAGATGTAGCAATCCTATCACCAAGTCCTGGAGTATTACGCATCCAAGATGGTCGCCATTCATTCATGTAATAGTCATAATGAGCATAAGTTGCATTTAAACATCCAGCATTATCGCAAGGGAAACGTGAGTAAGGAACACCATATGCATCTACTGGATAGTTATGAGACGAATAAAGCTGTCCTGGAACATAGGAGCCACGACAAAGCATCGCAGATCCCATCGCATCTACTGGCAAGATTGGATTATAATAAGTTGTTCTAAGTGACATATTAAACCAATTCCATTGCCCCAAAGGACCTCTCTGGTGGAGCCATCTAGTACCAAAAGTATTAATATTTGCATTATCTGGCATAGTGCAACCCGATCCTTCCCAAGTAAAGCCATCATCAAAACCATAAGTTCCAGACCAACCGAAGCCATACTCTTCAGCATTACAAGCAAATGGTCGATAATTGCCTCGATTATTCATACAATGAACTTCATTGTATTCACGATATACCGCACTAGTATTATCTATAAATACAAAAGAGGTAAGCGAAAAAGCAATAAAAGCTAGACTTAAAATAGATCCACTAAATTTTAATTTTTCAAAGAATAAATGTCTCATTTTACGTTCCTTGCTTTTATATCCTTCATTAAGTTAATTTCTCTTTCAATAGCATGTATCGAAGTAAATTCTCGCATTACAACTGAATATGATTGTCCATCTTTATATAATTTCACAACTCTTTCAGCAGCCTTTATAAAAGCATCATAATTGACACCTGGAGCAATATTAGACTCTGGTCTAGCATTAGTCATTACCATAATCATACAGTTAATATCATTATCATAACTTTTCTTAGCTTTTATTTGTTCAGTAATTTTATTTCTTTCAGCTAAGTTATATTCAGAATTTGCTTTATCAAAAGCTTTTACTAATTCATCTGAACAAATACGATATTTCTCGTAAGAAACTGTAACCGGTTTATTATAACTAGCATCATCTTTTGTTGTTTCTCTTATGTCTACAGCTTTAAGCTCAACCTTTTTACCATCGCTATCGGTAGCTTCTGTACTTTTATAACTCACACCACCATCACCAGAGCCATTACTTGGGACAATTTTTTTAGGGCCAATCCCCGATAAATACCAAAAACTAAAAACTAAAACTAAGGTAAATACCAAAAAGACCACACCTAAAAATCTAAAGATAATTTTCTGCCTTTTATCTAGTTTCTTTTTTGATTCACTAACTTGTTTTCTTAGTTTTGCTAGATCAAGATTCTCGCTCATTTTATTTACCTGTTATTCCTCCATTATCAATAACTCCAGATTCAGCTTCACGAATCCGATCTTCTAATTGACTTGGTGATAAAATATTTTCAAAAACTGAGGAATAAGTCTGACCAGATTTTAATAAATCAATAGTCGTATTAGCATTCTTAATAAAGGCGTCTTTACGATCTTGAATGAAATTATCATCATAACGCGTTAACGCATAGACACAATTTATATCGTACTGGTAATTTGGTTTTTCTTTAATTTCCTTATACTTTTGTAAAGCAGTAGCCCACTCTGCATGCCCAATATTATCCATATAACTTTTTAGATAATCATCTGTACAGACAACATACTTATCGTATTTAACTTTATAAATACTAGTAGAGCTCATATCCGCTTCAGTAGTCTCTTTCGTGTCAGAAGTTTTTAATTTTACTTTTCTTCCACTACTATCTGTAATTTCTTTACCCTGCTGATTATTATCATTGCTTTCTTTATCAGCTTGCGTAACGTCCACCACTTTTACTTGACCAGAGAAATAAATAAACCAAGCGCCAAAACCAATTACTAGCACTTGAATAAAAATTAAAGATCCTAAAAGAATCACTATCATCTTATACTTAGACGTTTTCATTATATCTTTAATTCCCCATTCCCCTTATGTCTTTTTAAATTATAGCTTAATCTTAGATAGCTGTCATCTCTAATTGATACTTGAAGCCCTTTCTAAAAATTTCGAATAAACATCATTAAACAATAGATATTCATTTGGTAGATCTAACAATAAATGCTTATCATATTTAAAATTCACTTCGAAAACCTCAGTATAAATTTCATCATTATTTCTTAAATCATAATTTATCTTAATTTTAGAAAAAGCATGTGAGAATTTTTCTACCCAAACTTCAAAAGATGTAATTTTTATTCCATCTTTTAATTCATTAAACTTTTCCTCTGATAACTCCTTTAGAGCTCTACAACTAGAAAAACTATCAAACTCAGAAAAATGAACAATCTCTTTTATAAATTTAATAAAATTGCTAGATATCTCATCATTACCTTCAAGAATAAAACCATATTTACCATCCTTAAGACCTAAATCTTTTTTAAGCTTTAAAAACTTATTCTTCTGGTAAATATCCATAATCTTTCTTTGTAGGACATTATCTTCTTTAATTTGTTTTCTTACACCACTTAGACACATCTCAAAAGAAGCGTACGATTTAGACGTTTTATAGACATCATTTGGCGTAATTTTTATCCATTTATCATCAATATCACTAATCGTCTCCGAATAGATTCCTTTATAAGAATTTAAAAGATCTTTAGAAAAATATTCCTTCCATTTATTATCATCACTCTTTAACTTAATGGTTTTAGAAGAATTGTTTATTAAATCTTCAAAATATTTCAAAGATTCCGTTTTTAGAGAACTTAATTTAACATAATAGTTATCATTTTCGTCTTTTAAAAAATTACCATAAACCTTTATTGGATTATTACCAGAATCTAATTCAATTACAGATTCTAATTTCATTTTTCCAAAGCTACTAGAAAGATTAGATTTTATTTCGTACTTTTTACTATCTCGCCATGCTTTAAAATTCAAATCTAAATCAACATTATCTGAGACTATTAAATTTGAAATAGCATCAGACAAAATACGTCCTTTATTTTGGTAGCCAAAAACATAGAGTAAAGAAGTCACAACTAACAAAACTGCGATAAAAATAAGGACAAACATCGTTTTTGTCGATGCTTTCATTCTTACTGACTTAGACAAAGAATTATAATCTCCAGTCCATCCAGAAAGAACTAATTCTTTTTCGTTTTTCTCTCCACCCATCAAAACAATTTCATTAGTTTTATTAAATATAATTATATCATTTACGCTTACTAAAAAGCTGTGTCATAAATTTAAAAAAACAAAGAAAAAACCAGTCTTTTAGGCGAAAGCCATGGAAGACTGGCAAACCAAGCGAAAAAGTTTCCTTTTTCGGATTCGACAAAAATGTCGCACCCACATCTAGTTATTGAGAAACATGAGTCTCGATCAATAACTAGGAAAGGATCTAAGCGATCCTGACCATCACCTTCTTCTCACAGTTGATACCAAGGCTCCGAACAATGAAACCACGGTTCGACATAAAGGTGAAGAGCTCCGTTGCGTCCCTAGCGGCGGGCAAGTTGAAAGCCAGCTTCGGGATGTCGTGGATCTCGGCCCAAGTGATCGTCGCGTCAAGGAGAGCATCAATCACATTGAACCGAGCAGCCTGCTCGTACTCGGTGATCATCTGGATCCAAACCTCGTGCTCGCTCGCATCGAAGTAGGAGAGACCAAGAAGCTCGTTCTTCTCGTCGAAAGCGACGATAAACTTCGGACCAGTGTCAGAAGTTGGAGAGAAGAGAGACTCCTTAATGTCCTCCCAGAAGTGGTCCCCAAGCAGAGTAACAGCACCTCGTCCGTAGCACTCCTCGTAGTGAGCAGTGAGCAGCTCCTGGATCTCGAAGAAGTCATTCGGTCCAGCAAGCCTCGTGCCAAGGAAGGTCAAGATCTTCCCCTTTCTCGCTTGTCCTTTTTCTAAAAAAGGATACTCTCGCAATTTGCCAGAGTGTTCCCATAGTAACAGAGTATTTATCTAGATAAAAGCTTAAGCGGATTTTAAAAGCTCTTTTAGTTTCAATTTTCTTGAATATTGCAATGATCCATTTTTAAAAGCAATTACCGAAAGCTTTAAGACAACAAATACTGAAATCAGCATAATCACTATAGCAATTATTGTATCACTGGTGGATAAATTACCAACCGTATTCCTAATAAGAAGTGGAATTGGCGATGTAAGTGGGAAGAATGTTAAAAACTTAGAAATCAAGGCATCTGGAGTAGACACCAAAGCTTGTACCATATAAAGAGGCATAAAAAGAAACATCATAAAAACGCCAACATAGCTAGATGCTTCTTGAGCCGTAGGCATTGCCGATCCCACAGTAAGCAAAATTCCAGCATAGAGCAAGTAGCTAAGAGCAAAGAAACAGAAACTAAGTAAAAAAGAACCTGGTTCAAAAACAATATTTGGAATATTAAGACCTTCAATGGTACCCGCGCTCTTTAGAATAAAGAAGCCAAATAATATTGGAATAATTATAACCATGCACTGTAATAGCCCCAAAATTACTAAAGAAATAATCTTACCGCTTAATAAAACTTTCGATTCTACTGTAGTAAGTAACATTTCTATTACCCTATTTTCTTTTTCTTCAGAAGTAGCTGTTAGCATTCTCGACCCAAAGACCGCAATCACTATATAAAACAAAACTAAGAAGATACCCGGTACTATCATATGAGCCATAGCATCATATTCTTTACCATCCTTATAAGTTTTCTCAACTTGACTCGTCTTTTTTGCGATTACTGCTTGCTGATTATCACTTACTTGTAATTTGGAGGATCCTTCCAAAAGGACATTTACTACACTTGAATATTTACCATTCTGAAAGACCCCAACATCTTTTGCGTAAATCTCAATTTTATCTTTTAAAAGATTACTTGGAAGATAAACAAACATATCTTTTTTGCCATCTTTGACTTCTTTAATTGCGAAGTCTTTATCGGCTATCTTTTCTATACCAAGGCTCTCCGCAACTGACTCGTCCACTATTTTACTATCATCATAATAAGTTGATGTAAAGTTCTCTTCCTTTAAACTATCAGAAGCTTCTTTTCCCATATTTGCAGACAACATCGAAATCCCCACGATTATTCCAATAAGAATTGGAAAAGATAAGGCTGAAATCCAAAAAGTAATCTTCTTAATCGACCTTAGAACTTCGAATTTAACAACAGTTTTAAAATTATGCCTTTTCATAATCAATTGCTCCATATATTTCAACAAAAATATCATCTAAACTTTTGCCGTTATATTTCTTTTTAACATCAGCCACCTTACCAGTGGCAGCTATTTTCCCATCCTTAAGTAACAAAATCCGATCACAAATCTTCTCTACTTCGTCCATATTATGGGTAATGAAGATAATAGTAGCTCCTCGCTTTTTGTATTCCATAATAATATCCATCAATAAGCGCCGATTCACTGGATCAAAACCTTTAGTTGGCTCATCTAAGATTAAGACATCAGGCTCATTCATAATCGTTACACCAAGCTGAACTTTTTGTTGTTGTCCACCAGATAACTTATCTAATCGAAGCTTTTCTTTGCCATCTAAATTGACTTTCTTTAAAAACTCTAAAGACCATTTTTTCGCTTCACTTGAATTCATACCTTTTAGTTCACCGAAATAGCACATTATGTCTAAGACTTTCTCTTTCTTATAAAGCCCGCGTTCTTCCGGTAAATAGCCTAGAGAGACGCCTGAAGCGACATCAAATTTTTTACCATTTAGTAATAATTCACCAGCAGATGGAGAATATATTCCAAGTAAAGTTCTAATAATTGTCGTCTTACCCGATCCATTCGAACCAAGCAAACCAAAAGTTTCTCCTTTATATACATCAAAATTAAGATTATCAATAACTCTTGCCTTGCCAAATTCAATTGAGAAATTCTTAACTTCAATTATTTTCTGTTTCTCATCCATAAGCTTTATTTTAGACTATTCATATTTTAAAAACTAATAAACTTAATATCTAAAGTTAAAACTTTCAAGTTATCCACATATAGTGGTGATTAATACTACAAAAACACTACTACTAGCAATACTTGTTATGCTAAAGTTGGTATTAATGAAAGCTAAACTATCTACTAAAGAAATCAAAGAAGTGGCAGAAAAGCTAAATCAATTAGATCCAGGATTCTTACCAATAGACATCTTCTGGGCAATCGCAAGGCTTGTTACAACACCAACAGCCAATTTTACTGGATTTAGAAGACACAATAATAAACTACAAGTTCTTTTAGTAAGAAGAGACAAAGATGATAAATATTGGCCAAACGCTTGGCACGTGCCAGGCTCAGTCATGATGTCAACAGATAAAGAACATGGCTTTGACAGCACTTACTCTAGAGTGATCTCATCTGAGATGGAAGATAAATTCACCATTCTTTCTGGACCAATGTATGTTTACTTTAATTTTTGGGATACTCCTCGTGGCCGTGAACTAACTTTTGAAAATATCATCCATATTGAACCAAAAAGTGATAACTACCCCGGTGAATTTTTCGATGTAGACGATCTACCAGAAGATACTATTGAACTACAAAAACAATCTATTAGAAAACTAGCAAGCCACATCAACGATAACTTCTTAATTTAATTTTATTTTCCTTCGCTACAATCTTATACTTATTTTATGAGGCATTTTAAATACGAAAGACATCATAAGAAAATCTCTTATGACAGTAATATTTTCTTAGCAGCTTTCGAAGGCGTAGAAGGGGCTTTTGCTATATCTGCCGGAATTATTGCTGGACTTACGTTTTCTAATTCAAGCCACGAAATAATCCTAACTACAGCTATTGTTAGTACGCTCGTTAATGGCTTTAATTCAGCATCGATTAAATATAGCACTGAACATTACTTAGACGAGATGGATGGAAAAGAAACAAATCATAAAATAAGAAAATATTTCTTACCATCTTTAGTACACTTTATTGCCTATTTCATTATTAGCTTTGTCTCTTTAATACCTGTAATTTTATTAAAGAATGTAGATAATGCTATTATCTATAGCTGTTTATTTACTATTTTAATATTATTTATTTTTGGATTTTGGCGAGCATCTAAAATTGGAGCTAGGCGTTTTCGTGATGGTATTGAAACTGCACTATTAGGAACGGGTATTATTCTAATCGGAGCCTTGTCTGGCCTTGTAGTACACTTAATTTCTAAATAAAATTTGTACCGTCAATTAACATGTAGTAAAATTTATCATATCTTGGGGTGTCGCCAAGTGGTAAGGCACTGGGTTCTGGTCCCAGCATTCGGGGGTTCGAATCCCTCCACCCCAGCCAAGATAGATTCTACTCAGGTCCGTCATTATAACGTATGGCGGACTTAATTTTATAACAGAAATAGATTAATCACTAAACTATTGCTACAAGGAATGTGATGTAAATCAATAATAGCTGGACCCCAATCATGACATAATCATATTGTAAATGTCATAACTTTACGCCTATAAAATGAAATGTTCATATATAACAAAATGAAATATTACCGCTGTTATTTTCGAAAAATAATGAAATGTTATAGGTATTAAAGCTAATCTTCCTTGGCTAATAGCAAAAACTCAATTTAAATAACTATAATAATTATTTAAAACTGCGCATAAGCATATAATAATAGTATGCTAAATAATAATGCGCCTAGTCTAACACCAAAAGAAAAAGCAGCGATAATCACAGCCTTTAATAATAATGGTTTGGTTCTTGATTTTTCTGACTCTACTTTTAGAGACTTTACAATAAACAGTATCGGATGCGACCTAAAGGCTGCATATGGATCATTAGGAAAATTATCAAAAGGTAAATCTCTAGAAAAATTTGTCGACGAAGAAAAAACCGATAAAGTTATTAAACTAACTAGCGATTTACTCGAATATTACAAAGAAAACATTCATAAAACAAAACCCATGCCAGGTAGTATATCTGATTACGTAAGAATAAAACCCATACCACCCGTCATAATTGAACAATTAGAAGAAATGATTCAAAAATATACAACATTTGAAAATTCTACTATAAAAAAACAAGCCATATCCATAAAAAACTCATTTAATGATTCTTATATAAATAAACAAATCGATCAAATGATAAAATCAATAGAGAGAAACCCATCTGACGCCATAGGAAAAGCTAAAGAGCTATTAGAAGCTTGTTTAAAATCAATTTTATCAGAACGCAACACATGTCAAGAAAAAGAATTATCAAGAAAAGATATACCTGAATTAATAAAAAATGTTCGTCAAGAGCTCGGCATAGACTCAGATCATAAAGAAATTAAACAAATAATTGGTGGCTTATCTAGTATATCTGGAGGATTAGCACAATTAAGAAATTCGAAAGGCTCTGGTCATGGAAGGGTCATAAAAACCTTCGAAGAACCATCTCCGATAGAGGCTCGCCTAGCCGCAGATAGTAGCATTGCTCTAATACATTTCTTTTGGAAACTTCATAAAAATAAAATCAAAAGGTGATTTTTGCTAGATATAATTTATGACAATTATATTTTAGGAGACAACCCTGATCTTAAACATACAAACAACAGCTACAGTCCAAAGTCCAGCAATTAAATATCCGGTAATTACATCCGTTGGGAAATGTACGCCTAAGTACAATCGGCTAAAACCAACTATTAGCATAAAAACAGTGCCAAATAATATAACCCCATTTCTACATTTACTACGCCATAAGACAAAAGTTAAAGCTAGAATAAATGCAATGCTCACCATTGAATGTCCACTAGGAAATGAATAGCCATGTTCAAAAGTCCTATCCCATAGGTGAGGTCTAGTTCGCATAAAAATATGCTTTAAAACAACATTTAAAACACTTACTCCACCAACCGAAAAAAGCATCACTAAAGAAGCCCTAACATCTTTTCTGATCATCAAAAAGCCAGCTAAGATAATAGTAGCTGCAATTAAAGAATATGGACTACCAACAACCGTAAAGAATTTAAATAAGCCTACTAAGCTACTAGATACATGCTCATGAATAGTAAGTAAAGTTATCTTATCCATTATCATAAAAGGCTCTAAGATATGAGAAATCTTTAAAATATAGGTTAAAGCACTAAAAAACAATAAAAAGATAATAAAGCTTATAAATAATTTTAAAATTACATTTTTATACTTTTTTATTTCCGTCACTAATTGCATAAGCATAATTATACTATTTATAGCTTTAATATTTTAAGCATTCACCCTTAACATGTAGAATAAAACCATGTCAGTTTTTAAGAAGCTATCTAAAGAAGAAGTCTTAACCTTAGCAAAAAATACTTTTAAACATCATAAGAATTTTCAAATTGTCGATACTGGTTATGAAAATATTGTAGTCTTTATCGATTTTAAATATGTTTTACGCTATCCTCGAACCGAAAAAGCTTTTCTAAAATCTATTTTTGAACATTGGGTATTAAAAAGATTACCAACTTCCAACTTTAGATTTCCTAAATTAATTTATGTAAATGAAGATCCTTTTTTCTTTGTTACTGAATATATAGACGGCATTCATTTAAATCCTTCCGATATTCGCAAATTAAGCGAAGAAAAACAAATAAACTTTGCAAAAGATTACGCAAAAGCCGTCAGCGAAATACATAAAAGTTTCAATTATTTAGAAGTAAAAGAAAAATATCTATCCCTTAATTTAGATAAGATCACAATTCCTTGGGAAGATTATTTTAAAGAAGTTTTAATTGACTATGCCCTACCAAACGAGGCTCACGATAAACTGGCAAAAGAAATTTACGAAAAATGGCAAAAAATCGATAAAACTAAAAATCAAGTTTTAGTCCATGACGATCTACATACATCTAATATAATCTTCAAACGAGATGATTTAATTGGCATTTTAGATTTTGGTGAAGCTTCTTTTGGAATTAGTGAACAAGAATTAAGACAACTATTTAGAATTAATGAACTATGCTTAAAAGAAGGTGTTAAAGAATATAACAGATTAACAAATAGAAACGTCAATCCTAATGATTCAAAAACCTGGGCAATTATTCAAGAACTAGCTTCTTTTGCTAACCACATCAAAAATAACAATCTAGATAGTTTCGCTTATAAAAGGAGCGTTAATCATTTAAAGCACTGGTATCCTGATATCTTCTGGGATCAAGATGATATAAAAATAGATAAAAGCAGATTTCCAGAGAAAACCAATCCTTATGAAAAAGCTAAAGAAGCTTTTAAAGAATATTTATCTTAAAATTAAAAAGAGGAGGCGCTCCTCTTTTTAATATTCACTAAATTATGAAATAAGCTATAAGACTATAAGATTTATTCCTTAGTTTCCTCTTTTGTAGATTCAGGTAAATCTTCTAAATTAGCATTACCTCCAGTTTCATTATTAGAAGCCTCAACTGCGCTTGGCTCATAGACATTTACGATCACCAAACTTTCTAGCTCAGAAGCATCTTCAGCTTCGTCTTCTTCGTTCTTATCTCGTCGCATTAGCTCAACACCCTTTGGTAACTTTATATCACCTAGAGTAATTTTGTCTCCAGCTTCTTTTAGATTAAGCACATCTACTTCAATTGCCTCAGGCAAATCTTTAGGCAATGCTTTAACTTCAACTTCTTCTAATACTTGCATAAGTACTAGACCAGCTCGTTTTGCTTCTGATTCATCTTCATTTAATAAACGAATTGGCACTTCAGTAACGACTGGCTCATTTGCCTTAATGGCGTGGAATGACACATGCCTTAAAGTATTTTTAACTGGATCCTTATCTACTCGTTTAATAATAGCTAATCCCTTTTTAGCTCCATTTAAATAGACAGGTGTATGTCGTCCAGCTTTTTCAACTACCTTTGCAATTTCCTGATAAGCCCCTTGAGAGGCCAATGGTTCCATTCCTTCTCCATAAACAATAGTTGGAACAATGCCTTCTCTTCTTAGTTTTTTAACTTTTTTGCCAAAAACATCTCTTTTAGCTAAAGTTAATTCTATCTTATCTCCCATACTTTTCCTTTCTCGGATATCTTTCCGGAGTTAAGCTTTATGTATTTTTATTATATTGGTTATGTCTTAGATAAAACTTAATAGATACTTAGCTATCCAAAGGATCCAAAACTATTGGTTCAGTATTCAAAAGATTCTTAATATGTTGAGTTAGATATCGTTTTTTAATTACTATCCGATAAGCATATTTTTCAAACCATTTATCTGTCATAACTAAATATCCACTATTGCCACTAGTAGTACCGTACGAATTTACCACTCGCCATTTTGTTGGGTTTCCATTATCATCTATATTTACACCCACTATGTTCATTGCATGAGTAGATTTTAGAGATAAATAATCCAATCTTTGTCCTTTAAATAATGAAAACTGGGTTTTAAATAAACTTTCTAGATCATAGGCTTTCGTATCTAATATGCCATCGCTTTTTAGGAAATCTTTTTTAACGTCTGAACTAAACCAGACTGGTACCCCATCTTTTAACTGCTCAATTGCGGCAACTTTTAAAACTTCCATATTAGTATTTAAAACTTTATCTTTATTATCTCTAAAATAGCCAAAGCCTAATTTATGCGTATATGTACGATTCATTGGATGAATTAAATCAGGATAATTAGAAAGTACTGCGTATTCGTCTAGGTTAATATCAATAAAATATTTATAAAAATCTTTAGGTGTTAAATCTTTTAGTCTAATAAACTTACCAGATTTATCATGAGCTTCAAAATAGATCGTTTTTGGTGGCACGCCTAAACAAATACACAAAATTCGATATAGTTCTTCTATCATCTTAAGTTTTTGATGTCTTAAATCTTCTACAGATATCCCATTTTGATATTCTTTGCGCAATTTATGTGCATATTCACGCATTTTTTCAGCCAAAACATTATTCATTTGCTCACTTTTTGACGAATGATAAGTCTCGGGCATTGAGCTATATGGAACAATTCCATATTTCTTGATTAAATACGAGAATCTAAACCAATTACCGCCATCCTTCATTTCTAGTGATTGTAATAAATCACGCATTCTGTAACTATGTAAAGATTCATCTTTATACTCTAAGATCTGTTCTAAAAAGCTATTAGCTTTTTCAAGTTTATCGTAAAACATGAGATAATTTTCAGAAAATTCAAAATTATGAATTTTTAGTAGTTTCGGGCTTTGATGTAATAAAAAGGTCAGACCAGAAAATAACCAGCACCTACCACTAGCTTTCTGGTCTAAAATTTTTGTTTCAGTTGGAATTAAAATATTGAAATGATGTCTAACGTCCCGAGCTTTAAAATAATCTTTTGAAGAAGCCTCAATACCGTTATTAGTAACAGTATTCATAATGGGTTTATTACTTGGATCACTTAAAAATCCTTCCCTTAAGGACTCTAATTGTTCGATTGTTATTTTCTTATCCAAGTACCCACCCATTTATTTTGCCTAAGTAGCATTCTCAACTTAAACTGCTTACAAAAGATGTAAGCAGTTTTTAAAGGATCTCTTTTTTACGTAATGACTATATAGCCGAAGCTAATCATCATCGTCATCATCGTCGTCGAGAGGACCATCCCATTGTTTTAAATTACGGACAGCTTCAAGTAATTTGCTCATACTTTTATCCTCCTTACAGATTACTTTTTAAAGAAATCTGTTCATTAGATTGTTTGCTCTTAGACAAAAGATTATGATTTTATATTCCAATCTATGTCTATGCCCTCATTATAACCTAAAATTTTATTTTAAGAATAATCATAGTAAAGTTTTTTATTATCTACGTCAATAACAGCTTCTCTACCTAAAGGCACAAGAGTTTGTGGATCGGTATGGCCAAAGTCTACATTAAAGACTATCGGAATCTCTTGGTTATATTCTCTAACAGTTGTTTTTATAGCGTCTCTTTGTTTTTGTTTAAAGGCTTTTCGCTCTTCTTCATTTAACTGTTTAGAAAAATCCCAAGTCTTTGGTCTACCAACTAGGACACCACTTAGATTTTCTAAAATGCCTCTTTCGCCTAATCCAGTTAGAAGATATTGTACTACCCAAGGTTCTATCATGCTTTCGGAAGACTCTAAGATCAAAATAGCATCTTTTAGATCTTCTTCATCTGGTAAAAAGTTAGCTGATGCTTCTGCCACCATACTTTCAATACAGCCACCAAATAAAATCCCTTTAGCGTTTTTAGTACCATCGAAGATAAATCCTTCATTAGGTTCAAACTTTCTTGGCGTATTAAGAGTACTCTCATCTGCCCAGTTATGACCAATATCTGTAAATTCTGTACAAGCAGTGATTTCAACTAACCCTGGCAAATCAAATAAAGAATTATTAATACTTTTTACCGTCTGATCTATCATCTTATTTTGCATAGCAAATTGATTCATAATACTACCGCCATAATAGGATGGAATACCCAATTTCCATAAAAAGATATGAAGATGTGTATTGTCACTAAAACCAAGGAACGGTTTAGGATTATTCTTGATGACCTCTTTGTCCAGATACTTTAGTAATTTAATTTGATCATTACCACCAATCGAAGTAATAATTGCCTTTATTTCCTTATCGCTAAAAGCATTCATGATATCACGGGCTCGATCTTTTAAGGAAGAACCCATCTGTCTGGTAGTTGGATACTCAACAGGGACTAGACCAAAATCATCTTTTAATCTTTTTAATCCATAATCCTGCACCCAAGGAAAAAGTCCCGGAAGACCATTAGACGGTGATAAAATAGCTACTTTATCACCTTTATTTAGTTTTACTCCCTTCTGATGGACGATAGACATAATTCTTTTCCTTTTACACTTAACTATTGCTTGAAATAGTTCCTAAAGCAAAATCTATTGATTCATTTTAGTTATAATCTTGTTAATTATTTTGCTTTATTATTTTTATCTTCTTTTTCTATTTTACAGCTTTTTAGATGAAAGTGATTTTCAGCACAAATCTCACCAATATATGCCAAAAGATCATCCCTTAGATCATCTCTTTTTAGAGCAAATTCAATTACGGTTTTTAGATATTCTAATTTATTACCACTATCGTTGAACTTACCGTTCTCTATTGCAAGGGCATAATGTTTGATACCATCATTGATCATTGCTTGCATAGCTGGCTGGAAATAAAATTCTTTACCTTTTTCGAGTTTTTTGCGCTCTTCTCTTAAATACTTAAAGATATTTGGCTCCAAAAGATAACTACTTACACTAGCAAGATCAGATGGAGCATCTTTTTTACCAGGTTTTTCAATAATGCTTTTCATATCGATCACGCCAGGTGCAATTTCTTTACCAGCAGCAAAACCATAGCGATCATAATCTTCTTCGCTATTAACCTTAACGCAAGAAATAACCGGACTATGATACTTTTCATATGCTTTGATCATCTGTTTAAATCGTGGTGGATTAGCCGTAATAAAATCATCCGCAAAAGTATAGATAAATGGCTCATCATCACGAATTAAGTGTGCTGCATTAAGTAAAGGTGTAGCATTGCCATAGACACCTTTTTGTCTGACGTAAATAAAATTAGCAAGAGAAGCTATATCGTTAACTTCTTTAATTAAAGGTTCCTTCTTTTTACCACCAGCTTTTAAATTCTCAACTAATTCTTGGCTTGGACGATCAAAATGATCCTCTAAGGTTCTTTTGTTACTTCCAACTATGATAATAATATCTTTAATACCAGCATCTACCAATTCTTCAATTACATATTGGATAATTGGCTTATCTACTATTGGTAGCATTTCTTTTGGAATTGCTTTAGTCTGTGGTAAAAATCTCGTGCCAAAACCAGCAGCAGCTATTACAGCTTTTGTTACTTTTCTCATTATTCCCCTTTTTCTTACAGTAAAAGACTAATATCAAAATTATACTACATAGACAATTATTATTACTTAGACAGAACTAACTAAACAAAGAATCATTTAAGATCTTTATTTTGCTAATTCTAAACCTAATTTTATTACGTCGTCTAAACCACCTAAATTTTTAACGTTCTTATATCCAGCTTTTTCTAGGATAATTTTAGCCTGTCTTGCCCGATTGCCACTCTTACAATAAAGATAAATTTCCTTATCCTTATCTGCTTTTGGAAGCTCTCCCTTATTTAGATCGTTAACATCTAAATTAACAGCACCCTTAATATGTTTTTCCTTAAATTCTTCTTTTGTTCTAACATCTATTAATAAACCAGAATGAATTTTATCTTTTAAATTGGTAGCGGTGTTCAAATCAGAATCACGAGATGCTAAAATATTACTTTTTGCATCGGCTTGATTTTTATTAGTAACGCCTTTTTGCCCAAAAGAAAATAAAGCAAAAACAAATATTACAGATAAGCTAATACCTAAAATTAGAAAAATATTTCTCTTATTCATAAACTACTTACTGAATAAATATGTTAGATAGTCTTTAAGCATTCTGGCTCCAGAAATAACTGGTAGATATCCTGTTAGCTCTTTTATAACCCATGCTCTTTTTAACAAGTCGTTTTGTACTGCAGTTGCAGCATCTTCCATATTTTTATATAGAGATGCTAATTCTTCTTCATAGTTTTTACCTTTAACTTCAAAGATTGGTGGATTATCTAAATCAGCTACACCCCCATCATTAGTAGAGATAAGCAATTTAAAGTTAGCAATGTCTTTTTCCCAAGAAGTGCCACAAGCCTCAAGACCTACTACTGGTACATTTATTGCAATATCGCTTCCAACGGCTAAAGCCCTAGCTAGCTCTTCATCATAATCTTGAATATAGTGAACTCGCTCTTTTAAAACTATGTCCTGATCAATCATCTTCAAGATTTCTTTTAGCTTTTCATACATCGCCGTGTCGCCAAGATGTACTTTACCAGCCAAAATAAAATGTGCATTATGTTTTAATAAAATATTTTTAAAAGTCTCAATGTTCTCAAAAACCATATACGGTCTTTTGTAATTAGCAAAACGACGTTTAAAATTAAATACTAAAGCTTCATTCGGTATAGATATTGCATTACCATATTGGTCTTTTCTTTTAGATAAAACCTTATTTAGTTCATCTCGACCAATAGACCTTACTCTTTTTATATCTTCTACTGTTAAAAGTTCTAAATTCTTTTTGTAATTAATTGTTGGTAAATCAAAATGATCTAAAATATTTAATTTACAATAAAGATCGCGAATTTCTGGCAAAACCCAAGTCTTAATATGAATACCGTTCGTTACATAATTAAACTTTACCTTATCGCCATTCCGATCTTTAAAATCTGCCACTCTAGCATGTAATCTAGATACACAAGATTTTGCTTCACATAACTCAATAGCTAATGAAGATAATCTTAGTCTATCTACACCAGCAAATTGTTCATCAATAAATCTAATTAAAGCTTTTGCTCTAATATTTGGATAAACAAAACGCCTAAACTGGTCCTGAGAAAATGCTCCTTCAGCGGCCTGAAGCAAAGTATGGTTAGTATAAAGAGTATGTTTTCTAACATAAACAATTGCTTCATATAGATTCATGCCGTTAGATACCAATTCATCTAGTCTTGCTATAGCAGCAAAAATCGTTGCTGTTTCGTTTAATTGAATAACTGCTGGTTTAATACCTAATCGCTTTAAGGCATAATATCCACCAAAGCCTAAAGACACTTCCTGATAAAGTCGGTGATCACCACTACCATCTCCTGCATAAAGTTCTCCAAAATTCGATTCAGAGATTGTTACAAATTTAGTTGTTCCTAAAGTTTTCTCAAAAATAGCTAATTTACTATCTGGATTATCTACTGTTTTAATCGTTACTTCATCTATATAGGAAAAACCTTCTTTTATTGGATCTCTATCTACATAAAATTCTGTCTGAGATAAGTTATCTGTTCCTTGATGAATCTCTCTTTGGTAAAAAGGCGTAACAACAACAAATGGAATATCTAAATCTTGGGCCACTCTTCTAGTATCAGCAGCTAAAACACCTAAGCCACCGCCACCTTTAATACCATTAGCATTATCGTAAACTTCCATTGTCCAATAAACATAAGCTCTCTCAGAAGATAAAGCTTTAGTAAGATTCGATCGATCAATTGCTTTAAAAAAATCCGAAACATCCTCTACATCGTGAAGACATTTTTCGTTACACCACTTATCCTGCATTAATTTTATTTTTCCTTTTTGTCTAAGATAATACTTTTTAAATCTTAACAAAAAACTAAAGCATAAGCAAAAAGCACTAAACTGCTAGTGCTTTTATCAATATTTTCATATCCTTATATAAGCTTTATTTTCTATTCTATTTTATTTTTATATCTTTATTTTTCTATCTTCTAATTTTCTTTTTATCATCAAAGAAGTATGAATAAACCGAAATAGTTACAAATAGTAAAAGTAAACTTGATATCACTAAACAAACAATTGAACTTACACTCTTTATAGTCATACCAAAAAGACCAACTGTAGAAGTTAATTTTTGAGTCAACATAAAATAAGAAATATCGATCCACAAAATCGAAAAAGTAGTTGCAAAAAATGCACTAACGTAATTTAAAACTTTTGGCATTTTAAATCTTATTAAAAATGGCACGGCTAAAAATCCAGCTGTAATACTGTAATAAACAATACCTCGCCATCCAACAATCTCATGATCATGAAGTGGCAAAAACGTTTCTATATGCATCATCTGCGTAAAAATGATCATAATAACTAAAAAAGCCGTAAAAACAGATAGTATAAAGTAAATCTGTTTTTCATCAGTCTTAATACCCAAAAATTTAAATACTTTATCCATAACTGTTTTAATTATACCTTAATCATTTAGCTTTTTTATTGAATGCTCTTTTCGCCATTTCGCTATTTCGCCGTGATTACCGCTTAAAAGCACTTCTGGAACTTTTAGTCCTTCATATTCACTTGGTCTTGTATATTGCGGAAATTCTAAAGTTTCACCATCCGAAAAGCTTTCAATTAAAGCCGAGTTTTCACCTCCTAAAACTCCAGGTATTAATCTAGTGATACTATCTATTATTACCATTGCGGGTAATTCACCACCTGTTAAAACATAATCACCAATTGAAATAGCTCCATCAGCAACTTCAAAGACTCTTTCGTCAAAACCCTCATAATGACCACAAACAAAAATATAGTCATCATTTGAATCAGCCATATCTTTTGCTAGTTTTTGTTTAAAACTTTTACCTCGTGGAGTCATTAATATAACTCTAGCATTTGGCATATTTTTTTTGGCCTCATTAATAGCTTCAAATAGCGGTTCTGGCATTAAAAGCATTCCATCTCCACCACCATAAGGGATGTCATCTACTTGTTTCCTTGGGCCTAAACCATAATCTCTTAAATTAATTAATTCGAATTGAATTAAATTATCTTTTTGAGCTTTCCATAACATCGACGAATTTAAAACACCATCGAACATTTCAGGAAAAAGTGTAATAACTGCAATCTTTTTCATTATTGCAGTTCTCTTAATTTAGAAGTTAGTTTACTTGATTTATATTCTTTATCAATATGCTCAATAGCAACATATTCACGCATCCAATCATAACCAATACTCTCTTCGTTAAGAGTTATCTTAACATCAATATTCCTAATTTTTACAGCATAACAATGATTTAGACTAAATCCTGATCCAGGAGTATCAGCTTCAAGAGCAATTTTAAGATCAACTATATCAAGTATATCTTTCATATAGATTCCTGCTTCTTTTAAAAGCACTCTAATGACAGCAGCTTCCATATCATCTTCGTCTTCAATCTCAATACCACCAGTAATTGCTAACCACGCATCATAATGACCATTAAATGGCTTATTATGTCTTAAAAATAAACGCTTAGCGCCTTCTGGATCTCTAACCCAAGGAAAAATTGCCACTTTACGTCTTCTACCATCGCTTTCAAAGAGAGTTGTATTCATGCTTTAATTCTACTTTAATTCATTCATCAACAAAAGATAAAAAGCCAACCACCAAAAATAGCACCCGTAGGTGCTACTTTTGGCAAATAAGGCTCTCAACATTATTATGTTGCTCGCATAGAGCTTTAGTTCGTCTTTGAACTGTCTAGATTATATATCGATATCGTCGAGTTCTTCAAGCTCTTTTCTAGATTTATCAGCGTAGCTTGAGTCTTTTTCCACAGAACTAGAGGTGGTGTTTTCCACAGGTTGTTCAGTTTTTTCATCATTATTAACAATCTTAAGATTGATGTGAGCATCGCTCTTAACACCAAGTGCTCGTAATAACGTTCTTAAACTTTGAGCCGTCATTCCCCTTTTTCCTATCACTCGACCAAGATCTTGAGAATTTACTGTTAGAGTTAATAATACCCCTCGCTCATCGATAGTTCTTTCTACCGAAACGTCGTCTGGGTGCTCTACCAGTGATTTGACGATATATTCTACAAATTGCTGGTCTATTGTCGACATTTTCTTTAATCCTTTCACCCTGAAATAATATCGTATTTTTATTATAGCAAAATGCTTAAGATTAAAAATAAAAATAAAAAAGACCAAACGCTTTTGATCTTTTCTATTTAAGGATTAACTATTTTAAAAAATTTTTAAAATTATACTAATAGCTATATACTATGCTTCAGCTTCTGCTGTTTCTTCTTTTGGTTGATTTTTACGAAGCTTTTCTGGATTTTTAATTTTAGCTTCTTTCTTAGAATGTTTCTTAACCCAATTAGGTAATTTAACCTTCTTTTCACCTTCTAGAATAGAAACAACACGTGGTGTTGGTTGTGCACCATTATCTAAATATTTCTGTGTTAATTCAACGTTAATATTTACGTCTTTAGTGTGTGGGTTATAACTACCAACATAAGCAACTACTCTTCCTGAAGTTGGATGACGATGTGCTTCTTGAACTGCAACTCTATAAACTGGATATCCTTTACGTCCACGACGTTGCAAACGGATTGCTAACATATCTAAAGTATTCTCTCTTCTACTTAATTAGGTTTTATATCAATAATCTATGTAAGTTTATACTAATTAACAGATAAAGTCAAATTTAGCGCAAGCTAGGCTTTCTCAAACTTTTTTATTGCCTTTTTTGCGGCTTCTTGTTGTGCTCGTTGCTTAGAGGAGCCTTCACCTGTTGCTACTTTTTTCTGATCTATAAACAATCCAACCTTAAAATGTTTATCATGATCTGGACCTTCTTCCTCTAATACTTTATAAACTGGAGTTACGCCTTCATCACGCTGAATAATTTCCTGAACATAGCTCTTTGGGTCACGCCAAGAACCTTCATCTAAGATTTCTTCTAATTGAGACAGAATATTCTCTAAAATAAAGTTTCTAGCTTTTTCATATCCTTGATCTATATAAATAGATCCAATTAAAGCTTCAAAAGCATTAGCTAAGATCTGAAGCCTAGCACGCTTACTGGTTCCATGTTTTTCACCTTTACTCATTCGAATTAAAGGTTCGTATCCAAGTCTAATTCCTGCCTCACCAATACTCTCAGTCCTAACAAGTGCCGAACGCCAAGAAGTTAAAATTCCTTCCGGTTCGCTATAATTAGAAAATAAATAATCTGTAACTACTAATTCCAAGACTGCATCGCCTAAAAATTCTAATCGTTCATTATGTCTAAATGTTGATTTCTTATGTTCATTTACATAAGATCGATGCGTAAACGCATCAATTAAAAGTTGAATATTCTCGTATTTAAAACCAAGTTTATCCTTTGCAAATTCTTCATAGGGTGTTTTATTCATTTTTATAGTCCTTTTTGTCTAATTTTTCTCTTAGCAATTAGCATTAATTTGCCAATATCTTCATATTCAATTTCATTTAATGCATCATTAAATTTAAACCACTTAATGCCGTTCATCCATTCTTCTTTTTGAATTGCATTAGTATCTCCAAGTGCTTTCATTAAATAAATTTTAGTGGTCATTAAAACCAATTTATCCATTCTACGATATCTAAAATTAATTTCACCTAACCAAGCAATAATTTTAGTATTATAAAGACCGGCTTCTTCAGAGATTTCTCGTTTTGCAGTCTGCTGTGGAGTCTCACCTGGTTCAATATGACCCTTAGGGATTGTCCAACGATTTTTAGCATCCTGTATTAAAAGAATTTCTAATTCACCGCCCTGATTATGACGAAAAACAACACCACCCGCCGTTGGTTCTCGCACAATCTCTTGTATCAAGGGCTTTCTTTTTACTAAGGTTTTATTTTTCTCCCTCGACTGTTTCTTTTTCTCCATTCTCTTCCTCGCTACCATAGCGTTTTTTCCAAGCAGAGCCTAATACCCCATTTACAAACTTAGAGGAACTATCCGACCCGAAAGCTTTAGCAAGCTCAACCGCTTCATTCATGATTACTTTTGGTGGCGTGTCGGTATAAGCCAGCTCATATAGGCCGATTCTTAAAACGGTCCTATCTATTAATGGCACTTGGTAAAAAGGCCATTCCGGAGCAAGTTCAGACAACTCTTTATCTAACTCTGCTTTATATCTAAGAACTGAATTGCATAATCCATATACAAAATCCGTATCGTCGATTTCATTTTTATATTGCTTTAAATTATGATCTATTACTTGATCAATTTTTAAATTTTCATCACCAGCTTCTGACCGAACTTCAATTTCATAAAGTGATTGTAATGCTACAATTCGGCCTAAATGACGATTGGATGCCATATTTGTTTTTAATTCTTTCTTAAGTTACTTTAATTTTTTTATTAAAAATAAATAAAAGGCAAGAAGTCTAAGCTTGCTTGCCTGTTTCATTCTTAGTAGTTTTAACCTTAACTGGTGAAGTTGCATTAACTTTACGAGCTAATTTTAACACTAAATGAGAACGACGCATGCCAGTTTTTCGTGGGCTAGTTTGTTTTTTAGGCTGAGCCATCTATGGACACTCCTTTATTAATTTTTCTGTAAAACTTTAGCTAATTATACTAACTTTTTACTGTTAAATCAAGATTTTGTCCATCCTCACCCCTCAACTGCAACATTATTAAATACAAAAAGAAAAAGAAAATGAGGCCGTTAAGCCTCATTATTTTATGATTTTTTATAGCATAGCCGCGTTTTTATACTAGAAATCCATCAAAAAGTGCAATAATATTCTGCCAACTTTTGTTTTTCATTTAAATGGCCATCAAAAGCCGAAAGTTTTTCTTGCGCTTTAGTTAAATCTTTAATAAGATGTTTTACTTGCTTTTCAGACAAACTTGGCTCTCCAGCCCTTATTCCAGCAAGAAGCCGATCTGTCTCATCTGAAAGATTACGTGCCGACTTTACAGCCGACCTTTCTTTTTGTCGTTTACTAGCCATATAACCTCTCTTTGTTAAGTTTATTACCTTAGGCTTTTGAATAGCCTAAGGTAATAATAACAGATATTTCTAGAACACAAAGTTCGGACGATCTGGTTGAGCGTATTTAGCCCTACTTGGAACATTCCTATTTATAGTAGTTCCATCTCCTAGCTGACCATACTCATTATTTCCAACTGTATAAACAGTACCAGCATTCGATACAATCACAGTCGATCCCATACCACCTATGACATCTGCAGCAATAATATTCGTGCCATCTATAGTATGCATTGCTACCGGATTTCTATCTCTATTAGGTGTCGGTTCGAACACGCCAATTCCTAATTGACCGAATGCATTAGAACCAGCACCATAAACCTTACCATCTGTTCCAATAACGTAAGTATTATTAAGTTTATTAGCAGAATATGTATTGTTACCACCACTAGCATGCCAAATATCTTTTGCTTTAACACCTGCTGGTAACTTAAATTTAATTGGTGAAGTTGCATGAGCTAATGTTTTCGTAGCTGCTCCGCCACCCACCTGATTAGAAGTATTAAGTCCACAAGAGAAGACATTGCCCTTATTCGTGAGAAACACTATCGTTCCGTTGTCTGTAGCAATCTTAGTAACCTTTTCACCAGCCATAAATACCGATGGCACAGGGAAATTAATTTGTATCATTGCTTGTGGCGAAGATGATTCTGGCATACATCTTTGCCCATAGCCATTATAACCGGCAGAGTAAACCGTTCCTCGATCGGTTAAGACATAAGATGTTCGTCCATCGAAAGCAAGCTGAACAGCTTTTGGCTTTCCCGGTTTTCCAAAATCACCAATTCTCACAGGCACTTTCGATTCCTCATTCGGATAACTACCGAAATGTTTTGATCCATTCCAGCCCCAACCATAAACCGCGCCTCCCTGCATCCTCACAAATGCAGCATAATAATCGGTTGGCACATCTTTAGCAGGTATTGTATTCGGATCGGCAGTATTAGGAATAGGCAATTGTACTCTTGTAGGAGTATCTTTTGTAGCGACACCTGAGCCAATACCTAATAATCCACTAGTGTTTGATCCAAATGCATAAAGGTTATTATGGTCGGTCAAAACATATGCCGATCGGCTTCCAACACCAACGTAAACAACTTTTTCACTACTAGGAATCAACACCTTACGTGGAGTAGTTACATATGTTTCTGTAATTGGACCAGATCCTATCTGATGGTAGTTATTTAATCCAATACCATAGAGCTCACCGGTTGTTGTCTGAATAAAGTCTGCACAACCTCCAGATAAGACGTTCGTATAAGCTTTAGCTCCCATTTTACCGAAAGGAAGTTGTATGATGGTAGGAACCAAAGTTTTACTAACCGTTCCATTACCAAGCTCACCGTTAGAATTACCACCAGCTGCTCTAAAACGACCGTCAAACTGCAATGTCATAAAATAAGCTGTATTTCTAGCACCATTATCGCTCATTAGACAATAGCCAAAGGCCTGAGAACCCTGCTTTAATTCTGGATAAGAAACAACTCGCTTAACCATCTTTTTAACTGTTTCTTTTAGAGTTCCTTTTCCTTTTGTATAGACTTTTACTATACCCAAAGCTTCAACCACCGTAGCGCCGTCCGATCGACCCTTTGCATCACCAACCTCAAAAGTTACAGTTACCTGATCTTTATCTAACATTAATGGATTAACACCAGATAGCACATTACCTTTACAATCAATATTTGGGCCTAATTTAGATTTTGCTCCTCCCCAAGTTTGCGTATAGTTATTATTAATCAAACAATAATTGCCATAAGCTGCTCCAGAGACTGCTGCTTCATTAGCCAAACGGCTATAATACTGAAAATTAGCATCTGTTCTAATTGCTCTAATTCCTTGATACATCGATATTCCAATAATTAAAATCGTTGTACTAACAATTAAAATTAAAGGTAAAGCAAAAGCAGCTTCTTTTAACTTTCTAGATTTTGATTTATTCTCTTTTTTATCGGCATTTAAAACACCACTTTTCTTTTTAACCTTTTTTACTATGCTAAGACATTTATTTTTTAATAATTCTGATACTTTCATATTATCCCCTAACATCTATCCTAGACATCAAAAGGCTAGAAGACGCAGTCACATCTGTGTTATAGCCTTTCCGTTTTGTTTTAATCTTTACTTTTATTGCACTAGAAGTAAGAACGCCATCTTCATGTGTATAGGAAGCATTAGGAGTCGAATCCCTAGCTGAATCATAATAATCCACGGAAAACTCTTCCACACCCTTTACTAACAATTCATCATTAGCTTTACATGTACTACTTCTAGAAGCAGTTCCAAGGTCTTCTAGGGTCGGGCAGCTAAGCTTCTGATTAGGCGTATTACAAATAATTAGCGAAGGATTCATAAGCTTTCTTCGATAAAGATTATTATTCTTAACAAAATAGACTACATTATAAGTAGCTGAGATATTGTAATAAAGCAAATTAGCAGCACATCCATATTGATTAACAAACACTGGACTCCTATCTGGATCCTCTGGATGACCATGAGTCGCATAAGCTCTTAAAATCAAATTGCGTTTTGTTGAACCACTACCCTTATAATACCAAGTAGGATTTGGTTTATAAGGGTCAAAAATACCGTTGTCTATAGTAGTTAAAAAGCTAGTCGTATAAAGAACATCGTTCTCTATGGTGTTTAAAGCAATAGAAATATCTGTTGAACTTTCCACTTCAACTTTACTTTTTATTCCCATTCCTAAAGCAAAGAATAAAGTCGCAATAAGCGTTAAAACCGTAGCAATTAGCATTGGCACAACAACGCCTAATTCAACTAGTGTGAACCCTTCTTCTCTTTTTAGAAGCTTTTTTATAGTCTTCATCTAATACTCCGCCATCACTGAGTGGTATACTTTCTCGTGATACTCACCGTATGTTACTTCGATAGTTAGAAGAACTGGTTTACCAGAATTTACTCCCTGACAGCCATAAGTTGCCTTAGCTCTAATTTCATATTTTGCTGGTCTAGGTAAAGAAGCTTCATTTCCTGGTACATCTCCTGACTCGATAACAAGACCATTAGCATTAGGATTAACTAAAGCATCGCTATTAGTAGTGCAAACAAACCAAATGTTTGGACTATTGCTAGATGCTGTATATTTTTTCAATTTCGAATAAGCAAAGTCATCTGCTATTACATGTCTTGTGATTGTACCATTAGATTTTACGATATCAGTAAACATCTCAAAAAAGGTGATTATAAACATCGATGCGATAATAATCGTTACTAATATTTCCAAAGTCGTAAAACCTTGTTCTAATGTCTTTTTCACTGTTGTCTCCTACTAGAAATTTTTATCACCTTCTTATACAGATCACTGTAATAGAATAAATTATATTTAACACAAACAGCATTTGGTGAAAACTTTGATGGATCATCATTCCAACTTGGCTTGTACGTACATAGATGATTAGCAATAGTTAATGGCTGGTAAATATACTTATTCTTTGGGAAAACAGGTGAATTAAGAATTGAATTCTCGTTACTCGTACCAGCAGTTAGCAAGTCTTTTGTCGAAGAGCCTGGAGCTTTTAGGTTCTCGATATTAACGCCCGCCATACTTTTATCAAGATTCACTAAATCATCATCTAATTCTCTAGTGGAAGGATAAGATGGATGCCCTCTTCTCTGGTAAGAATATGAGATCTCTAGTTGTCGAGAAAGTGCTGAAATATCATCTCGTTTTTCAACGTCAATAGCTCGTACTCGATAATCCACAAGAGATGGCATCATTAAAGCGGATAGTATTGCGATTACTGCCATAACCACCACTATCTCAACTATTGAAAAACCGGCGTCTTTATTCTTAATAGCCCTACCCTCAAAGCTTTTATTATTCAAAATAATATTAGCATAAACTTAAGCTGTTTAACAATAAGTGTTTATGCTTTTAACTAGTTATTTTCATAACCATTAGAATTCTTAGATTGCCAATTCCAAGTATCCCTACACATATCATCAACAGTTTTTGTGACACTCCAATTAAGCTTTTCTTTAGCCTTTGTAACGTCAGCATAAATTTCTGCTAAGTCGCCAGCCCTTCTTGGAGCAATCTTATAATTTATTTTTCTATCACTAGCCTTTTCAAAAGCTTTCACCATCTCAAGTACTGAAGTTCCTTTACCAGAACCAAGGTTAATAACATCAAAACCTGTTTTTAGATTTTCTACTGCCTTTAAATGGCCTAACGCAAGGTCTACAACGTGTATATAGTCTCTAACACCAGTACCATCACTAGTATCATAATCATCACCAAAAATAGACAAGCATTCTCTTTTTCCTGTAGCAACTTGAGCAATAAACGGCATTAAATTATTAGGAATACCACTTGGATCTTCTCCAATTTTTCCGGATGGATGTGCACCAACTGGATTAAAGTAACGCAATGCCATAAATTCAGCCTTATCCCAAGACTTAGCAAAATCTTTCATAATTTGCTCAATCATAAATTTTGTTTGCCCATAAGGATTAGTAATGCCAACACCTACTGACATATCTTCTTTCATTGGTGACTGCTGACTACCATAAACAGTAGCAGATGAGCTAAAAACTAATTTTGAAACATTATTTTCTTTCATCACTTCAAATAATCTTAATGTCGACGAAAGATTGTTATCATAATATTCCAATGGCTTTTCTACCGACTCACCCACTGCCTTTAGTCCAGCAAAATGAATCACTGCATCAATATCGTTTTCCTTGAAAACTTTATCTAGTGCTTCCTTATCCCTTAGATCAAGTTCATAAAAAGGTACTTTTTTAGAAGTAATTTCTTCAACTCTTTTTATGCTTTCTCTACTGGAGTTAACCAAGTTGTCAACGACCACCCCTTGATGTCCAGCATTTAATAGTTCTACTAATGTGTGGCTCCCAATGTAGCCAGCTCCCCCTGTAAGTAATATATTCATGCCTTCATTATAAATGAAAAAAAATCAAAATAATAAAGAGCTTGTGTTTAAGCTCTTTATTATTTTATTAATCATTAACTTATTTAAATAACTATGTTAATAATTCTACCTTTTACATAGATGACGCGTTTTGGTGCTTTATCTTTAATATAAGTCTTAACTTTCTCATCATTTAAAGCAGTAGTTTTTACTGATTCTTCACTAGCATCACTAGCTACTAATATTTCAGATCGGAGTTTACCATTTACCTGAACCATAATCTTCATAGTATCTGTCTTAAGTAGTGATTCATCAAATGTTGGCCAAGGATAATTATGAATCATCTCCTTATATCCTAAATCTCGCCACAACTCTTCTGCCATATGTGGAGCAAAAGGTGCAATTTCTTGCACTAAATGCGTAATCGCATTAAGCCAAGCTTCTTCGTTCATGCCTTTTACTTTCAACTTATATAAAGCATTCACATATTCCATTAAAGAAGCGATTGCAGTATTAAAGCTATTTCGATAAATATCTTCAGTTACTTTCTTGGTAGTTTTTGCATCTAATTGCTTTAATTCTTTTTCCGTTTCAATAATTCTCTTGCCATCTTTCTTAACTTCGACATATTCTTCTACTAAAGTGAACACTCGATTTAGGAACCTATAGATACCAGCAATACCTTTCGAGTCCCAAGCTGCATCTAATTCTACAGGGCCCATAAATAAAACATATGTACGAAGTGAGTCGGCACCATATCCTTGATCAATAATATCTAGTGGATCAATGACATTACCTTTTGATTTACTCATTTTCTGGCCATCTTCGGCATTAATATAACCATGGTAGATCAACTTTTTAACAGGTTCTTTAAAGTCTACTAACCCTAACTTATTGAAAAAGCGTGTCCAGAATCTAACATACAAAAGATGTGCTACAGCATGATCTGCTCCAACATAAGTATCGACAGGAGCATAATAATTGACTATGTCTTTATTCCAAGCCTGTTTATCATTATGTGGATCACAAAAACGAAGCAAATACCAGCTAGAACAAGCGTAACCATCCATAGTATCTGTTTCTCTCTTTGCTGGTTTATGACATTTTGGACAAGTCGTATCTACCCAAGATTTAACAGAAGCAAGTACCGATCCACCATCTCCTTTTGGTGCATAGTCTTCTATGTCGGGCAATAATACTGGCAAATCCTCTTCAGGAACCGCAACAGCGCCACAATCATCACAATGAACTATTGGAATAGGTGCTCCCCAATAACGTTGTCTAGAGATTAGCCAATCCCGCATCTTATAGTTAACTTTAGTTTTTCCAATATTTCGTTCTTCCAGCCAACTAACAATATCTTCTCTGGCTTCGGAAGATTCTTTACCATCAAAATCACCAGAATTTACTAAAATACCTTCGCCAGAATAGCATCCAGATTCTTTATAATCTTCCGGTTTTTCAATAACTTCAACAATTGGTAGATCAAACTTTTTAGCAAAGCCATAGTCCCTATCATCATGCGCCGGAACCGCCATAATAGCACCTGTTCCATAGCCAGATAATACGTAATCTGAAGTCCAAACAGGAATTTCTTTACCATTGACTGGATTAATTGCCATAAGACCGGTAAATACACCTGTCTTATCTTTACTATCACTCATACGTTCTATTTCAGAACGCTTCAAAGATGCTTTGACATAAGCATCTACTTCGTTTTTAAACTCCGTAGGAACAGTTTTTAAAACATCATGTTCTGGTGCAACAACTATAAAAGTAGCTCCAAAAAGTGTATCTGGTCTAGTAGTAAAGACTTTTAGAGATTCTTCTTTACCAGCTACTTTAAAATCAACCTCGGCACCAATTGATTTACCTATCCAATTAGTTTGAGCAACTTTAATTTTATTTGGCCAATCTAAGCTAGAGATACCATCTAGCAAATCATCTGCATATTCCGTAATTTTAAAGAACCATTGTTTCATAGAGCGTTTAGTAACTTCATTACCACAACGCCAACACTTACCACCCTCTACTTGTTCATTAGCAAGTACGGTTTTATCCGTATCACACCACCATTGCATGCTTTCTTTTTGGTAAGCTAAACCATGTTCGTAAAGTTTAGTAAAAATCCATTGTGTCCATTTATAATAACCAGGATCAGAAGTATTAATCTCTCGATCCCAATCGATTGACACGCCCATACGTTTAAATTGTTTTCTAAAGTTATCAATATTAACTTTTGTAATATCTTTAGGAGCAGTTCCAGTTTTAATTGCATAGTTTTCTGCAGGCAATCCAAAAGTATCCCAACCCATTGGATTTAAAACATTAACACCTTGCTGTCTATAGAAACGTGCCAGGGTATCTACAATCGTGTAACTAAATGCGTGTCCAGTATGCATTCCTGCTCCAGAAGGATAAGGAAACATCCCAGAAATATAAGCTTTTGGCTGATCTTTTTTTGGCTCAGACTTATATGTCTTCTCGTCTTGCCAAACCTTTTGCCACTTAGGTTCGATTTCAGATGGATTATAACGTTTCATATTACTATTTTAACAGAATATAAAACGCCATCTACCTCTATTAATGTAGAAGTTCTGTTCGATGTATATCTTAATAATCGTTTAAAGACTTTGAGTCTTAAAGAATTCTGCCTTTTTCTCTAACCAAGACTCACTCTGTCTTACTAATTTTTGGCTGTCTTTTATGTCATGCAACATTAATTTCAAAGCTTCTTCTGTATAGATTTTATTTTGTGAACCTTTTACTAAAACCACAGCACCTTTTTCAATTTTTGATTTAGCAAAAGCTCCAGCAGATAAAGCTGAATCAAAAGACATCACATTTACGCCACGCTCTTTAGCAATTGGTGCGGTATATTTTCTAGTTAATTCGCCTACTGTTACTAACCAATCTATATGATTACCATCCATCAATTCACCAACATCTTCATGAAGCTTTTTAGATTCGATACCCATTTCATTCATATCGCCTAATATTACAATTTTTTGTGGCGAATTAATCTCTTCATATAAGAATCTTAAAGCTTCTCTAATACTGACTGGCGAAGCATTATACGTGTCATCTATAAGGATGGAATCATTATATCCTCTTAGAGGTTGCATTCTACCTGGTACCGGATGCATCCTAGAGACTCCTTGAATAATGTGTTCAGTTGGAACATTCATTTCCTTTGCAATTGTAATTGCAGCCGCTAAAGCCTTAAGACTATGACGCCCAAAAACATTAACGTCCATTGCAATATTTACTCCATCCGGACCAATCACCGATGCACTATAGCCTTTTTGAATATCGAAACTATCAATCTTTAACTGATATTGAACGCCAGACAGCATTCCATACCCCTTTACATTCTTATTAGTTAAAAGATTGGCATATCTTGCATCAACATCATCCTGATTAATCAACCCCATTTTTGACATATTAAGAATTGTCATTTCTTCTTTAGCAACATTATCTAAACTACCAAAGAATTCCATATGCTCTGGAGATATACCAGTCAAAACTCCATAATCAGGGTTTAGAAAGCTAGCAAAATACGCCATTTCTCCTGGATGGTCTGTGCCTAGCTCTTGAATAATGACGTCAATATCGCTAGGATTTTTAATTCTCTTTTTACAAGCCCTAAAAACTCTAAGCCACGCCATAACGCTATTTACATTTTCTGGATATTTGACACCTAAAATAGCAAGCGGCGCAGAAAAATCCGTATTATGGTTATTTTCTTCTAGTCTAATTCTTTTATCAGCAGATAAGACAGTACCAATCGCCATTTTAGTAGTAGTTTTGCCTACACTTCCGCCAACAGCAATAAGCTTCACATCCTGATGTGCTTTAAAGTAATCTTTAACGTATTTTTTTAATTTATCTCTAACGTAATTTTTAAATTTATCTCTTAACATATTCTGTTTATTAGTATAAGTTATTTTGCTTAAGTTTAACTATGAAAAATCTCAGCACTTATAACTAAATGCTGAGATTATGCTCCACAAAAATTTTTCTTCTGAAGCAGATGAGAATTGCACTCATAACTTTAAAAGCTTATCTATTCTGCTTCATATGTGTGGTGGTATTAATAATACTAACGGTTAGTATAGCAACTATTGATTTAAAAATCAAAAAAATATCTATACTTAAAATCCCCCTAATTAAAGAGGGATCATATGATCAGCACACGGTTTCACTACCGTGTACTAGAGATGATAACACCATTTTAGAGATTAACAAAATCAAAGACGAGAAAAATCTCGTCTTTGCCTGATGTGCGCCCACCCTGGGGCACCACTGTTTGTTTTAGAATGTTTATTTTTAACCCGGCGAGAACCCCGAATTGCACATCAGCTATCTTTATTATACAGCTAATGCTTAAAAGTTAACAATATTTTGAATCTATGCTAAATAGCTCTTGCTATCTTACTTAATCTATTATTTCCTCCACTGATCTATAACTTTCTGGATCATTTGCCTATTAATGCGTTCTGTTCCATCATTTTGATAATGTAAAACGAATGAAGCTAATTTTTCTTGTTCAAGTCTAGTAAACTCACTCAATTTACTCTTATCAAGTTCTTGTATTGTTTTATATATTTCTTCTTTTGAAATATATTCATTGTAATGTTCTGAGTTAATATTCCAATCATTTTCATTACTACCGTCCCCGCTTACCATAGAACAGACGAACTTAAGTTTATTTACTTCAGATTTAAATAATCTTTTTAAAAAATTTAATGCTTCTTTCTCATCAAGACATTTCCATAAATAAAAAGTAATATTGAATCCATTTATACTTAAAATTGATTCTAAATTTACAATAGAACGAATTCTTTTTATATACTCTTTTTCAAGTTCTTTTAGATGTTCTAAGCTTATAATTTGTTTATCCTTTACCTCCGCGTCCCCTGCTAACCTTCCGTATCCAAGTTCTATATCATTTATGATCCTAGCTATTGTACTTAATCCTCTTTTATTAGTTTTTCTGATCGCGGAGCTAATGATTTGATATCTTTCTTCCTCTGTATTAAATCTTCTTACAATACGACATATAAAATCACTAGCAACTCTATATACAGATATTTCTAAGAAACTTTTTGAAATCCTACCTCCAAACTCTCCATGCAAATCAAGCATCACAGACATAATCAATTCCAAACGTTCATATGGTATATCATCAACCAATAGTCGAATTTCTTCTAAAAAATAAGTTATATTACCTTTTTTATTAATTTTTCTAATAGTTGTACATAATGTTTCTTTATCAAATTCAAAAATACAGTTATTTACTATATTTCTAGAGACCTTTACATTATCCAGATCAAACACAAAATATGTTTCAATTTTTCTTGTATTAGCCATTCGCATTCCTTCTTTAATGCCTTTCATCGATGGAGAACCATGTCGATATTTTCCAATACTTTTTGCGATACTTGGAGATAACGTTGCAACACAATCTATTGCTACATCTGGATTTATTCCTATTTTTTTAAATTCATTATAATATTCATTGCGATGATAATCTGGTGTTTTATTTTCTTGCATAGATAATGCATATTCCATATCTCCACAAACAAAATCTCTATTGTTATAAATCCACTTATATAATTTTGGTTCTAATACTTCGAGAGTTGTAATAGCCAATAAATCTTCAGATAAAGTTTCTTTATTTAATGCTTCGTACTTAAATTGAAAAATATTAATTAATCTATTAACATCTCTCATAGTATTAACATAAGGCTCTACACAATTTCTGAGTATACTAGCGTAATATTCTTCATTTGATACATGACCATTAACAATTTTATTAATTCGATCACGTAAAATATTATGTAAACTGTCTTTTCTTGTTTCCGGGAGTTCAAACGGAACCTGAACGATTTTCTCTAGGTACTCATTACCGTCCATATTATGTACTTTCTCTAATGCACTACAAACAACTTCTTTGTCCATAACTAACACATATACTATATTAGAGAAATCCGCCACTTGCTTAACTAGTTGAAAGATATCCCTAATCTGTGGATTAGTTAACCGATCTATGTCATCAATTACAACAATAATTTTCTTATTAAGCTTCTTTAATTCTTTCTCAAGCTTATTTTTAGCCTTTTCTAAATCTTGATCAGGAAGCCATGTAGGAATAGCTCCTGATACTCCAATAGTCTCAGCGAAAATTTTTAGGCATGATGTAACTACTGGATTAATACCTAGCATAGTAGTTATTCCACAAAATCTTTTTGCATATTCTCCTATCGATTCTGTCACTTCTTTTATTTTTTTTCTTTTTCTTATCAGATAAATAAAGCTTAGCTTTTATTGAATTTTCTATTTTATTTCTTAAACTTTGAAAGAATAAACTGATAAGATCATCTTTATCAGAATAACTCCATGGAGCAAATTCTATAATTAATGGTTTATTTTTATCTCCTTCTGCAAGTTCTTTAATCACATTTTCTGTCATCTTGATAACAGATGTTTTTCCAGTTCCCCATTTTCCATATAAACCAATCACTAGCCCAGCTTCCTGATTGTGTTCATAAATAGCTTTTCCTAAATACTTTGAAAAAGTTTTTCTACCTAATAAATCGTCTTTTTTATCGTTAATCGGTTGATCTACACTATATTTCATAAAATTTCCTTCAATACATACTTAATATATTTTTATTTTTCTATCTTATTTTCTAAACTCTTAAGTTTCGTATTATTCAAATTTTCAATCGACATAAGCTGTGTTCTAGCAAGATTTCTAAGCTCAATCATTCTTTCTTTTTGTTCAATGCCCTTACTAATTAAAACTGCATTATAACTTTCCATATTTGCAAGCACCAATAATTCATTTAGACTTGCATAGTCCCTCATATTACCTTTCAAATTTAGATTCTCTTCACGCCATTGTTTAGCTCGTTTATTAAATAAAGTGACGTTAAGTATATCCGCTTCACTAGCATACTTATAAGACAGTTGTTCGCTTGTTAGATCTTTTAATAAATATTCCTTAATTGCATCTGTGTGAATTTTATAATTAATCTTTGAAATTTCTCGATTCAAATTCCAACCTAATGATAATTTTGAATTTTCATCTAATTTAAGTCTTTTGTAATCTTGAATAATATATAACTTAAATTCTGGTGAAATCCATGAAGCAAATTCCATTGCTATATCAGGATGGGCAAAAGTGCCCCCATATCGTCCTGATTTAGAAACAATACCGATTGCATTAGTTTTTACAATCCATTTTTGTGGCGATAGAGTAAATGCATTTGTTCCTGATTCATTTTTAAAGGAGTCGAATTCGACCCCTTTAAAGTCTGGATTATGAATAATTTCCCATAAACCAAGAAATTCAATAGTATCTCTTATTCTTAGCCAATTCTTTACCACATCCTTAGGCTCTTCAGCATTTTTATATCTCGCGATATCTGTAAGACTTATATAATCGTTCTTAAAATCTTCAGTATAAACTTGAATAGCTAAACCTTTTGCAAAAATCTGATCTTTCTTTGTTTTAGTCATATAAGTTCCTCCTTTACACTTAATATGCTTATTTAATATCTATTTTTATAATAACTGTTTTTAAATGCATTTTAATTTTTAAAATAATTCTCCTTGTTCACTTGGAACAGCCTTTATTTTTCGTTTCTTTACAGTAGATCCGTTCTTTTCAGGTGGATGTTTTAAGGAAAGAATGTCTTCTTTAAAAGTATTTAATTTTATTACTTTAGTATTAGAAGCTATCTTTTCTATTTCTTGTAATGAGTATTTA